>ERZ826242.2363-NODE-2363-length-16644-cov-20.140575_pt1 | contig 16644 bp, 8 predicted proteins | sample MGYA00519871_ERZ826242 | MGnify/ENA primary metagenome ERZ826242 (study PRJEB31778, sample SAMEA3449226) | human gut metagenome | biome: human gut; feature: human-associated habitat; material: faeces | place: United Kingdom | collected 2010/2012 ...
ATAGATACGTTCAACAACGAGAGGAGACAGATCACATGAAGAAACGGACAAGCAGAGTGTCCCGGCGCGTGGTGAGCCTGCTGATGAGCCTGGTGCTCACGCTGACGCTGGTGACTCCCGCGGCCTTTGCCACGGAAGTGGCAGGCGGCAGCGGCACGACCATCGTCGAGGGCAACACGAACCCGGCTGATGTCAACACCAGCGGGGACACCGAGGGCAAGAATGACGTGGATAAGAACACCGAGGACAGCAAGGATGAACAGCCTACCAACCCCGGTGATGAGGACAAGAACCCCGGCGAGGGTGAGGACGATGTCAACGCGTCTTCCAATGAAGCCGATACTCAGGAGGGCGAAGGCACTGACACCCCCGTAGTCGCCCAGCGCACGGTAACTGTGGAAAGATACCGCACCGACGCGGCATACGAGGTCAAGATCGTCGTAGGCGTTGAGGAAGACGGCACGACCGAAAAGCTGGACACCACCTACACCATCAATGCGGATACCAAAACGGTCACGCTGAAGCTGACCACGGCTGACCATGCCGGTGAGCCTGTTTATATCAAGACGGCATTGGACGATGTGCTGGTGACCGAGGGCGGAAATCAGCCCCCAGCATTGACGGAGGAAACTCTTACACTGGAATATGCCCTGCCCGAAGATGGCGACGTGACCCTTTACTACGGTACGCAGGCGGATTTCGTCTCCGCTTGGTATGGTGATGGTATTGCCAAGGACTATTACATCCGCACCGCCGAGGAGTTGGCGAATTTCGCACAGTTGGTGAATAGCGAGAATGATTTTTCCGGCAAGACCATCACGCTGGGTAAGAATATTGTGTTGGACGGCAGCGATTGGACGCCCATCGGCACAAAGGACAACCCGTTCAAGGGAACATTCAACGGCAGAAACGGTAGTACCTACTACACCATTTCCGGCCTGAATGGTGACCTGTTTGGTGTGGTAAATGGCATCATACAGTATGTGACCATTGACGGCGGCAAAGGTCGGTTGGTGGGCGAGCTGAAGTCCGGCAAGGTGGAGAACTGCATGTCCACGGCTAAGGTGGATAGCAGCGATGAAAATGCCGCAGTCGGCGGACTGGTGGGCATGGCCGAAACCAATGCGACGGTGTCCAGCAGCTATTACTACAACGCTGATAGCATCAACGTGCCTGCCGTGGGCGGCAGCGGCACGGTGACCAACTGCTTCTATCTGGCGGAAACATCCACCTTCGGCAGCACGGCCGATGAAAACGGCGAGAACGGCGACACCGGCAAACGTACAGCGGAGGAGTTCCAGCTGGGCCGTGTGGCGTATGAACTGGGGGCATCTTCTTCCGTTTGGGTATATGACACGACCAAAACTGAAAAAATGCCGCAGTTGGGACGCAGTTCTATGACAATGGCGGTGGCGAGTGAGTTGAAGCTGACCAAACCGGAAAAACTGCCTGAAGGGGTGAAGGTCACACTCGGCAATGACAGCGACAAAAAGGCGCTGACCGATGCCGCCGGAAACCAATACTACTATGCAGCAAGCGGCTATCCCGAAGGTGTGTCTGATGTGCCGGTCACATTCACCGCGCCGACAGGATATCAAATCGTATTTGCTCCTGCGGCAACACAAGTGGGAGGAAAAGACTATCACTATCTTCGTATAACCGGCAGTAATGTGGAGTATACCTATTCACTGGTCAAGGCCGACATTCGCTGGTATGAAAGCGCTGGGAAGGAAAAAAACTACGTTCTCAAGAGTGCTGACGAATTGATGGGTTTCTGCCTGCTGGCCAATGGAAGTATTGATGGCGTATCCAAGAATTTTAATGGATGGACTCTGTCGTTGGGTAATAGCATTGATCTGGAAAATAGCGAATGGAAGCCTATCCGAAGTTTTGCAGGTGCTTTTGATGGCAAGGGCTATGAGATCACGGGCTTAAATGTAAACTACAAAGGTGATGACTTCAATTCAAAGACTGCGGGAATGTTTGAAAAACTGGATTCGACTGGCAAAATATTGAGCCTTGCCGTATCGGGATCAGTGAAGGCAGACGGCAAGATAAATAATGTGGGCGGAATTGTCGGTACGACTGTAGCCGGAAGTGAAATCCGTTTTTGCCGCAGTAATATTGATGTTAAAGTCGATGCGGCAAACAGCACCACCAACGGCATGGCATACGGCGGTGTGGCGGGTAAAGTTCAAGGTGCGATTTCCAACTGCTTAAATGAAGGAACGATAACCGTAAAGAACATTAATAGCAAGAATTGTTACATTGGTGGTGTCGCCGGACAGGTCAGCAGTGCAGCAAATCTCTGCTGGAATACCGGCAGTGTAAACGCTTCTGGAACGACCAAGAAAAACATATATACCGGCGGTATTGTCGGAAGCGGAGAAGCAACAAACTGCTATAACAACGGGAGTGTCACTGGTGCAACCGATAAGAATAAATATGTGACGGGCGGCATTTCGGGCAAGGGCAACGTGGCCAACAGCTACAACCTGGGCGACGTGACCGGCGCGAAAGGCAGAGCCTACGGCATCAGTAACGGCACGGTGGCCAACAGCTACTATGTCTGCAAGCTGAACGGCAAGGAGACGGCTAAGTATGTCAACAGTGGAGCTGAACAGGAAATCACCGTCACCACCGAGGACAACAAGACCGTGTATAAGGTGGGCGGCGACGTGCTGGTAAAGGTGCTGAATAAGAACAGAGGCACATATATCGAGTGGATCAACAAGCAGGACGCGCCCAATAACCCCGTGCACATCACGCGCTGGGACGGCAGCTTCGAACCCGGCGTGGAGGGCGTGATCACCCTTGTCTATGATCCTAACGGCGGCGAAGGAGCGGCTGTAACGGAGCAGCAGCGGGTCGAAGGCGATACCGGAAGCTTCACCATTAAGTCCGATACGGAGTTGGGCTTCAAGCACGAGAACGGCACATTCCTCGGCTGGAGCAGGACAGATGACGGTACAGTTGAGTTCAGGCTGGAAAACGGCAGCATTACCCCTGCCTCCGTAACCGTAAAGAAAGATGAAACGTTGACGCTCTATGCCGTGTGGTCGCCGATATGGGCGGGCAGCGGCACGGAAGCTGCTCCCTATGAGATTCCCGATGTCGGTAAGCTGACTGCCCTGCAAACGCAGGTCAATGAAAACGGCTTCAGCTACACCGGCAAGTGGTTCAGGCTGACCAATAACATCGATCTGAACAACGAGCTGTGGACGCCCATCGGCGTCGATGCCCTCCATTCCTTCGGCGGCAGTCTGGACGGCAGCGGCAAGACCATCAGCGGCCTGAAGGTGGAAACAGACAGGCAATGGGCAGGACTTTTCGGCAGCGTGCGAGGTACTTACGGTGTGCCCATGACGATGCGGGATCTGACGCTGAAGGACGGCAGCGTGACGACCACATTTACCGGTACATCTTTCTGCGGCGGCCTTGTGGCGATTGTAGAGGGCGAAACTGCGCTGGAGCTGCGTAATGTCGTTGCTGAAAACCTGACGGTCAGCGGCGGCATATCTGGCTCGGGCGGCCTTCTGGGCAGAGGACGCGTCGCAATGACAAACTGCCACAACAGGGGCGGTTCCGTGACCGGCAGTTATGCAGGCGGACTGGCCGGTATGGGATACAGCAACCTTCAGGATCACGTTTTAGCGGGTTGTACCAACAGCGCTAAGGTAGTCGGCAAAAGAACCGCAGGCGGAATGACTGGGAATGAAACACATAGCTACGGCTCCTACACAGACTGCACCAACAGCGGAAGCATATCTGCGACACAGGGGTACGCCTCCGGCATTGCGGCGGGCGGAAGCTATGAGCGGTGCAGCAACAGCGGCGCTGTGACCGGCCAGCAGGCTGCGGGCATCTGCGTCAATGGCAGCAAGGCAACGAACTGTAGCAATACAGGTGCCGTTACAGGTACAGGTACAGGTACAGGATATGCGGCAGGTATCCTCACCAACGACGGCTACGGCGGTACAGTAGAATTCTGCTGGAACACCGGAAGTGTCGAGGCAAGCACGCCTGTCAAGGCCTTTGGCATCCTCTACGGCTGGGGTGCGTATAATAGGGTCAGAAATTCCTTCAGCTATGTCCCGGGCGCCAATATCGGCCTTGCGCCCACCGAGCTGAAAGAGGAAAATGTGTCCGACAGCTACTATCTGGCGGACAAGAAGGACTCCGTTTCCAGCGCCGGCGAGTGGGCCAGCGCAGACGACTTTGCCAGCGGCAAGGTGGCGTGGGGCGTGGACGGCGGCGTCAATGCCCACAAGAACTACTGGACGCAGGGCGCGAACAACTATCCTGTTCCCATCGGCGAGGGAACGTCCACCAGCTACTACCGTGCCAAGGCCGAGTGCGGCACAGGCGGTTCGGTGACCATCAAGCGCGGCGATGGCCGCACCGGCGATGCGGACAACGCGGTCTATGGGCCCAGCGGCACCAATGTGACTGTCACTGCCACGCCCAAGAACAGCAGCTTCGCCCTCAAGAGCCTGACGCTGGATCTGATGAGCACCGGCACGACCGCTGACCTTGCCAATCCCGGCAGCTTTGCGCTGGGCGCGGCCAACGCAAAGGTCGTGGCGACCTTTGCCAGCGCCGGCAGCGGCGGCGGCAGCGGCAGTGGGTCCGGCAGCGGAAGCGGCACAGGCGCAGGTGATGAGAGCGATGAGGGTCTACAGGACGGCGTGAACATGGACGTGGAGTACAACGTCAAGGGGCTGGTGCTGTCCGCCTATACCGAGTGGGGTAGCAACGGCGGCGGCAAGACCTTCTCCCAGTGGCTGAAGGACTCTCCCAATGTGCTGCGCGCCCTGATCGCCAATAGTCTGGACAACATGGCGGCAGCTGCCGCGGCGAAAAAGACCGATGAGGCCTCCGCCTTGGCGCAGGCGCTGCTGGCCAGCCTGAATGAGCACAGCGGCGTGGCCGGCAAGGACGGCGACGCCATCAGCAAGGCGCTCCAGCGGTTCATGACCTCCGGCACGGAGGCCACGTTCAGCACATGGCTGACCACCGGCAGCGGCATGGCCAGCGGTACGCTGGAGAGCATCTTCACCCAGTATACCGACAGCCTGCTGGCGCTGGCGGATCGCCTGTATACCAAGTGGGAATCCAGCGGCACCTCCATGACCTTCCCCGCGTGGCTGGATGCCCAGCAGGTGAGCATGGAAAATCTGTCTGAAACGGCGGAGGAGCCTGATACCGATACCACCGACGAGTCCCAGACCACGGAGGCACCGGAGGATGTTCCGGACGGGCAGGAGTCAGAGGGTCAGGTTAGCGGCAATTCCATCTGGGAGATCATCGGCACAGCTGTGCGGGAAAACCCCATTATCGTGTGGTCCATCGTGGCAGTCGTTGCGGCCTTGGTCATCGTGGGCGCGGTGCGCCGCTACCATAAGGTCAAGCGCGATGAGCGGGACGACAACGGTGCAGAATAAGAGATAGGGATGGCTCCGCAAGGAGCGGTCTGCCGATTCGCGTGGGCGGAATTTCCGTCCACGCGAATACGGCTATATAAACGGAAATGGGAGGGATGCCTCTGTGAGAAGAAAAGTGCGGAATTGGGCGGCGTTTCTGCTGGCGCTGGCGCTGGTATTGGGCATGATACCCGCAGCTTACGCGGCGGGATACAGCATCACCGTCAACGCCCCAACAGGGAATAATCTGCCCTATTGGGTGTTTGAGAAAGTGGGCGTAGACAGCGCAGATGTGCTGAACCTGACGGCCAACGAAGGGCATACCCTGCCCACAAATAAGGTCGCCCGTGTGTCGCTGGCTGTGGGCAAAAACAAAGAGGATGAAGCTGCCTGCGGTATCTCCATCAATGGGATGTACTATGTGCAGTCGGTCACGCTGGAGCATCCCGACTTCTTCACCGGTACGGTGGAGATCCAGATCGGCAGGGATGCCCAATGGAGCGAGGAGACGTGGGGCAATATCACGCCGGTGGATGGCTCCAACATCCTCGGCCGCGTGCAGTTCAAGAACGGTACGTTCACCGGCGATGTGAGTATCACCGTCAGTCCCATGACGGCAGAGCAGGCGGAGGCGGCGCAAAAGCAGAACCAGCGACAGGTCGTACCGCAGGGCAAGTACACGGTGGCCCAGATCTCCGAGGCCATTCAGGGCATTATGACGCAGAAGCGTTCTGCGCTGGGGTTGTCTGAAACTGATAATCTCCTCTCCGGGGACGAATTGACCTACGCGGGCAGCTCCGCCACAGACTGGCTGCCCATCGGTCTGAGCCGCTGCGGTGTAGAGGATGACTACGACGCCTACCTCGCGGCCTTGCAATCATACGTCGAGCAGAAGTACCGTGAGCCGGACAAGCTGGACCGGGTGAAGGCCACCGAGTGGCATCGTATCTCCCTTGCTGTGCTGGCCTGCGGCGGCGATCCCACCCACTTCGGCAAGGATGAAAGCGGGAACGACATCAACCTCATCGCGGACGGTGTGTACGACCGCGGCAAGACCGTGGACATCGGGGCGCAGGGCTTGAACGGCTGGCTGTGGGGGCTTATCACACTGGACAGCATGAAGTACAACATCCCCGCAGGCTCGTCCTACACCCGCACGGAGATGATCAAGAGGATACTGTCCTTCCAGCTCCCGGACGACGGATTCAACCTGCGCTTTGCACAGGGCAGCACCGCAGACCCGGACATCACGGCCATGGCGATACAGGCCCTTGCGCCGTACTACCGAAATTCGACCTTCAACGTGAAAGACCCAGTGGACAAGGCGCTGGGTTGCCTGTCCGAATTGCAGCTGGACACCGGCGACTTCCGCAGCTGGGGCACGCGGAACTCCGAGTCCGTGTCACAGATCATCGTGTCGCTGTGCTCCATCGGCGTTGATCCGCAGAACGACACCCGGTTCATCAAGAACGGCATCAACCTGCTGGACGCGCTGTTTTACTACCAGCAGGAGGACGGCGGCTTTGCCCACTCCTACGAGTCCGATCCCGGCAACCCCTCCGCCATTCCCGGCGAGAGCAACAGCATAGCCACCGACCAGGCCCTGCTGGCGCTGGTGGCCGTGTGGCGGCAGGCACAGGGTATGAGCATCCTGTACGACTTCCGCCCCGGCAGCGTGTCCGCCAAGATACTGACGCCGGAGGAGAGCGAGGTGTCCTTTGCGGGGAGCTATGAGTTCACCGAAGCAGACCAACAGCAGGCGGACGCCCTGCCCCAAAAGCTGACCACGGAGAACGATGCCGAGGTGACAGCCCTGCTGAATAAGCTGAAAATGAGCCGTGACTTCGACGGCTACGACACCTACATGACCAAGCTGACGCAGGCCAAGAGCGACATAGACGCGCTGTACGCGGAGATAGAGAGCCTCAACGCGGACATCCAGGAGCAGATCATCTCCATGACCGAGCCGGGACTGGGCGAGAAGCCCACCGTGGACAGACTGGTGAAGCGGTACAAGGCGCTGCCCGACCATGACAAAGCATTGGTGGAAAACTGGGATGCCGTGCTGGCGGTGAAGGCACAGACGGACGCGGCGCAGCGAAACCTGTTCCTTATTATCGGCGGTGTGGTGGTCGTCATGGTGGCCGTGACGGTGGTCGTTCGCCGTAGGAGGGAGAGCAAATGAGAAAGCATTTCACAAGATTACTCACCACACTGCTGGCGCTGGTGATACTTTTGCCCATCGTAGCACAAGCTGCTCCCACGGACGGCTGGACAGATGAGGCGGAGCAGGCGTATCAGACAGTGACGGAGCTGGTCGTCCAGCGCGTCAGCGAAAGCAAGGACTACCTTGCCGCGGCCACGCAGGAGGAGAACGCCAAGGCGGTCTATGCCCTGTGGACCTCCGGCGCAGCTGTCCCCAGCGGCTTTTATGACGAATACTTGCAAGCATTGGCCGACTGGCTGGACCTTGCCGTCAAGCGGGGCAAGACAGCCTATATCCCCGGCGCGATCCGCACGGTGGCGGCTATGAGGCTGGACGTGACCGACTTCGCCGGTCACGACCTCATGGACGCCCTGCGAAAGCCGGAGTTAGTGGAGGCGGACGAGGACAGGTTGGATATGCTGCTGGACCTGGACGCCGCAGGTGATGCGGGTAAGACGGACGAGTTCAGCGCGCTGCGGGAGCAGCTTCTGACCGAGGCGCTGGCCCGTCAGCAGAGCAGCGGCGAGTTCCGTTATACCTCTAAGTGGCCCGCTGAGCTGAAGCAAAAGGGCGTGGCTGCCGAGCCGGACCGGTTCGACTACATCCTGTTGACGGCAAAGTCCGCGCAGGCGCTGGCGCCTTACCAGAGCCGTCCGGAGGTCAGGGCCGCCATAGAAAAGGCGGTAAGCTATCTCTCGATGCAGCAGCTGGACAGCGGTGGCTTTCTCAGGTACGGCGAGGAGGACGTGGAGGAGGATGCCGCCGTGTTGGAAATGCTGGCGGCGCTGGATATCTCCCCTGACGACGGGCGATTTGTAAAGAACGGCCACACCGTGCTGGACGGCATGATGGACTGGTATCAGGAGAGCTATTTTGACGGTGCCCCCGCGCCGGGACAGGGGTTCTACCGACATGATATTCTCTGGGGGTACCGCGGATCAGGGGATGCTTGGTACGCCTCCAGCTCATCGTTGATGTCCGATCCGGATGCCCCGGATGACCGCGGCAAGGCTGTGGAACGGCGAACCTACATAAACGAAGCGGGACTTATAGGGCTTTGTAGTGTCAGACCGGCAGTGGCTGTGGCGGGAACACCGTCCGCAAGCACGCCGGAAAAGGGAAACCGTCAAGACAATGCCATAGATTACAGTGAACTTTTACAGGCGCAGTCTGCGGATTATGCACAGAAGCTGGCAGAGGGGTATTACGGGGATGGAAACAGCACAATCGTTTCCGAGGGTGCTCTAAGCCATTTGGCCAAGGAGATCTTATCCATGTCCGAAGCCGGCGGCGGTAAGCTGCCGGAGGAGCAACGTGCACAGCTGGAAAGCCTTGTTGAGATGCTGTCGGGAGCCAGCGGCGAATATCTGATGGGACGCAAGGCGAACACCTACTCGCCGGTTCTGGTGCAGGCCATGAAAGCGCTGGATATGGATCCTGCAGACGTAAACGGCATGGACTTTTTGGCACCGTTGACAAATCTCTCTGCCATGGACACTGCGGAATACAGAGAGGCGCTGATGGATTTTGACTCGGTAGATGCGTCTATGTGGCGTAAGCGCGGCGTGGACGCGGATACGGTCGTGGACAAGTACGCCGCCGGTATACTGCAATATCAGACGGCAGACGGGCAATTTGACCCTTACGCAAGCTATAGCGGGATAGTTACCCCGATACTCCGGGATTATGTGCAGTACACTGCCGAGAATGTCACCGCCCTTGCTCCCCACGCGGACAAGGAGTACATTTCCAAGGCGATAGACCGTGCCATTGAATACCTGTCCTCCGTACAGCTTTCGGATGGCAGCTTTCCGGGTATGACCGGTACTTCAAACGGCGAGGCAACGCTCGCCGTGCTGGAAATGATGGAAGCGCTGGGAATATCTCTGGACGACCCTCGCTTCGTGAAAAACGGAAATACCGCGGCGGACGCAATGAAGACCTTTTATGTAGACGGAGTGGGCTTTCTTTCCAGCTTCGAGGTGGAAGCGCCGCTGGATGATTTGGACAGCCTGCCGGTCTACGCCGATCCGGTCATGGATGCTTCTGCTGCCGTTTCCGCCCTGACCTACCTCCAAGCCGCCGAGGACGGCACATTCGGCCCCGACGGCAAGGGCAGCAGCGTGTTCGAGGTGGTGGGCGCCGCCCTGACGGAAACACCGCTGGGCGCGATTTTGCTGGCGGTTATTGTGGTCGGCATACTGGCGTTCGCCATGGTACGCCGCTACCGCAGCATCAAGAGGGAGCAGTGACATGGGCGCACGATACAGGCGCATAGCGGCGCTGCTGCTGGCGGTGCTCCTGCTGCTGTGCACCGCCTGCGGTACAGCCCCCGCGCAGCCGGAGGATACAGGCGACAAGGATCAGTACATGACCGATCCGGTGCCGGAGGGCAAGCCCGCGCCGGTAGAGCCGCAGGACGTGGTGAGGGATGATAACGCGGAGCTTACCTGCACCTTCTCCATCTCCTGCGCCACGATTCTGGACAACTGGGACAAGTGCGACGAGAGTAAGAAGCCCCTTGTCCCAGCAGACGGCGTGATTTTACCGTCCACTACCGTGACCTTCAGCGAGGGCGAGAGCGTGTTTGACGTGCTCCAGCGTGTCTGCCGGGACAATAAGATCCACATGGAGTCCGTTTGGACACCCATGTACAACAGCGCCTATGTGGAGGGCATCCATAACCTGTATGAGTTTGACGTGGGCAGCCTGTCCGGCTGGATGTATTCCGTCAACGGCTGGTTTCCCAACTACGGCTGCTCCCGCTACCAGGTGAAGGACGGCGACGTCGTGGAGTGGCGCTATACCTGTGACCTTGGCTATGATCTCGGCAGTGGTATGGGAGGATAATGGAGGCGCCAGAATATAGAGAACGCTGATATAGGAAGCGGAGTTCCCGGAACACATTGGCCTCTGGAGATATTCGAGAGGCCACCTAACCATGCGACCAGACAACACAACAAAACGGAGAAAAAGCCAAGGATGGCCCTTTGCGGCCATCCTTGGCTTTTTCTCCGCTTTTCATTATGCGGATGCCAATTTCATTGCCGTGCCCCACCGTTTCTGCCGTTTGCGAGTTCTTCACAAATGACGAAACGGAGGGAATAAAATGCATTTTGACCGAATGGCATACGGGGAGCGAATCAAACGGTTACGCACCGGCAGAGAGCTCACTCAAGAACAGCTTGCTGAAAAGATAAATGTTAGTAGAACCTACATAGTTAAAATTGAGAACGGCTTACAGATAGGCCCGATTGAAATTGCCATTGAGCTGGCAATGTTCTTCGATGTCTCCATGGATTTTCTCTTGCTTGGAAAAGAAAACTATCGCGTGGACAGAAAGCAGTGTTTGAGAATGGCAATCGATATCCTCTCTGAATTGCAAGCGAAACTGTAAAATGTTCCATTTTGGGTATGCAATGTTCCAAACTGTTTCTGTTCTGTGGCTTTCCTTCAAGGTACAATTTACTCAAGCCAAACAAAGGGCCTATTGTACCTTGAAAAACGCCATTCGGCCATATTCGGCAACTGGATCACATCAGCAGATGAGCCTCCGTAAGAAAGAGGACGGCGATGCGGAGAACGCGCCATGACCACCTGCACGGGAATTCCCCGTGTCAATGCAGGCCCCAGATCGGAAGGTGCCCAGCGATACCCGTTCATCCAAAAGCAGCCGCGGCAGGCTGCCTCGCCATGATCTCATCTGCCTACAATGGTACTTCTGCATAGCGACAGATACAAGCAATCGGTGCAGCTCGGAGAGATCCTCGGAGGGGTGCAATTCCCATGTGCGGCGCCAGCCGCAGACCAGTTGACCGCCCAACAGTCCGGGAAGTAGTGTCGAATAGGACTGGACAAACGACAGAAACGGCGTGGGCCGTTCCGGGAAACCGGGGCGGCCCCGCCATGACCTTTGCCTGATGGCAGAAATGCGGGTGCTGCACTTTCCCTCCCCCTCACATACCTACTACCTATACCCCATTACCTCTTACCGCAGCACCCGCGTTTGTGCCATCAGAAAACGGATATAAGGAGAAAACTATGCAGGATAAGAACGTTGATTTTTGCGGCATTTTGAATCTTTTGGCCGCGCTGAAACGAGCCGGTTTTCCCAAGGCAGAGCTGGAGCAGGTCGCTGCGCGCATCGCGGCGCAGACCGGCGCAACGATCCTTATTTCTTTCTGAATTTCTTTGCAAAAAGCAGTAGCTTTAACGAGATGACTGTGGTATGTTGTGTTGCTACAAGGAGGAGGTGAACAGCCACGGAGGAGAAAAAGATCAATGGGAATCTTGCCCTAAACGGCAAGGAGCGACGGGTCATTAGGATCGAGGCCAACCATGAGCGGGATGCCCAAAAGCTGCGAGTGGCCGCCTACTGCCGTGTCAGCTCCTCCTCGGAGGATCAGCTAAATTCCTTCGCGGCTCAGAACATCCACTATACGCAGTACATCACCGAGCATGATGATTGGCGGCTGGTGGACATCTATGCCGACGAGGGCATCACCGGCACCTCGGTGGAGAAACGGGAGGATTTCAAGCGGATGCTGGCTGACAGCGAACGCGGACTCATTGACCGCATCCTGGTCAAGTCCATCTCCCGCTTCGCCCGCAACACGGTGGACTGCCTGAACTACGTCCGAATGCTGAAGGCGCAGGGCATCGCGGTCTACTTTGAAAAAGAAAACATCAACTCCATGGACGAGTCCACAGAGCTGATGCTGACCATGATGGGGGCCTTCGCCCAGGCGGAGAGCGAGTCCATCTCCGGCAATATCCAGGCGGGCAAGCGCTACGCCATGCAGCGCGGTGAGGCTACCATTAACTACCACAATCTGTACGCCTATGAGAAAGGACCGGATGGTAAGCCACGGGCCATTCCAGAACAGGCAGAGATCGTCCGGGAGATCTACCAGAAGTACCTCCGCGGCGACAGCCTTAATATGATCCGCAAAGACTTAGAGGAACGTCACATTCCAAACGCCCGTGGCGGTGTAACATGGACACATACAGCGGTACGAGGTATCCTATCCAACGAGAAATACGCCGGTGACGTCCTGATGCAGAAAACCTTCCGACAGGACTGCATTAGCCGTAAGACCATCCGCAATACAGGGCAACGTGCCATGTATCTTGTGCAAAATAACCATGAAGCGATCATAGACCGCAAGACATACGACGCAGTGCAGACAGAGTTGACGCGGCGCAACGCACTGAAGGGCAATACACAGAAAAGCACTCCCAGCGGCAGAAGCTGCTACACGCCGAAATATGCCCTGTCAGATCGGGTCATCTGCGGTGAATGCGGCACACTGTACCGCCGCTGCACCTGGGTCAACAGAGGAAAGAAGCACATCGTCTGGCGCTGCATCAGTCGCTTCGACTACGGCAAAAAGTATTGCCATGATTCGCCCGCCGTGGATGAGCAGCAGCTCCAGCAGGCCATCCTGCGGGTTATCAACGGCGCAATGTCTGAGAAACCCGCACTGGTGCGGCAGGTCACGGAAAATCTACAGGTGGTGATACGTCCCAGCCGAAGTGAAGAACTTACCGTCGCGGAGATCGACAGAGAATTAGAAGCTCTGGCACGGGAGTTCGATACCGCCTTCGTAGCTGCGGCCTCCGGCAATAGTGAAGACTATAGTGAACGGTTCAAGACGATCCTTGCCCAGCAAGCGGAGCTGAAGACCAAACGTGCCGAACTGGAGCAGCGGCAGGCAGAAGACGCAGAATTGACCAGCCACATGGAGTTGGCCGCAGATACTTTGGAGCAGGCCGGTACAGTCATTACGAAGTGGGACGAATACCAAATTCGTGCGTTGGTCGAGTCGGTCAGGATACTTTCTAAGGATGAGGTGCTTGTCCGGCTGAAAAGCGGGATCGAGAAAATTGAAAAGTTGCAGAAGTAGAGTGCGGATTTGGCACGCTGAGGTCATTTGTTAAAAGTGATGTGCAAAGTAGTTGAATACGCCTTGAATAAATTTGGCTTTTCAAACATTTTAGCCGAAAAACCGAGTCCTTTTTGCGCATCACACGCTGGAAACTGATTGCGACGCGACGCCGGAGCAACATGAAAAGTTTCGGCGCTTCGGGGGGGCAGATGACGTCAAAAGGGATGCTGAAGGGGTTGCGTGAAATAGGACAAGCCTTTGATTACTTACGCTGAAAATAAGCACACCCTTTATGTAAATAGCCCCCGCTCTTCGATAAAAAAGCTCGAAAAGCGGGGGCTGCTCTGAGGTATATTGTCTTTGAACACTTTTGCTATAATGCGAGTAAGGCAAAATTGGAGTGCGGTTACTCGTTATCGGATAGGATGTTCTCCAGCCAGGTCATATCAGTTCTGAATTGATTGAACTCATGGTCACTCCATTTTTTTGCGTCCTCATCTATGGGGTGAGCCGGTATCTGACGGTATCGGTTGAAGCGAGCCTTCAGCGTTTCAATTACCGTGTCCTTATCCTGGCCGAATAAAGCCGAAAATATAGTATCGTAATTTTGCTCGATTACAAGAACCAGCACCAAGAAGTAACAGCCGTGATTCACCGTGGGGTCAAACAGATCCTTATATTCCAAACCTGTGGCAATCCTCTTCTGTTTCTCGGTCACGGATGGGTGGGCGGCCATGGCGTCTAAAAAGACCTGCTTGGGGTTGATTACCTTTTTGTGTGCGTTCAAAGTACGTCGCACCAGTGCACGTAGGCGCAGTTCACAGTCGTTCATCCGAGCGTTGATCTCCAAAGCTTGCTCTTTAAAGCTCAGGCCCGTCCGCTCGAATATATACTTGCCCTGCAGGAACCGTTTTATTGTATCATAGCGGATGGCGAAACGTTCTCCGTTTTTCTCAATGAGTCCATAACCGATGAGATGAACAATCTGGGCATTGTCTAAAACACGGGAAAGCTGTCCATCACCATCTATAGCCAGAATCTTTAAGGTATCGTACTCCCGGGGATACGAAGTCTGGAGAATCTCTAGAATCATTAAATAAAAGCTCTCCGCATCGTTGCTCTTCTCAAATTCGCACCTAGCTGCTTCATATACCGCCTTGGACACTTCAAAAGGCCTTGAGAGCTTTTTTTCGCGGACATATTTATAAATCTGACCGCAAAGCAGCCGGATCAGGTAGGGGTGGCCACCGCAATCTTCCACCAGCTTGCTAGGGATAGAGTCGTTAAATTTGATCCCCATGTATCCACCCAAGGTGTCAATCATAGTTTTAGTGCTGGGAATATCAAATGGCTTAAGATAACTACCTTGGTTAGACGCTGAAAGTTGCTGGAACATGGGGTTTGCGATTCTATCCTTACCAATGACAGGCATTTCGTTAATCATGGGATTGGTACCCGCCACGACAATGGAAAGATTTGACCCAGGCCGGGTGCAGTACCCCCGCAAAATATTCCAAAAGTGGATAAAACTGTTGCCATCGTACCAAGGACTCGTCGTTTCCCCCACGCCAAAGGTGATGGCTTCAATTTCGTCAAACATTAGCACAACAGGGGTTGAACAGCCTTGGAGCATGGTATCCATATCTTCTCCGAAGACATTGGCCCCATCTGCCTCGTATTCTGCATCAGAGGCCAAAATGGCGGGATCGAGTCCAAGGACGCGCCTGATATCCTCTGTTACCCGATACAAGGCACTCTTCCAGCCCAGTGTCTCCATTTCTTCTTGACAAGGGATAAATACTACCGAACAGCCTGCGTTCTCTAGTTGTCGTTGAATAGCGTACAGCATGGAGGTTTTTCCACTTCGCCGCAGGCCAAAAATACCACACAGGTTGGACGAACTCTTGCATTTTGTAGCTACGTCTAAAGCGTAGTCCCGGCGTCCGAAGAAAAAGACATCATTAACAATAGGCTGCGAAGTGGTGAATAAGTCGGCATCAAACAAATACTTGCGAAACCGGCCGAGAATGTGGGCGGTAGACATATCACCGGATACAAACTCCCTGTACGAAAAGGGGATGACTACTGAACTGAGGTTGCTGTCCCGAAGCAGTTCTCCGAGCTTTTCCTCAACATTGCTGTCCCGACTAACCACGATTTGACAACTTCGATCCAACCGCAAGGCAGAAGGGATGTCCTTTGCCACATGGGCGGCCACATCCAGACAACGGGGTTCCAGAGACTCATAGTCAGAAAAGATTACGGGAATTTCACGCTGGAGGTTGAAGTTCACTACATAGTCTTCCGTCGGTTTGGCTAGTACATAACGATAATGGCAGCTACCTACAGTTAGCTCCCTACCGCCATTGGTAATATATAGGGCCTTAGCCAAAATCCGAATAATTGTCTGCTCATCATGATTGAATTTTTCTAGCGACACATCGCGGTGTATTCCTGGATTGGCATATTGAACCACCGTAGGAGAGGATGTGGTTCGTTTGCGAACATTTGTGGCACACAACTTGTCCGGCTCGCGCTGGTCGAGTTCTGGCGTGAACTCAACAGGGTCTCCTTCCTGAAGCCGAACTATAGAACAGTTGATAAGATTATTCCTATGAAAGAAATAATCTCGACCGTCTTCTCCCAAAATAAAGCCATAGGTCTGATTACCATAGTCGTTTGTGCATATATTAGTAATATTGCCATTCATGTGACGCACATCCTCTCTCATCTTGATCTCTCCGGGACAGGTTTGCTCAGGCACACTATATCTGTAGTATACAGCAGAAACCAATCTCTGTAAAGGTTGAATGAACTCCGTTTTTCAAATATTCTTGTTGAAAAGAGGAGTTCTTCTTATCTGCAAAGTCTTGATTTATCAAGGTTTTCCCTTTTGCTGTACAAAAGTCTGCACGGCAAAGCACTCGAAATGCGAAACAAGGTAATGAAACGGTTACGGCTTGTAACCAGTTGAATGACGTATTTCTTCTCTCGACGGGAGCAAAAATATCTGATATACTGAAAAAGAGTACTTGACTGAGATCGTATGTGGCAGGAGGAGAAATGTCATGCTGATGAATTCCAACGAATATCTGCATATCGTCGAGTCAATCAAACAGGAGATCCG
>ERZ826242.2365-NODE-2365-length-16615-cov-5.095773_pt1 | contig 16615 bp, 12 predicted proteins | sample MGYA00519871_ERZ826242 | MGnify/ENA primary metagenome ERZ826242 (study PRJEB31778, sample SAMEA3449226) | human gut metagenome | biome: human gut; feature: human-associated habitat; material: faeces | place: United Kingdom | collected 2010/2012 ...
TGAACTCCGAGGGTAAGAAAATGGGCAAGACCGCCAGCGGCGCTGTGTGGCTGGATCCCAACAAGACCAGCCCCTTCGAGTTCTTCCAGTACTGGCGCAATGTGGATGACGCCGACGTGCTGAAGTGCATCCGCATGCTGACCTTCCTGCCGTTGGAGCAGATCGACACCATGTCCTCCTGGGAAGGCTCCCAGCTCAACGAGGCCAAGGACATCCTGGCCTATGAGCTGACCAAGCTGGTCCACGGTGAGGAGGAAGCTGAGAAGGCCCGTGCCGCATCTCAGGCACTGTTCTCCGGTGCAGGCGATGCCGAGCATATGCCCACCACCGAGCTGACCAACGACGACTTCGGCGGCGGCTCCATCGACGTGCTGAGCCTGCTGGTGAAGTGCGGTCTGGCTGCCTCTAAGGGCGAGGCCCGCCGTCTGGTACAGCAGGGCGGCGTGTCCGTCAACGACGAGAAGGTGTCCGCGATCGAGACCACCTTCGGCTGCGAGCAGTTTACAGGCGATGGTGTGATCATCAAGAAAGGCAAGAAGGTCTTCCATCGCGCTGTTCTGGTATAATTTTTCCTCCAAGACCCTATTCCCCTGTTTATATCACTGACCATGATATAGCTCAAACAAATAAGCCGTGGCGCAAGCCACGGCTTATTTGTTTTTTGTTTGCACAGCGGCAGGGAGGAGGCATTACAGGGAGCGCACGCTTTCGCGGATCAGCAGCTTATAGGGAAGCTCAATCTTCAGCGGGATGCTGTGGTGCTTTTTCAGGCGGCTCTCCAGCGTGCGGATGACCTGCTGGCCCATCTCCGCGATGGGGACGTGGACGGTCGTCAGCGCCGGGGTGATCAGCCCGGAGGGGGAGATGTCATCCACGCTGATCACGGAAATATCCCGCGGCACCCGGAAGCCGTGCTCGTGCAGGCAGCGGATGGCGGCGATGGCCGTGTTGTCGTTGGCACAGAAGATGGCGGAGGGCAGTTCGGGGTTCTTCTCCAGGAACTGCTCTGTGGCCTGGTAGCCGCTGAAGCTGTCGTATTCGCAGAAGAACACATAGCTGGGCGGGATGGGGAGCCCCTCATCCCGCATGACGCTTTGGTACGCCCGGAAGCGGCGCTCGCCTCGGCCGCTGCCGATATAGCCGATGCGCCGGTGCCCGCAGGAGATCAGGTATTGCATGGCGGCGGTGGCGGCGGCGTAGCCGTCGCAGACCACCTGATCCATTTCAAAATCGGTGAAGGACAGGCCGCTGTAAACAATATTGCGGTACCGCTTGTGGAGGAAGGTCACGGCCTCCGGATCCTCAAAGCGGCCCACGACGATAGCACCGTCCACGTTGATGCCCTTGATACGGTTCAGCAGGGCCGTGCTCTGCAGGTTGAATTTGGTGAAGCAGAACGGAACGGTAAAGCCGCACTGGCTTGCGGCCTGCTCAATGGAGCGGACCATCTCATAGAAGAACGGGTTATCCTCGGGATTCCTGGTGTGCGACATAAAGCAGGCCAGCTGGGCACCGGCCACGCTGACACAGCTGGATTTCAGGTTCCGCGCCGCCGCGTTGGGAACGTAGCCGTAGGTCCGCACCAGCCGCCACACCTTGTCGCGGGTCTCCGCCTTGGCAAAGCTGTTGCTGGTGTCGTTCAGGATCCGGGACACGGTGGACGGCGAAACACCGGCAAGCTTTGCAATGTCTTTGATCGTCATAAATCAAACTCCTTCCGCTTTCTGCGTTACGCATGCATAAAGAAATCGTTTGCGTAAATTTCCGTTTACATTGCGACATTTTATAGCATATACTAGAGTTGGATATAGAACTAATTTGTTGATTTTTCCTAAAATATGTATTGACTGGAGGATAACATAAAGTGTCGATTTTGTCAAACGTTTTACTGATTACTGTGGACGATCTTAACTATGATTCCGTTGGTTGTTTTGGCTGCCAGGTGGATGACATCACCCCGAACATTGATAAGCTGGCCAGCGAGGGCGTCCGCTTCAACAATTCCCATGTGACCATCGCCGTGTGCCAGCCGTCCCGCTCCGTCCTGCTGACGGGCCGCTATCCCCATCACAACGGCGCGAGAGGCTTTGAGGAGATCGACACCAGTGTTACCACGCTGACCCAGGTGCTGCACCGCGAGGGCTTCCTGAACGGCATCATCGGCAAGGAGGATCACGTCGCGCCCAAGGAGAAATTCTTCTGGGACGAATATGTGCAGACCTACTGCGAGGAGGAGGGCTGGGGCCGCTCACCGGAGGTGTATTACGACAAGGTCAAGCAGTTCCTGACCCGTGCCCGGGAGGAGGGCAAGCCCTTCTTCCTGATGGCCAACTCCCATGATCCCCACCGTCCCTATGTGGGCGCTGATGATGAAATGTTCTATTTCGGGCATCATACTACTGCCGACCGTATTTACACGCCGGAGGAGATCACGGTGCCCGGCTGTCTCCCCGACCTGCCGGACGTGCGGAAGGAGCTGGCACAGTACTTCTCCAGCGTTCACCGCGGCGACCAGATCGTGGGCAAGATCCTGCAGGCGCTGGACGACATGGGCTATCGTGACGATACCCTGGTGCTGTTCCTGAGCGACAACGGCATGGCCCTGCCCTACGCCAAGACGAACTGCTATCTCAACAGCACCAAGAGCCCCTACATCATGCGCTGGCCGGGGCGGATCCCCGCCGGTTCCGTCAGCGACGCGCTGGTCTCCGGCATCGACTTTACGCCCACTGTGCTGGACGTGCTGGGCATCGAGCCGATCGTGGACGCGGACGGCAGATCCATGAAGCATACGATCATGGAGGGCGCGGAGCAGTACGACGATATCTTTACCCTGTTCTTCAAGACGAACAATAACCACATCACCCACCGCGCGCTGCATTTCCCCATGCGCTGCGTGCAGAACAAGCGCTTTGCCTATATCTTCAACGCATGGTCTGACGGTGAGACCACCTTCCTCAATGAATCCACGGAGGGACTTACCTTCAAGGCCATGGAAAAGGCCGCCGAGACCGACAGCTATATCCGCCACCGGGTGGACTTCTTCAAATACCGTGTGACGGAGGAGCTGTACGACTATGTTACGGATCCCCACGCCAAGAACAATCTGATCGAGAAGCAGGAATACCAGGAGCTGCTGAACAGACTGCGCGTGCGGATGTATCAGTACATGAAGCAGTCCCAGGACGGACTGATCGACAGCTTCTATCAGAAGGTAGTCAAGCCCAACGGACTGGATGTGCAGTGACCGCCGGCAGAGTATTCGGAACGGATGAACAAAGAAGGAGGTATCCCCCCGATGAAAACAGAAAAGCTGCGCCTTGACCGGCGCGTGGGTACATGGCTCGCGCAGGGCGCCGCGCTGCTCATCAGCTTATTTGCCCTGTATACGGCCACTTTCGGCGCCCGCATGGATACGCTGCAGCGCGGAGCCGTGATGCTGCTGGTGATCATTGTCATTTACGGCAAGGTGCTGGCAAAGGCCGAGACCCACTGGGCAGACCGTATTTTCAGCGTCCTGATGATGATAGCCGGCGTGGCCTCGACCCTTTATCAGATCATCAACTACCGCAAGGTGGCGGAAAACCTGGGAAACATTTCCGATGTGGAGCTGCTGCTGGGTATTCTGCTGGTGGTGGCGCTGCTGGACTGCACGCGGCGCACGATCGGCTGGCCCATTGTCATTATCTCCTGCATCTTTATGGCATACGCCTACTTCGGCCCCTATCTGCCCGGTATGCTGCGTCACCGGGGCTATTCCATCACCCGCATCGTCTCCCACCTGTATGTGGGCACGAACGGCATCTTCGGTACGCCGATGGGTACTGCCGCGACGGTCGTTATCATGTTTATCCTGTTCGGCTGCTTCCTGGAGGCCACCGGCGGCGGTAAGTTCTTCATGGATATCGCCATCGCGCTGACAGGCCGCACCCGCGGCGGCCCGGCCAAGGCCGCGGTGATCTCCAGCGCCCTGATGGGTACCATCTCCGGCAACGCCGCCTCCAACGTGGTCACCACCGGTACGTTTACCATCCCCCTGATGAAGGAGACGGGATACAAAGCCCATGTGGCCGGCGCCATTGAGGCGGTGGCCTCCACGGGCGGCCAGATCATGCCGCCGGTCATGGGCGCCGCCGCGTTCATCATGAGCGAGATGATCGGCCTGCCCTACCGCACCATCGCACTGGCGGCGGTGATTCCCTCTGTGCTGTACTTCGGCTCGGTGTTCTGCATGGTGCACTTCGAGGCGATCCGCTGCGATATCCACGGCATCAGCGAGGACAAGATCCCCGATTTCAAGAAGGTCTGGGGGCAGAACTGGCACACCCTGATCTGCGTTGTCGTGCTGATCGCAACGCTGATGGGCGGCTTTTCCACTATGCGCTCTGCGCTGTACGGCATCGTGGTGGCGTTTGCCTGCTCCTTCCTCCGCAAGCATACCCGGCTGACCGGAAAGTCCCTGCTGCAGACGCTGATCGACGCGGGCGACGGACTGGTGACGGTGGCCATCGCCTGCGCCTGCGCCGGTCTTGTGATCGGCAGTATCTCCCTTACCGGACTGGGCCTGAAGCTCAGCAGCATGATCATGATGCTGGCCAACAACAACCTGCTGCTGGCGCTGGTGCTTACGCTGATCGCCCTGATCATCCTCGGCATGGGTATGCCCACCGCCGCGGCCTATATCATGGTCGCCACGCTGGTGGCGCCGGGCCTGATGGATCTGGGACTGTCGGCGCTCTCCGCCCACATGTTCTGCTTCTACGGCGCGGTGCTCTCCGCCATCACGCCGCCTGTGGCCCTCGCCGCGTATGCCGCCTCCGGCATTGCCAAGGCGAATCCCATGAAGATCGGCTTTACCGCCTGCCGTTTCGGCATTGTGGCGTTTATCATCCCGTTCTTCTTCGCCTATCAGCCGGCGCTTCTGTTTGTCGGCAGCGGCGGCGAGATCACGCTGGCCTTCTTCAGCGCGGTGCTGGGCGTGGTGGGACTTTCCGCCGCGATGCAGGGCTGCTTCATCTACCCCATGCCTGTCGTGCCGCGTGTGATACTGCTGGCAGGCTCCCTGTGTATGATCTATCCCGGCGCTTTGACGGACGTGATCGGCCTTGCGGTGCTGGTCGTGCTCCTGACGCCGCAGATCATCCGTTCCCTGCGCGCCAAAAGGGCGTCCAATGATGTGCAGAAGTCCTGAAAAGGATTTTGTAAAAACAAAAACAAAAAAGAAAAAAGGAGAACTATCATGAAAAAGCTGCTCAGCGTGACGCTGTCCCTGATCATGCTGCTGGGCCTGCTGGCAGGCTGCGGCAATCAGGCTGCCAACGACCCCAGCAACGACCAGGCCTCTGAATACGGCGAGGTCGCGGAATTCATCTCTATCGGCGCCAATCCCAGCGGCCAGACCGCCTATACCTGGGCCGCCGGTATTGCCGACCTGATCAATAAGGCGAACATCGGCGCCACCGCCACCGCCGAGGAGACCAACGGCTATCCCGTCAACGCCAACATGCTGGCCTCCGGCGAGCTGGAGTTCGGCTTCGTCAACAACTGGATCCTGGCGCAGGCCTATGCCGCCACGGATTCCTATTCCGATATCCAGGCCGGCAAGGTCACCGGCGTGATCTCCCTGGCACCCACCGAGATGCATGTGCTGACCCTGACGGGCAGCGGCATCGAATCCCTGGCCGATCTTGCCGGCAGGCGCGTTGGCGTGGGCCAGCCCGGCGGTATCTCCCTGGAGATCACCACCATGATGCTGGAGTGCGCGGGCTATCAGGAGGGCGACTTTGAGCGCCTGGAGATCAACCTGGCCAACCAGTGCGAGTATCTGCGTGACGGCCAGCTGGATGTGGTGATCTGGATCGGCTCCGCCGCCCTGCCCGCCATCACGGAGCTCTGCGCCACCAAGGACGTGGTGTTCCTGGATGTGGACGACGCCATCATCGAGAAGCTGCAGGAAAAGTGCCCGGTCGTTGAAAAGTGCGTCATCGCTGACGGCACCTATACCGACCAGACGGGCGATGTGAAGTCCTTCTGCGTCCGCAACGTGCTTGCCACCTCCGCGGATGTGTCCAACGAGACCGTCTATCAGGTGACCAAGCTCATTATGGAGAACGCGGAGACCCTGGGTGCCGTTCACAAGGCGCTGGCCACCATTTCTCCCGAGACCGCGCTGCTGGGCCTCACCAAGGAGACCCCGCTGCACCCCGGCGCACTGCGCTACTATCAGGAGATCGGCGTTCCCGGTCTGGAGATTTTTGAATAAGCCGGACGTCCGCTGACAGAAGGCAAACGAAAGGAAGGTTGCATAGTGTCCTCGAAGGCAATGTTCATCGGGATCGACGGCGCGATTCCCAAGCTTATCAAGCGTTTTTCCGCCGAAGGCGTGCTCCCCAATATGACCGCACTGATGGAAAAGGGCTGCTTTACGGACATGATGTCCCAGATCCCCGTGGCGACCCCCATCAACTGGGCCAGCCTTTCCACCGGCGCGGTGCCCGGCGTGCATAATGTTGTGGGCTTCTGGTGCCACACCAAGGGAGACCGGCTGGATCACTATACCAGCGAGAATGCCTTTACCAACACCTTTATCAACGCCGAGCGTATCTGGGAATCTGTGGAGCGGCAGGGCGGCCGCAGCGTGGTGATGAAATTCCCCGGCAGCTGGCCTCCCTCCGTGAAGAACGGCGTACAGATCGACGGCTACTGCATCCCGTCCCACAACGGCTCGGTGCTGGATCTGGCCTGCAACGGCTGCTTCGCCGTGCAGAAGCTGTTCAAGGCCCACCAGATCGTTCTGGCGCCGGCGGAGGGCTGGAAGAATGTGACGGATCCCTGCGCCGCGGCGGCCGAGATCGTCATCCCCCTGAAAAAGGACTGCGGCAGTCTGCGCTATCAGCTGCTGACCGTTGGCGCGAAGGGCTTTGAGCGCGTCCTGCTCTGCCGCGAAAAGGACACGGCCACGGCCTTTGCCCAGCTGCGGGCAGGCGAGTGGAGCGACTGGAGCCGTGAGACGATCACGGAGGAGCTGTATGGCTCCGTGCGCTTCAAGCTGATCTCCCTCTCTCCCGACGGCACCGACCTGCGCCTGTACCACAGCCAGATCTATCCCTCCCGCGGCTTTACCTATCCCGACGCCATGGGCGCCGAGATCCAGGAGGTCTGCGGGCCCATGATCGAGTTCGCCTCGCCCCACGCCTGGAAATACGGCTGGACGGATATGGACACCTGCTTTGAGGAGGCGTCCTATCAGGTGGAGTGGATGATCAAGGCCGCCCGGCATCTGCTGAAGGATCCCTGGGATCTGTTTGTGACGCAGTTCCACTGGGTGGACCATATCCAGCATTACTTCCTGCCCTGGGTGGATCCTGTTTCTCCGGCCTATAAGCCGGAAAAGGAGGCGTATGCCCGGAGCGTGCTCCGCGCCGGCTATCAGCTGGCGGACAAGCTTGTGGGCGGGCTGACCGCGCGGGCGGACGGCAATACCTCCGTGTTCGTGCTGTCGGATCATGGCAATATCTGCGACGAGTACACCGTCTCGCTGCTGCCGCTGTTTGTGAAGGAGGGCTTCATCACCACCTATCACGACAGCGAGGGAAAGCTGCAGATCGACTGGTCGAAAACGGTCGCCTATCCCTGCAAGCCGGGCAACGGCGACATCTACATCAATCTGAAGGGCCGCGATGCCGAGGGCTGCGTGGCGCCGGAGGATTTTGAGGCGGTCCGCGGCCGCGTGATCGACACGCTGCGGAGCCTGAAGGCACCCAACGGGAAAAATGTCTATGACCTGGTGCTGCGCAGCGAGGATGCGGTGCCGCTGGGCATCTACGGCGCCTATGCGCCGGACATCGTGACGGTGTATGCCCAGGGCATGTCCTGGGCCGGCCACGGTGGCGAGGAGTGGGACCGTGAGGATACGATCTTCGCGGTGTCCACCGACGAGGGCATGGATTACGGCGCACACCACGGCCCCATGGGTCCCTGTGCCGAGACCGAGGTCTGCTGCAACAAGGCGTTCCTCATCGCCTCCGGCAAGGGGATCCGCCAGGGCTACGACAGAACGGAGACGGCGCTGGGACCGGTCCGCGTGCTGGATGTAGCGCCGACCATGAGCCATGTGATGGGGCTGGATGCCCCCGCGCAAAATCAGGGCGCCGTGATCGGCGACTTCCTGTGCAGGGATCACTGAATTTCTGAAACGGAGGGCGTCACGGCAGACAGCAAGCTGCTGTGACGCCCCCGCTGTCTATTAAAAGGACGAGGTAATTAAAATGTCTGTTTGGAAAGAGAATACCGCTTCCGTCGGAAGCGTTGGCCTTGTCGGCTGCGGGCGTATGGGACGCTGCATGCTGGAGTGCATACAAAAGGGCGGCTTTTCTGTGACCGTCTACGATAAATTCCCCCAGGCCGCGGAGGCGGCGCGCCAGATGGGCGCAAAGGTGGCGGAGACGCCTGCGGCGCTGGCGGCCGGTGTGGATATGATTCTGATGTCGCTGCCCGGCCCCGCGCAGCTGGAGGAGGTGCTCTTCGGCCAGGACGGCCTTGTGCAGGCGCTGACGGCCGACCACGTCGTGGTGGACACCAGCACGGTGGATCCGGCCACCAGCCGCGCCAACGCCGAACGCGTTGCCGTCAGCGGCGCGGCGTATCTGGATTGCCCGATTCTGGGCCGTCCCTCTGCCGCAGGCCGCTGGATGCTTCCCACCGGCGGCGATCCGCAGGCGCTGCGCTATGTGCAGCCGGTGCTGCTGACCTTTGCCGCCAACGCGGTGCATGTGGGCGGCTCTGGCTCCGGCAACGCGCTGAAGCTGCTGAACCAGATGATGTTCTCCTGCATCAATGCCGTCAGTGCCGAGGTCATGGCCATTTGCGAGCATACCGGCATTGATCCCCAGGTCTTTTACGACACGGTGGCCAACAGCGGCGCCGCCACGGTCAGCGGCCTGTTCAAAGAGGTGGGACACTGCATCCTTGACGGCAGCTTTGAGCAGCCCGCCTTTACGGTGGATCTGCTGATCAAGGACACGAAGCTGGCGCTGCAGATGGCGAAGGACTGCCGCGCACCTGCCGCGATCGCCGCTGCCGCACAGCATTATAACGAGCTGGCCAGCGCCGACGGTCTTGGCGCGCAGGATTCCGCCGCGGTATATAAGGTGTTCCACCGCGGATTTGAAAACTTCTGATGGGAGGAAGAAAACAATGAAGCTTGATTTTGAATACGGTCACGGCCTGATGAGCGCGGAGCTTCCAGACAGCACCGAGGTATTTATCCCCGGCGAGACGATGGCCGATCCGCCCTGCCTGCCGCAGGACTGGGACGTGCTGTACAACGAAACGGTCCGCACGCTGCGTGAGCCCCTTGATATGCCGCCCCTGCGCGAGCTGGCTGCCCCCGGAAAGACGGCGGTCATCGTGATCCCCGACATCGTCAAGGGCGGCTGCCAGCCCACCAGCCACCGCAAGGTAGCCATCCGGGCCTGCCTGGACGAGCTCTACGCCGGCGGCGTGGAAAAGCAGGACGTGCTGCTGATGATCTCCAACGGCCTGCACCCCCGTGCCACGGTCGCGGAGATGCGGCAGATCCTCGGCGAGGAGCTGTTCAACGAATTCTACTATACCGGTCAGATCACCAGCCATGACAGCGAGGATGCCGCCAATATGGTGGACCTGGGCCATACCCACCGCGGTGATCCGGTGCTGATGAACCGCTATGTCTTTGAGTGTGACATCCCGATCCTCATCGGCCACTGCCAGGGCAACCCCTACGGCGGCTATTCCGGCGGCTACAAGCACTGCGCCACCGGCATCACCCACTGGCGCTCCATCGCGAGCCACCATGTGCCCGAGGTGATGCACCGTCCGGACTTTGCCCCGGTCTCCGGCCACAGCCTGATGCGTACCAAGTTCGATGAGATCGGTATGTACATGGAGGAAAAGATGGGCCACCGCTTCTTCTGCTGCGACGCTGTGCTGGATACCTATTCCCGCCAGATCGAGATCTGGAGCGGCTATGCCTACGAGGTGCAGAAGGCGTCCTGGCCTATGGGCAACCGCCGCACCTATATCCCCTTTGCCAAGGAGAAGTATGACGTCATGGTCTTTGGCATGCCGCAGAATTTCCACTACGGCGACGGTATGGGCACCAATCCCATTCAGATGATGCAGGCGCTCTCCGCGCAGGTGATCCGCCACAAGCGCGTCATGAAGGACAACTGCGTGATCATCTGCTCCTCCATCTGCAACGGCTATTTCCATGATGAGCGCTGGCCCTATCTGCGGGAGCTGTATGAGATGTTCCAGCACGATCATATGAACATTCTGCCGGATATGAACCGCTATGGCGAGTATTTTGCCACCAACGAGGAGTATATCCGCAAATACCGCTTTGCCAACGCCTTCCACCCTTTCCACGGCTTCTCCATGATGAGCTGCGGCCATATCGCCGAGATGAATACCAGCGCCATTTACATCGTCGGCGCGCAGGAGCCGGGCATCGCCCGCGGCATGGGGCTTAAGACCCGCGCCACCTTTGAGGAGGCCCTTGCCGATGCGAAGAAGAAGTTTGTCGGCAGCGATCCCCGTATTCTTGCCCTGCCCAAGACCTTCAAGGTCGGCGCCGTCCATCTCTGTATGGCCGATGACGATCTCAAGACCGTCTGAGTTGTTGCAGCATCAGAAAAGGAGCCGCCGGATACAGGAGCCCAAACGGACTGTACCGGCGGCTCTTCGCGTTATCCGGCCACAGGAGGCGTTTTTATGGATCTGAACTGGACGCTGATCGCCGTGGTCGCCGCCATCAACTTTGCCGCCGCGCTGCTGCAGGCGTCCTGCGGCTTCGGCTACGCCATGCTGGCCATGACGCTGATGCCGCTGGTGCTGCCCATGCAGACCTGCTCCGCCGTCTCGGCGGTAACGGTGGTGGCTATCGGTTTGCAGATGGTGCTCCTGCTGCGCCGCCATATCCGGTTCCGGCAGATACTGCTGCCGCTCTGCGGCTGCTTTATGACCACGCGGCTGGGTATATGGTGCCTGCTCCATTTTCCGGAGCAGACGCTGCGGTGGATCCTTGCGGGACTGATTTTCCTGCTGACGGGCTTCTTTTTCTATATGCAGCACCGGAGCATCCGCCTGCGGGACAAGTGGTACTGCGGACTGGGCACGGGACTTGTCACCGGGCTTTCCACGGGAATGTTCAATATCGTGGGCCCGTTTTTTATGGTGTACTACGCAAGCATCATGGACGATCCCCTCTGCGTGAAGGCCAGCCTTGAGTGCAGCTTCCTTGCGGCGGGGGCTTACGCCACGGTGCTGCATCTGCGCAGCGGGACCTTCGTGCCGGAGGGAGTGCCGCTGTATGCGGCATCCGCGCTGGCCGCGCTGCTGGCCGGTGTCATCGGACTGCGGCTCTACCGGCACATTGACCGGAAGATGCTGGCACGCGTGATTTACGTTCTGCTGCCGCTTCTGGCAGTGACACTGCTGCTGAAGGGGCGCAGCTGAGAAAGGGTTCTTCTTATGGGTTTCATTATTTTTGCCGTATGCCTCTGCGCGTCCACGATCGGCGGCATTTGCGGCATCGGCGGCGGTGTGATCATCAAGCCTGTGCTGGACGCGCTGGGGCTCATGTCCGTCAGCGCCATCAGCTTTCTGTCGGGGATCTCGGCCATGATGATGGCGGCCATCTCCGTGTTCCGGCAGCGGAAGCTGCATCTTGTGGAGGTGCGCACCGGAAGCCTTCTTGCCGTTGGCTCTATCGTCGGCGGCATCGCGGGCTACAGCCTGTTTCAGGCCATCCGGGCCGCCGCCCAGCAGGACGCGCTTGTGGGTATGGTGCAGGCGATCCTTCTGGGGCTCGTCACGCTGCTGACGCTGGTCTACAGTGCCTTTCTCCGCAGCAGGCTCCGCTCCTATGAGGTGAAGGCACCGGCCGCCTGTATTGCCATCGGCTGCCTGATGGGACTGCTGTCCTCCTTCCTGGGAATCGGCGGCGGGCCCATCAACCTTGCGATCCTCTATTTCGCGTTTTCCATGACCACGAAGAAGGCGGCCGCCAATTCCCTGTACATCATCCTCTGCTCACAGCTGGCGAATCTGGTCACATATCTCGTCCGGGGCACGGTCCCGGCATTTCCCTGGCCCTATCTGCTTATCATGGCGGCGGCGGGCTTCCTGGGCGGGATGCTGGGCACCCGGATCAACCGGAGAATATCGGAAAAGACCACAGAGCGCCTGTTTTCCGGCCTGCTTGCCGTTATTGTCCTGATCTGCGTCTATAACGCCCTGCGTTTTGCGCTCTGAAGCGCAAAGTGCTTTCCATAGGGGATATGGTATGCTATAATGATTAACTGATAGGATATTTCATTCTGTGAAGGATGTGTTGCTATGCCGCCTGTTTCTGTTTTGATCAAACCGGCCTCCGGAAGCTGCAATCTGCGGTGCAGCTACTGCTTCTATACCGACGAGGTCAGCCGCAGGGCGGCCCACGGCTGCGGCGTCATGTCGGATGAGACCATGGAGTGCCTGATCCGCCGGATCTTTGAGTCGGCGGAGACGCAGGTCTCCATAGGCTTTCAGGGCGGCGAGCCGCTTCTGGCCGGGCTGGCCTATTATGAGCGCTTTACCCGGCTGGCGGCGGCATACAACCGCCGGGGCGTGCCGGTGCAATATTCGATCCAGACCAACGGCTTGCTGCTGGACGAGGACTGGGCCGCGTTTTTCCGCCGTTACGATTTCCTGGTGGGGATCTCCGTGGACGGCCTGCGGGAGACCCACGACGCGAACCGCGTCGATCCGGCGGGCGGCGGCAGCTATGGGCAGGTGGCCGCGGCCATCGACCGGCTGGAGCGCCGCGGCGTACCCTTCAACATCCTCACGGTGGTCAATGCACAGACAGCGCCCAGGATCCGCGAGATCTACCGGGACTATATGGCGCGGGGATGGGTCTATCAGCAGTATATCCCCTGCTTGGATCCGCTGGGGGAGACGCCCGGCGGGCATCCCTGGTCGCTGACTGCGGACGCCTATGGTACGTTCCTGTGCGAGCTGTTTGATCTGTGGTATGAGGATCGCAGGAACGGCGTATTCGTCTACAACCGGTACTTTGAGAATCTGGCGGCGCTGCTGCTGCGCTATCCCACGGAGGCCTGCGGCATGTCGGGCTGCTGCACCGTCAATCTTACCGTGGAGGCGGACGGCAGCGTGTATCCCTGCGACTTCTACGCGCTGGATGAGCTGCTGCTGGGCAATATCCGGGAGAGCAGTCTGGAGAAGCTCCGGGATGCAGAGAACGCCCGGCGCTTTGTGGAGACCTCGCGGCGGATCGACCCGGCATGTCTGGGCTGCGAGAGCCTTGCCCTCTGCCGGGGCGGCTGCCGCCGCAGCCGGCAGCTGACATCCCTGTGGGAGCCGGGGCCCAACGCCCTGTGCAAAGCCTTTCAGCGGTTCTTTCCCTATGCCGTCCCAAGGCTGCGGACGCTGCTGTAGCGGGCGAGGCGGATATGATGTGATAAAAAAGCTGTGTGAATGGTCATTCACACAGCTTTTTGCTTCTTATTTACACCGAGAACAGGATATCCGCGTAGGTGGGCAGGGGCCAGTGCTGGGCGCCGGTGATGGTCTCCAGCTGGTTGATGAGGGCGCTGGCCTTCTGGCGGCGGGCGTCCACCTCGTCACGGTAGTAGCAGGCGGCCTTGATGCCGCCGTCCATGGCGGGTGCCTTATTGATGGCGCGCTCCAGCGCCTCGCAGGCATCGTAGAGCTTGCCGGACAGGTCGGCCAGCTTCCGCAGCGTGGCCTCCTCCATCTTCACGGACAGGGGGATGCCGCAGTTCTGCTTGTGGAACAGGGCGGTGGCCAGCTCGTCGGAATACTTGCTGACGGCGGGCATGATCTGGCGGCGGGCCATATCCAGCAGGGTATTGCCCTCGATGGTCATGACCTTGCAGTAGTTCTCCAGATGGATGTTGTAGCGGGCCTCCAGCTCGTCACGGGTCAGCACGCCGTGGCGGCTGAACATGGCGATGTTCTTCTCGGCGATGTAGGCGGGCAGAGCGTCCACGGTGTTGCCCAGATTGCACAACAGGCCACGGCGCTTGGCCTCGGCCACCCACTCGTCGCTGTAGCCGTTGCCGTTGAAGATGATCCGCTGGTGGGCGGCAAAGGTGTCGTGCAGCAGCGTCTGCAGGGCGGACTGGAAGTCCCCGGCCTTTTCCAGAATGTCGGCGAACTGCTCCAGCTCCTCGGTCATGATGGTGTTCATCACGGCGCTGGGGCTGGCGATGGACTGGCTGGAGCCAAGCATGCGGAACTCGAACTTATTGCCGGTGAAGGCCAGGGGAGAGGTGCGGTTCCGGTCGGTGGTGTCCTGGGGGATCTCCGGCAGGGTGTCCACGCCGATCTCCAGACGGCGCTTGGTGACGTCCACATACTCCGTGCCCTGGATGATGGAGTCCAGAATGGCGGTCAGCTCGTCGCCCAGGAACACGGACACAATGGCGGGAGGGGCCTCGTTGCCGCCCAGACGGCGGTCGTTGCCGGGATAGGCCACGCAGCAGCGCAGCATGTCCTGATACTCGTCCACGCCCTTGATGAAGGCCGCCAGGAACAGCAGGAACTGGGCGTTCTGGCTGGGGGTCTTGCCGGGCTTCAGCAGGTTCTCGCCGGTGTCGGTCTGCAAGGACCAGTTGTCGTGCTTGCCGCTGCCGTTGACCCCGGCAAAGGGCTTTTCATGCAGCAGGCACACCAGGTCGTGACGCTCTGCCACGGTCTTCAGCAGCTCCATGGTCAGCTGATTGTGGTCGCAGGCGATGTTGGCGTTGCAGTATACGGGGGCGTTCTCATGCTGGGCAGGTGCCACCTCGTTGTGCTCCGTCTTGGAGAACACGCCCAGCTTCCACAGCTCCACGTCCAGTTCGTGCATAAAGGCCGCCACACGGGGCTTGATGGCGCCGTAGTAGTGGTCGTCCAGCTCCTGCCCCTTGGGGGGCTTGGCGCCGAACAGGGTGCGGCCGCACAGCCGCAGGTCCTCGCGGCGACGATAGTCTTCCTTGTCGATGAGGAAGTATTCCTGCTCCGCGCCCACCTGGGGGATAACGTGCTGGGCCTCGGTGTTGCCGAACAGCCGCAGGATGCGGATGCACTGCTGATCCAGCGCGTGCATGGAGCGCAGCAGGGGCGTTTTCTTGTCCAGCGTGTTGCCGGAATAGGAGCAGAAGATGGTGGGGATGCACAGGGTCTTATCCTTCACGAAGGCATAGGACGTGGGATCCCACGCCGTATAGCCCCGGGCCTCGAAGGTGGCCCGCAGGCCACCGGAGGGGAAGCTGGAGGCGTCGGCCTCGCCGCGGCTCAGCTCCTTGCCGGACAGCTCCATCAGGATGCGGCCGTCTCCGGTGGGGGTGATGAAGCTGTCGTGCTTCTCGGCGGTGAAGCCGGTCATGGGCTGGAACCAGTGAGTGAAGTGTGTGGCGCCCAGCTCCGTGGCCCAGTCCTTCATGGCGCAGGCGATCTCATCGGCAATGGAACGATCCAGCGACTTCCCCTGCGCCTGGCATTGCTGCCACGCCTGATAGACGTCAGCGCTGAGACGCTGTCGCATCTTCTCCTCGGTAAACACCATGCTGCCGAAGATGTCGGGGATCCGTGTCACATTCTCGTTCATTGTATGATTCTCCTTTCACCGCCTCGGGGCGGATGATATCACATAAAAAGCGCCATAACGGCGGGGGTCACAAAGGTCTCCACCACGGCGGCGACGGCCAGCAGCGGCAGAATGTGCATGACGAACACCCGCAGCAGATCCAGCATCAGGGGCTTCATCATGCCCTTGGTGTTCTTGCGGACGTACTGGGTGGTGCGCTTGCACAGCAGGAAGCCGCAGGCGAAGGCCAGCAGCAGGGCGGACAGCTCAAAGACGCCGTGGGGCAGGATACCGGCAAAGTATACCAGAAGGGAAGTGCCGGTATTGACGAAATAGGCGGCGAAGATGCCCAGAATGATGGCGTTCATGCCAAGCGCCAGCGCCGTCAGGTACAGAAAGGGGATAAAGCCGTACAGCACGCTGACAGCGGCGGCCCGCACATTGTTGCCGAACAGGGCCGCCAGGTCGATGCCGCCCTCATCGGTCACGATGTCTTTGATATCCATGATCCGCTGGATGTAGTCCATGGCCATCGCCGGGATGCTCTTATTCAGCAGTCCCGCGCCGAAGGCCAGCAGGCAGATGATCACAAACGCGGCGGCGGTGATCAGCAGGGACTCGCCCAGGGCCTCACGGTAGAACCGCCACAGGGCGCGGTGATGTTGTTTCAGCCAGTTCATGGCTTACCCCAGCTTGGCAAGACCGGCCTTCAGGCGGTGCAGCGTCTCGTCACGGCCCAGGATCTGGCAGATCTCCACGGCGCCGCCGGGGGTCACCAGCTTACCGGCGGCGGCAATGCGCACCGGCCACATGAGGGTGGCGTTCTTCACACCCAACTGCTCCGCCAGGGCGATGAGGCTGTCGTGGATGGCGTCCGTCGTCCAGTCGGGAAGCTGCTCCAGCATGGGGATGGCGGCCTCCAGCATGGTCTTGCACACCTCGGGGTTGGTTTTGGATTTCTTGTTGGTGAAGAAGTCGATG
>ERZ826242.2367-NODE-2367-length-16606-cov-5.675125_pt1 | contig 16606 bp, 18 predicted proteins | sample MGYA00519871_ERZ826242 | MGnify/ENA primary metagenome ERZ826242 (study PRJEB31778, sample SAMEA3449226) | human gut metagenome | biome: human gut; feature: human-associated habitat; material: faeces | place: United Kingdom | collected 2010/2012 ...
TGAAAATGTGAGAAAAAGCGAGTTAACAAGAGAAAAACAAAGATTATTATGGGAGTAAAAGGATATGAAATACGATTATTTATACGATTATTTAATTGTTGGAGCTGGTTTATACGGAGCAATTTTTGCACATGAGGCAAAAATGAAAGGTAAATCTGTTTTAGTTATTGATAAGCGTTCTAATATTGCAGGCAATATTTATACCGAAAACGTTGAAGGTATCAACGTCCATAAATATGGTGCCCATATTTTCCATACCAATAACAAAAAAGTATGGAATTACATTACAAAATTTGCGGAGTTCAACCGCTTCACAAACTCACCCGTAGCCAACTACAAGGGCGAGCTTTACTCGCTGCCCTTCAACATGTATACCTTTAACAAGATGTGGGGCGTTGTGACACCAGAGGAGGCGGCTGCCAAGATCGAGGAGCAGCGTAAGGAAATCACCCACGAGCCGCAGAACCTGGAAGAGCAGGCCATCTTCCTGGTCGGCCGCGACATCTATGAAAAGCTCATCAAGGGCTACACCGAAAAGCAGTGGGGCCGCGACTGCAAGGATCTGCCCGCCTTCATCATCAAGCGTCTGCCCATGCGCCTAACTTTCGACAACAACTATTTCAATGCCCTGTACCAGGGCATTCCCGTCGGAGGCTACACCAAAATGATTGCTAATCTGCTGGACGGCATCGAGGTCCGGCTGAACACCGACTATCTGGAAAACAAGGCGGAGCTGGACGCTCTGGCGAACAAAATCGTCTACACCGGCCCCATCGATGCCTACTTTGACTACAAGCTCGGCACACTGGAATACCGTTCTGTCCGTTTTGAGAACGAAATGCTGGACAAGCCCAATTTCCAGGGCAATGCCGCAGTCAACTACACCGATCGCGAAACTCCATGGACCCGTATTATTGAGCACAAGTGGTTCGAGTTCGGCAAGGACGAGAATGGCAATGACCTACCCAAGACCATCATCAGCCGCGAGTATTCCTCCGAGTGGAAGCCCGGCGATGAGCCGTACTACCCTGTGAATGACGTCAAGAACAGCGCACTTTATGCCGAGTACAAGAAACTGGCCGATGAAGAGCGGGATGTTATTTTCGGTGGCCGTCTGGGCGAGTACAAATACTATGACATGGATACTACTATAGCCGCTGCATTAGATAAATGTAGGAAGGTACTATAAATGAATAAAGTGGCAAAAAACTATTTTTACAATCTTTCTTATCAAATATTGGTCTTAATTGTTCCACTTGTTACAACACCGTATGTGTCTAGAGTTCTAGGTGCAAAAGGCGTAGGCACTTTTTCTTACACCAATTCGATTGTACAGTATTTTATCCTTTTTGGATGCGTCGGATTAAACTTATATGGACAAAGAGAAGTTGCATATGTAGAGCATGAAAAAACAAAAAGAGATAAAGTCTTTTGGGAACTGGTAATTTTAAGAATTATTACCGTATCAATTTCACTTCTTGTATATCTCTTTTCTTTGGCTTCTCATGGAACGTATTCTTTTGTGTTCTTAATTATGTCTCTTGACGTACTGGCCTCGATGGTAGATATATCTTGGTTCTTCCAGGGAATTGAAGATTTTAAGAAGATTGTTGTCAGAAATTTTATTGTTAAGATTACTGGCGTAGTATTGATTTTTCTTTTTGTGAAATCATCATATGATTTATATATATATGTGATTTGTCAATCCTCAACATTGCTTTTAGGCAATTTATCTATGTGGGCCTATATTCCTAAACTTGTTGGGAAAGTTGAATTAAAGAAATTAAACATAAAGAAACATGTTAAACCTACCCTGGTTTTATTTCTCCCACAGATTGCAACGTCTGTATACACGGTTCTTGATAAAACTATGATTGGCTTACTTACTGGAATTGAAGAAGAGGTGGGCTATTATGAACAAGGACAGAAGATTGTTAAAATTGCAATGACATTGGTGACATCTCTTGGTACAGTCATGATGCCTAGGAACGCTAACCTATTTAAACAGAATCAGCTAAAAAAAGTCAGAGAACATTTGTTGAATTCTTTCAGATTTGTCTTCTTTTTGTCTTTTCCAATGATGTTTGGCTTGATGGCTATAAGTTGTAATCTGGTGCCTTGGTTTTTTGGAAGTGGGTATGATAAAGTTGTTCCTAACATGATGGTAATATCTCCAATTTTAGTGATAATTGCATTAAGCAATATTATGGGAACGCAATACTTGCTGCCTATTGGTCGGCAAAAAGAATATACATTATCAGTAGTAGTGGGATGTGTTGTTAACTTTTCTATGAATTTACTTCTTATCCCACATCTTCTTTCAATCGGGGCGGCGATAGCAACTGTTATAGCTGAAGCAAGTGTAACCGGGGTTCAAGTATATTGTATAAAAAGAGATTTTGATTTTAGAGAGATTGTTAAAAAAAACGTACGCTATATAATTACTGCATTCGCTATGTTCGTTTTAACATATTTTTTAGCACGGTACCTTCAGCCATCTATAATTAATACATTCTTATGTGTTATAGTTGGTGCAAGCACCTATTTAGGAATACTCGTGATAATGAGGGATGAAATTTTGATTCAGATAAGAAAAATGCTTGAATCAAAATTCACAAAATAGCCTTGAGAGGAATTCACGAAAAACGCAGTTTGCATTATTTGGTGTTTAAAATTTAAAAAGGCAATGAGAAAATGACGGTGACGCAGACTGTTGCCTCTTCGGGGACGAAATGGGCATCGGCTATGCTAAGACCGCTGTGGGCGACAAGTATATCTATGAGTAGAATGGCTGTCGTATCGGCGGTGAGCAGAGCGGACATATCATTTTCTCCAAGTATGCCAGCATGGGTGATGGTATCCTGACGAGTTTAAAGATGATGGAAGTTATGCTTGCCAAGAAGAAGTCGATGAGCGAATTGGCAGCACCGCTGAAAATTTATCCACAGGTGCTGGAGAATGTTCGCGTAACGGATAAGAGAGTGGCACAGAGTGATGAAGTTGTGCAGGCAGCAGTAAAGAATGTGGCCGAAGCACTTGGGGATACTGGTCGTATTCTGGTTCGTGAATCCGGTACAGAGCCTGTAGTGTGCGTGATGGTGGAAGCTCCCGACCATGATACTTGTCAGAAATACGTTTCCAAAGTTGTCGATGTGATTCGTGATAGAGGATATAGCCTGTAAATTGAAAGGTGAAATCATAGAGAAAAACCATCATCAGGCAAAAAATTGAAATAGCGTGAATGCATGTAAAGCGGTAAAGTTCGATTTTGAACTTTGCCGTTTTTCTTTTTGCCCAAAATTGTGAAATTTTCAAAACAGTATTCCAAAATGGCTCTGTGGATTCCTATTAGTATAGGGGATTTCAAAATCTTTCGTAAAACGACTTTTCTCTGTAAATGCTCCATAGCAAGTACCTGTCAATAGCCTCACCTATCTGCCATAATAGTCTCACACTATACACAGTCAAAAAAGTTCAGCACTCAACTTTTTTGACCAGGGTCAGGAGGTTAGACTATGAACACTCAAACCAGTTTAGTTGCAGAACAGATCCGCCTACAGAAGTGGGCTGACCAGATCAGGGACTGCCAGAATCGTCCCGCTGATATGAAAGTCGATGCCTGGTGCCAGGAACATGGCATCACAAAGGCGAATTATTACTATCGTCTGCGTCGAGTCAGGGAGGCATGTCTGGAACTTTGTGATCCATCTCCTTCCTTCGTGAAACTCACAGCACCTACAGAAAGTATACCGGCTAACGTATCTCCTACACATTCCCCTGTGGCTGCAGCACTTCATACAGAAAGCGGAATCACCATAGATATCTATAATGACGCTTCAGCGGAGTTTCTCAGAAACCTTATAGGAGCAGCCAGCCATGCTTAATGATGCTTCTGGATTTCAGAAAATATATCTTGCCACCGGATACACGGATCTGCGCAGAGGCATGGAAGGACTGGCAAATATCATACGCTTTCGTTTTCATCTGGATCCTTATGACAGAAATACCCTGTTTCTGTTCTGCGGCAAGAGGAGTGACCGTATCAAAGGTCTCCTTTGGGAAGGGGATGGTTTTCTGTTATTATACAAACGGCTGGATACCGGTGCTTTCAGCTGGCCACGAAACAGCGAGGAAGCGCTGGCAATTACTTCTGAGCAGTATGCGATGCTCATGCAGGGACTGGAAATCATAGCCAAACACCCCATAGACCAGATTCAGGATCCAAAGAAGCTCTTCTAAGTTTTGTGCATTTCGCAGAATTTTTTTGTGGACAGTTTTGTCTCTCGGGGATTACTGTCCGTTGTTTATCCACAACGGTTCTGTCCTGCCACCCATACGGCCGGAATGGCAGGGCATTTGTGGACAACAGTACTGAAAATCTGAAAAAAGCAGTGATATCCCAGGTTTTCAGTACTGTTATCCACCGTCATAATGACGAACGGAAAACAGCCGCCAGCTGGTGGAAATGTATCATATCTGCTATAATGGGCTCAGTAAGAAAAGGAGTTCAGCTATGGCAGTCAGATACACGGAAGAACAACTGAATACCGTTGACAAGTCCCTTCTGATCCAGATGTTTCTGAACCAGCAGGAGCAGCTTCAGACACTGACCGCCGAGGTCGCTTCCCTCAATGAAAAGATGCAGCTCATGATGGAACAGATGATCCTGGCAAACAGAAAACGCTTTGGACGTTCTTCCGAAAAGATGACGGATGCCAGCCAGGTCAGCTTCATGGAGGTGGATGGAACTATCGTCTTCTTCAATGAGGCAGAGGCCGTCTGTGACCTGGATACCCCGGAACCGGAACATCTGGAGAAGTCTGCTCCACGTCCGGTAAAGAAAAAAGGCAAAAAAGAACAGGATCTTTCCGGTCTTCCTACACACCGGATCGACCACTACATGACAGAGGAAGAACTCACTGCAGAGTTTGGCAAAAATGGCTGGAAACAGCTTCCGGATGCCATATCCCGGAGATACCGCTTCGTTCCTGCCAAAGTAGAGGTGGAAGAACATCACATCGGTGTCTATGCCGACAAAAAGGATGGACATATGGTAAAGGCAGAGCATCCAAGAGGGCTGCTTCATGGCAGTGTTGTTTCCCCGACACTTGCGGCAGCCATTATAAACGGCAAATATGTCAATGCCATTCCGCTGTACCGCCTGGAGCAGGAATTCAAACGCTATGGGCTGGCCATCACCAGACAGAACATGGCAAACTGGATGATCCGTCTCGGAGAGGAATACCTTTCCGTTCTCTATGACTATCTCCACCGGAAGCTGTATGATTACCATGTCATCCAGGCAGATGAGACACCAGTGCTCGTAAACCGTGACGGCCGTCCGGCAGGATCCAAAAGTTATATGTGGGTCTACCGTTCCGGATATATGTATCCGGACAGACAGATCGTCCTATATGAGTATCAGCGGACTAGAAATGCTTCCCATCCCCGGGAGTTCCTGAAGGATTTTTCCGGGATCTGTGTCACGGATGGCTATCAGGTCTACCACACGCTGGAAAAGGAGAAGGAAGACCTGACGATCGCAGGCTGCTGGGTGCATGGACGCCGGAAGTTCGAGGAAGCCCTTGCCACCATACCGGCCGAAGGGAAAAAGGAATCCGTTGCCTTTCTGGTAATGAAGCAGATCCAGGCAATCTACCGGGAAGAAGGTAAACTGAAAGAGCTCTCTTCCGAAGAAAGACTTGCGCAGCGTCAGGTGGTCATCCGGCCCCTAGTAGATGCTTTGTTTGCGTACCTGAAACAGAAAAAAGAACAGATCGTGGTAAAAGGGAAACTGCAAGCAGCCTTTACCTACCTTCTGAATCAGGAAAAATACCTCCGGGTATTTCTGGATGATGGAGACGTTCCGATGGATAATAATGCTTCGGAACGTGCCATTCTGGGATTCTGCATTGGAAAAAAGAACTGGCAGGTGATTGATACCATAAACGGAGCCAAGACATCTGCTGTGATCTACAGTATCGCAGAAACAGCAAAGGCAAACAACTTAAAACCCTATGAGTACTTTGAACATTTGCTGACCGTGATCCCAGAACACATGGAAGACACAGACCGCAGCTTTTTGGAAGAGCTGCTCCCCTGGTCATCAGCGCTGCCGGAAAACATTCGAAAATAAAATTTACAGCAGGCCGCAAAAGCGGCTTATAGTTGTCAAGGTACTTGCTATGGTGCATTTACGATAAAAATGAATATGATTTGTGGTGAAAGAAGTTCCTTCGGGGACTTCTTTACTTACGTAAAATTGTCGGTTTGAGTGTCGGTTAAATGTCGTTTTGTTTAGACGGCACATCCCTACCAGTTTACAGAACCGGACAGGTTGATTATTATAAAAACGTAAAGTCCGTTGATAAATTACACGACAAGTGGTATACTATTCCTATATTAAGAATAAAAACGTAAAAACTGTTAATAAATTTGGAGGCACTCATGAAACTTCTTCGTATTACAGCGGAAGGATTACCGCTATTCAAGGAAAAGCTTGATTTGACCTTTTATGCGCAGCAGAGAATTGCAGAAGAACAAAAGAGTATTCTGTATCCGTTATTTTCAAATATTTATTTAAATTCTGCAACTGGTTTTATTGGTATCAATGCATCCGGTAAGACATCTGTATTAAAGGTTATTCTGCTTGCTTTAGAAATAATCAATAATGAGCCAATTAACCACATTGAAACCAGAGATATATTGGGAGACGCAAAAGAAGTTAAATTGAATATGTATTTCTTTTCCGGAAAGACGAATGAAGTTTGTCGATTGGAAACGATTATTGCATCCAAGAAAAGTAAGTCAGAAGGGACAAATTACAGTATTGTCTCAGAGTCTTTATGGAAAAAGAATGTAGTTGAAGTGACTACCCGCAAGGCAATGCTTGATTTTGAGGGAAAAGAGCCGGCGATAATCAGGAGCAGCCAGGAAGAATTTTTATCCGAAGATGTAAGTATTATGATTGCCAGGAATAAAAAGACAAAGGAACATATACGTATAGTAAATCTTTTGAAATATACAAATGAAAATGTTCTTCCATTCTCAGAAGATATTCCTACAGAGGTCATTACATTCTTGGATCCGACAATTGAGAGGTTGCATTTTGATGAAAATGACAATAAGACACTAATCCATCTGAAATTCAAGGGAAAAGAGGAAATTCTTCTTAATAATCCGGTGGAACTGAACAACTACCTTTCATCAGGTACGGTAAAAGGAATGATTACTTTTACCCTTGCGCAGGAAGTATTGCAAAAAGGTGGGTATATTGTTGTAGATGAAGTAGAGAACCATTTCAATAAAGAAATTGTTACGACACTGATGCGATTCTTCATGGACAGCAAGCTGAACAAAAAAGGTGGTATACTTATCTTTTCTACACATTATCCGGAATTACTTGATGAGTATGATCGTAATGATAGCATATTTATTACCAGAAATCGTAATGGCATCACAGTAGAGAATCTATCAAATATACTGAAAAGAAATGATATCAAGAAGAGCGATGCATACCAGAGCGGTTTTCTTGAAGGTACGACTCCGACATACGAGGCATATATGCAGCTAAAGAAGAGTATCGCTGCCTTTCTTGCATAGGAGGTACCCATGGAATTAGCAAAATATAAGGCATGTATCTGTGAGGGCGCAGCTGAAACTGCCATTATAGATATACTCTTGGATTATGGGCTCCTGATTTTTTCCCGAGAAGAGATGATTGAGGAAGAAGTGATCCGCTGTCGGGAAGGCAAGAAGTTTGAAGAAAAATATTTGAGAAAAGGATTTATGGATAAGATTTCTGTTATTAGAATTCTTGACTCAAGACGTGAAAACTTTAAGCTCAGTAAGGCATACGCTGGCAAGGTGGATGTGATTAATGTTATTACGGCACCGGAAATAGAGATGCTAATCATCTTTAATGAGAATAAGTATAAGGAATTCAAGAAAACCGGGAAGAAACCCAGCAGTTTTTGCAAAGAGGATTTGAAGATGACGGAGGTAAAGTCCTATGATTTTGTGAAAACGTACTTCAGCGATCCGAGGATTCGTGTTACGACAATAAAGAAATATCATGAAATGTCAAAAGTTCAAAAGGGTGAATATACATTGCTGGACTTGTTACGATAATATTTATTGAAATTTGGAAAGGCGCTTGCAGAAATGTAAGGAGTTGAATTATTCAGATGTCATGGTAGGAGAGCATTATTACGAATGCTTTAGATAGCGTCACAGAAGGCAGTAAATGGGAAAATATTGATGACTTGACAGAAGAATTTATAATTGGGTGGCAAGGAAAATGAAGTAGAAGAAATGGTCAGCGTGTGATGAAGATGCAGGTAAATATTTGTTTTGAGAAAAAACGGGTACTTGATTTCTCAAGCACACCAAGCCAGTAGTACTGATCATTGACGAGTGGCTTCTCCTCAAACTGACGGAAGCTGAAGCCAGAAACCTTTTTGAACTGATACACAAAAGACGCAAGAGATCATCCACGATCTTTTGCTCGCAGTTCCGCGAAAGTGAATGGTACCAACAAATCTGTGGCGGTGAAAGTACCCTGGCAGATGCCATTATGGATCGTATAACGTATGACTCATATAAAATCGATATTGAAAGCATTGATCCATCCAAAGATCTCTCTATGCGAGAAGTATATGGATTAGATCCTGCAATGGCAAAGTAACTTATTATACTAGAGAACAGAGTGGCTCCGTTAGTCCGGACAGGTGGCTCTCGCCACACCGGACTAGCGGCTCCGCCGCACCGTAATATTCACTTGGTCGATTACGAATTTTCTAGATAAAAGGGAGCTGCGTCCTTATTGGGCTTCTACCAGCTCCAACAGTCTGGTCAGTAAGCTGATTCAGACGGCTTCTCCCGAGATTAAAGAGGGCATGGAATCGTTGCTGCAGGGAGAAGAGATCGTAGTAAGCTTTGATGAACAGATTGTATTTGACCAGTTGGACCGGAGCAGGAATGCGATCTGGAGCCTTTTGCTTGCAGGAGGATATTTACGGACAGAAGAAGTTGAGTATCGCGGAATGATGCTGGAACCATGGTATCATTTAAAGATTACGAATCTGGAAACCTTTAGTGCGTTCAGCAGTATGCTGAAAGGATGGTTTGAGAACGAAGCCTCCAATTACAGTGAATTTGTGGAAGCATTGCTGGATGGAAAGCTGAAAGAAATGAATGCCTATATGAATGATGTGGCATTAACTACTTTCAGCAGCTTTGATGTGGGGAATCATCCATCGGGACGGACACAGCCGGAACGGTTTTATCACGGTTTTGTATTAGGACTGTTGGTAGAATTACGGGATCGTTATGAGGTCTGTTCCAACCGGGAAAGCGGTTATGGAAGATATGATGTCATGCTGGTTCCACGTTTCAAAAAGGATGATGCAATTGTAATGGAGTTTAAAGTACATGATCCGGAGGAAGAAGGTTCCCTGCAGGATACGGTAAAGGCAGCGTTACAGCAGATTCAGGAGAAGAACTATGACGCAGAACTTCAAAGTCGTGGGTTTTCACAGAACCGGATCCGGCATTACGGTTTTGCATTTGAGGGGAAGAAGGTACTGATCGGGAAATAGACAAAACGGAATAAAATGTGCCGAAATGAATAAAAATATTGAGAACTGATGATTGCCATGGTATAATTGTAGAGAAATTGGTGCATTTTGGGAGGCTTTTATGAATATTGAACCCGTCAGGATAGAAAATATTACAATCGAAAATTTTAAAAATGTAGAAAAAGGATATCTGGATCTGGAGAACCGCAGGAAAAATTATCAGGCAAGTATTGTTGGGATATATGGTCAGAATGGATCGGGCAAAACGGCATTGATTGATGCACTTCATCTGTTGAGGTATGCTTTATGTGGACTTGCAGTACCCGATAAATATGCTGATTATATTAAGCTGGAGAAAGAGTGTGCGACATTCAAATTCCAGTTTAAGGCGAAACCGGGAGAAACAGTATATGATATATGGTATCAGTTTTCAATAAAAAAATGCGCAGATACATTGCATTCAGAAGATGAACTGGAAAATGGAAGACCCAAAGATAAAGTACAGGTATTCAATGAAGTTCTTAGTTTTGGGGGTATATCAGAAGGGTATAAAGTACGAAAAAGTGTACTGATTGATACAAGGACGCAGGAGGTATTTACTCCCAAATTGAAGTATAAGGAGCTGCTTGGAGAAGAGGGACAGGATATCACCGAACTACTCGTTACGAAGCGGCTGGCACAGGAACAGTCCAGATCCTTTATCTTCTGTAAAGGTATGATAGAGCGGTACAGAAGAAATTGCCAGGTATTAAGTTATAAGAATGTTATTGAAAGCCTGTATACGTTTGGGCGTATGGGGCTGTTTATTATAGATACAGAAAACACAGGTCTGATCAGTATGAATGTATTGCCACTCGCAATTCAGTATAGAGATGAAAAGATAGTTACAGTGGGAAGCTTTATGCTTTCCCTGAATGGAGCTACACCAATCCAGGAAGAGAAAGTTGAGCTGGTCAGAAAAGTTATTGGAAATATGAATATCGTTCTGGAACAGATAGTGCCGGGATTAACAATTGATATTGTGGATCTGGGTCCTTTGGTATCAAAGGAAGGCAGAACGGAGAGGCTGATTCAAGTAATGTCGTTGAAAAATGGCAGGGCAATTCCCTTTTGCTATGAATCAGAGGGCATTAAGAAAATAGTGTCCATTTTACAGCTTTTAATTATGGTTTATAATGATGCATTTGTTACAGTAGCGATCGATGAACTGGATTCTGGGATATTTGAATATCTGCTGGGAGAACTTCTCAGGATTATTTCAGAAAAAGGAAAGGGACAGCTGATCTTTACATCTCATAATTTAAGACCACTTGAAACGATTGATAAGGGATTTGTAGCATTTACTACAACAAATCCAGAAAATCGTTATATCCGGATGACAAATGTGAAGGAAAATAATAATCTGAGGGATTTTTACTACAGAGATATTGTGCTGGGTGAGCAAAGTGAGCTGTTATATAATGCAACAAATAACTTTGAAATAGCACTGGCATTCAGAGAGGCTGGTGAGGCATTTGGCGCATAAGAAGATAGTAATGGTCATTGTTGAAGGGCCTTCAGATGACACAGCACTTGGTGTTATGTTAAGCCAGCTGTTTGACAGAAATTCTGTTTATGTATATATCATGCATGGGGATATTACGACCAGAAAAGGTGTGAATGCACAGAATATTGTTGCCCGTCTTGGAAATGAAATACGGGGATATGCCAGGTCACAGCACTATACAGCAAAGAATTTCAGGCAGATTATTCATATTGTGGACACAGATGGAGGGTATATTCCCGATGAGCAGGTGATAAACGACGGTACAAAGGAAGAACCTGTATATGAATCAGAAGGGATCTATACGAAAAATCCAAAGCTGATCATAGAGCGTAATAAACAGAAACGGGATAATTTAAGGCGTCTGCAGAGTACAGGACAGATTTGGAATATACCATATCAGGTGTATTATATGTCCTGTAATTTGGATCATGTGCTGTACGATAAACGAAATAGTTCAGATGATGAGAAGGAAGAAAATTCTTATCAGTTTGCAAAAAAGTACAGGAATGATCTGCAGGGATTTATTACCTATATCTGTAAATCCGGCTTTTCAGTAAAAGGGGATTATAAGGATTCCTGGAAATTTATTGAAAAGGGATTAAATTCATTGGAACGACATACAAACTTTGGTATATGTATAGAGGCTGAGTTGAATGAAACTGAGCAGTCATCAAAGGTTCTGATCGGGGAATAAAGATCAGAGGGTTTGATTTTCAGGGAGGAACAAATGAATTTTGAATTAACAGCATCCATGATGTGCGCAAACTATGGCAATCTGGAGAAGGAAGTCAGGGAACTGGAGCAGGGAGGCATCGATTCCTTTCATATTGATATTATGGATGGACGTTATGTGCCCAATTTTGCCATGTCACTGAATGATATGCGGTACATAGCAAGTGCGGTGAAGAAGCCGCTTGACGTTCATCTGATGATTGAACATCCAAATAATCATATTAATTTATTTTTGAAAAATCTGAGAAAGGGAGATACTGTCTACATTCATCCTGAGGCGGAGTATCATCCTTCTACTACACTTCAAAGTATTATTGATGCCGGGATGGTTCCCGGTATTGCAATCAATCCGGGGACAAGTATTGAGACGGTGATGGAGATGCTGCGCATTGTCAAAAAGGTGCTTGTTATGTCTGTCAATCCCGGGAATGCAGGTCAGATGTATCTTCCCTATGTTGGAAAGAAAATTACAAAGCTTTTGGCACTGAAAGATGAAATGGACATCCAGATTTTCTGGGATGGTGCCTGTGGTGCGGATAAGATCATAGAATATGCTCCCAAAGGAGTAGACGGCTTTGTCCTTGGAACAACACTTCTGTTTGGCAGGGATCAGTCTTACGGAGAAACACTGAAAAATATCAGGGAGTTGAAATTCTGAGATGAACATAGCACTTATTTTATCAGGCGGTGTAGGCACGAGGCTTGGAGGAGATATTCCGAAGCAGTACAGGGCGGTAGGCGGTAAGCCCATTATTGCCTATTGTCTGGAAACACTTATGAATCATGAAGAAATTGATGCCATACAGATTGTGGCAGATCCGGTGTGGCAGGGTTTTATATCGGAATCAATGAATGGCTCAGAATGGAAGCAGAAGATGCATGGTTTTACTCTGCCAGGGGAGAATCGCCAGCTGTCGATCTGGAATGGGTTACAGGATATTTGCAGCTATGCTGAAGAAGAGGATGCAGTGCTGATCCATGATGCGGCAAGACCGTTACTTTCTGCCGGATTGATCCATGATTGCTTACAGGGACTGGAAGGTTATGATGGCGTATTGCCGGTACTTCCCATGAAAGATACTGTATATCTGAGTGAAGATGGAAAGGAAATATCGAGTCTTCTTGACCGGAAACAGATCTTTGCCGGACAGGCACCGGAAGCTTTCAGACTGGGATCTTACTGTAGGGCTAATCAGGCACTTATGCCGGATCGGATCTTGACCATCAATGGTTCGACAGAGGTGGCGGTGATGGCAGCCATGAAAGTGCATATGATCCCTGGGGATGAGCGGAATTTCAAGATTACAACTGCGGAGGATTTGCAGCGGTTTGAGAGACTAGTGACTGCTTAAGAGCAGCTTTTTCCTTTTTCACAGCTTTAAACTCAGCGCCCTGCTGTTCAAATTTCCTTTGAATGCCATGCATCCTGCGGTAATAGTATTCTCTGGCTTCACATTGTAAACGGATCTCTTCTTCCTGTGTCAATTTGTAAACGGTTTCAGATGCTTCTTGGAGATATTCATTCTTTTGAGCTAACATATGTAATTCCTCCCAGGTTTTGGCTTTGAAAAGTCTGTATGTAGAATAGAATTCAGGATGGTCAGGGGAAATATTGTATTGTGCAATCTGCTATTTTGAAAGAAAAGAAAGGGATATTTTTAAATGAAAGCATACGTATTGAATAGAATAGGCCGTCTTGACCTGATGGATGTACCGGAGCCCGTGTTAAAAGATGGAGAAGTGCTGGTAGAGGTCAAAGCAGCCGGGATCTGTGGTTCAGATATTCCCCGGATTTTTGCAAATGGCACTTATCATTTCCCGACGATACCAGGCCATGAGTTTGCGGGAGTGGTATGCAAGGTAAAGGATAAAGAAAATGAGGGGCTGATCGGAAAACGGGTAGGTGTATTTCCGTTGATCCCCTGCAGAACGTGTGCACCCTGCCAGAAAAGACAGTATGAGATGTGTATGCATTATGACTATCTGGGTTCCAGAAGTGATGGTGGATTTGCAGAATATGTGGCAGTGCCTGTCAGGAATCTGATCGAGATCCCGGATGGCATTTCCATGGAAGCAGCAGCTATGCTGGAACCTGCTAGCGTAGGAATCCATGCTCTGCGGAGAGTTTATGAAGAAGGCATGAATTCAGCAGTTATATTTGGCCCGGGAACGATTGGGCTTCTGATTGCACAGTGGCTGCGGGCTCTTGGTATAGAAAAGATCATTCTGGTGGGAACCGGAGAAGGACAGAAGAAACTTGCCGGAGAGCTTGGTTTTTCTGAGTTTTACAATGGAAAAGAAGTGGATGTACTGCAGGCAATTCTGGAGAGAACGGCAGGAGAAGGTGTAGATCTGGCAATAGAATGTGCCGGATACAGTGAAGTTCTCGAAGAGTGTCTGGATGTAGTAAAACGTGGGGGAAAGGTACTTACAGTAGGGAATCCCCATGGCGATATGAATCTGAAGCGGGATATTTACTGGAAAATTCTCCGTAAGCAGCTGCAACTGTGCGGTACATGGAATTCTTCTTTTATTCCGGAGGAAAAGGAGGATGACTGGACCAGAACGATCGCTGCCATGGAGCAGGGAATCTTAAGTCCCGAAAAGCAGATCACACACAGACTGCCCTTTGAAGAACTGCACAGAGGACTGGAAATTATGCGTGATAAGAGTGAGTATTATAATAAAGTCATGATCGTGAGGTAAGGGCAGAAAAGGGTTTTAATGAAGTATATCTTATCCAACAGGTATCAGTGTTTTCAACATTTCTCGGATCCTGTGAGGATAGGTATGGCTGGCAGATACTTTTTCATAGCCATTCCGGGCGATCTGCAGCCGTTCATCATCATGAGCAAGATAATAGGCGCATTTATCAACCAGCTCGTCCATGGAGGAGTAGGCTTCCAGATCTACACCGATTGTAAAGTAATCGGTCAGCTCGCTTTGAAAGTTTGTCATAAGGAAGCCGCCACAGCCAAGGATATCGAAGATACGCAGTGGCAGGCCGGTCTGAATGGGCTTGATAGTCATATTCAGGTTGATTTTGCTCAGGTGAAAAATCTTTGGCATTTCTGTAAGAGTCTGGACACCTCCATGAATATGGACATTATGTAAAGCGGAAGTATCACTTCTGGTGAAGAGATCCACCGGGAAATGATCAGCCAGAAGGTTCAGCGTACGGATCCGTTCCAGGCAGGCGGCCTCCATTCCGATATAGCTGTGTGCTGCCACATAACGGTCAGAGCTGGCAACCGCATTTTGTAACTGATAAAAGGCAGAATCCGCAGTTTTCAGATCATGGATCACAGAATCAGAAAGTGCTGCTTCGATTGGATTGTATCCATAAATTTGCAGGGAGGATTCAATTAGGCCACGAATAAAGCCATCAGTATAGTCTGGCAGAGCAGCTGACAGTGTCTGTAATGGACTTTTTTCATTGTAAAGGGATCCGATGAAAGAAATATCACAGGAATAGCGGTTTCTGTCAGCAGAAGAAATCGCAGAGATCACCTGATCAAAACGCTGTGTGCAGGATGCCAGAGGCAGATAAAAAATGCAGTCTGGATTATACGGAGCAAACTGTTCATATTGTGCTTTGTCAAATAAAAAAATCCGGTTGGTGTCATGCCTGATAGAGGAAGAAAAAAGCTCCGGTACCGGAGAGTCTGCTGTCCAGCACAGATAGGGCACACGGTAAATATGGCAGATATCTGCAATTACAGGGAAAAAATTGATACTGAATACAAAGAGCGGTGGATGGCTCTTTAACAGAGCTTCCACAGCAAGGAGACGATCAGTATTAGATATGGATTTATCTGTAATTTCACGTGCTTCTTCGGCTACAGTGAGTCCGGCAGCATGAAATGCGTTGATAATATCCGGCTCACAGATGCTTCCATAACGATAAAATATGATCTCCATTGCTGACCCTTTCTTGCTTCCCTGCACAGGATGTCTGGCATGAACCATGCCCTGATTATTATTTTACTTGGAAGGTGTCTGCCTGTAAAGAAATATTACTTCAAAATGGTGCACGTGAAGTGGAAATGTTTGCACTGGGAAAGGCAATCTGATGAAATATAACATTGCAGTATGCAGGGAAGATGATGAAAGATATCCCAATGAACTACGGAATTTAAAAGGAATGCCATCGCTTCTATATTATAAAGGCAATATAGAAATTATTAATCAGCATAAAAACATTGCAGCGATAGGAAGCAGGACACTTTCGGAGCAGGGAAGTAAACTGGCATATCGGACAGGAATAAAGATAGCAGAGGAAGGGTTCAATCTTGTAAATGGACTGGCGCTTGGCTGTGATACACTTGCATTGAAAGGGGCTCTTTCTGTAAACGGAAAATGTGTGGTGTTCCTTCCCTGCGGGCTGGATCGGATTTTGCCTGCTTCCAATCAGAAACTGGCAGAGGAAATTCTGGAGAAAGGTGGCTGTCTTTTGAGCGAATATCCGGAAAAAACGGCGGTACAGAAATACAGATATGTTGAAAGAGATCGTTTGCAGAGTGGAATCAGCCAGGGAGTGATTGTTATTGAAGCAGAACAGAACAGTGGAACAATGCATACTGCAGATTTTGCCATGCGGCAATATAAAAGACTGGCCTGCTATGCGTACAGCTTGTTACAGATGTCATCCGGAAATCAATATCTGGAAAATACCGGAAAAAGCACCGTTTTACAGTAAGCGCCAAATAATCCAGCGGTAGCTATAAATTTACCCCAACTCATTTTAAGT
>ERZ826242.2382-NODE-2382-length-16489-cov-3.810028_pt1 | contig 16489 bp, 17 predicted proteins | sample MGYA00519871_ERZ826242 | MGnify/ENA primary metagenome ERZ826242 (study PRJEB31778, sample SAMEA3449226) | human gut metagenome | biome: human gut; feature: human-associated habitat; material: faeces | place: United Kingdom | collected 2010/2012 ...
AATTTTTTTCCCAATAAAAGAACTGCTGGACATCCATGGAAATTAAATTCCGGGATGTCCAGCAGTTCTTTTATTTTCCATGCAGCCTCATGCCGCACTTCTAATCCTTATTTACTCTTTCTCTCCTTCACCAGTGCAAACACACTCTGAAGCACAATAAAGAAGCAAAGCAGAATCGCTGTTACAATGTTTGACCAGGAGCTGATCAGCTTACCATTGGTCTTAACTAATGTAGAAATAGTACCGTTGATCAATACTCCGAACAGAGATCCAAGCACATTTCCCACACCACCGGTAAGAAGGGTACCGCCGATAACTGCGGAGGAAATGGCATCCATTTCCAGTCCGGTTGCCTGTGTGGTTGTACCAGCCATTGTGTTCAGGCAATAGCAGATACCGCCGATAGAGGTAAGGAAGCTGGAAAGTATGTAAGCTTTCATCTGAGTTTTCTTAACATCAAGTCCCATCAAAGTTGCTGACTGCTGGTTTCCGCCCACTGCGTAAATGCTGCGTCCGAAACGTGTATATTTCAGTATCAGATAAATAGCAAGTACTACGATCAGCGCTACCACAACCGTTACACGAAGATAAGGATACTGCATAATTCCTTTCTTGTTCAGATATCCCCCAAAAGGAAGGGAAATCTTGTAACTGGAAAGTGTGGTAAAAATCTTGTCGGAAACAATACTTACCTGCTCTTTACAGATCACAGCTGTCATGCCTCGCGCAAAGAACATACCAGCCATAGTTACAATAAACGGCTGAATTTCCAGATAGGAAATACAGAAGCCCTGGACAACACCGAACACGATACCAATTGCAAGGATGAAAAGCATCAGCACCGGACTGGACCAGCCCCACTGCTCAATACCAACCGCAAGGATCATACAGTCCATAGCAACTACAGAACCTACGGAAATATCAATTCCGCCGGTAAGCATAACGCATGTCATACCTGCTGTAATACAGATCAGACCAGCGTTATTGATCAGGATATTCAGGAATGTCTGGAAGCGGGTAAAACCTTTGTCCGCATATACGATACATCCTGCAGCATACATTACAAAGAATAATACAATGGTGATCAGCAGCAACAGGTTATTGCTGTTTATCTTTTTCTTTTTCATGCCCGAGCTGCCTCCTTTCCGGATTTCTTTGTCAGCTTTTTAAAGAATGCTTTGGCTGGCTCAGCCTGAATAACTACGATGATAATAACAACGATTGCCTTAAATACCGGCGCCTGTGCAGAGGAAACACCAAGTGCATACAGGGTTGTGGTAATCGCCTGAATGGTGTAAGCTCCGATAATGGAACCTGCCAGGGAAAATTTACCGCCGCCAAGGCTGTTTCCGCCAAGTGCTACGGAAAGGATAGCATCCAGCTCCATGTTCAGACCGATGTTATTGGTATCAGCGGAATAAATTCTGGAGGTTGCAACCATACCTGCAAGGCCTGCACAAAGACCGCAGATCGCATAGCACATCAGGATGATCTTTGAGGAATTAAAGCCTGCGATACGGGAAGCTTTTTTGTTAATACCAACACTCTGGATATAAGTTCCAAGTGCAGTGTACCGAAGTACAATAGATGCAATTGCCACACAAACTGCAGCAACAATAATCGGTGTGGGGATAATTCCGCAGTAACCGCCGAGCTTCTGGAAAGATGGTACACGTACATAAACGATCTGGCTGTTGCAAAGAAGAAGTCCTACTGCTCGGCCTGCCGACCATAGGATCAGAGTGGCGACCATAGGCTGAATATTCATATAGGCAACCAGAAATCCATTAAAAACGCCACAGATCAAAGTGACAAGAAGTCCGGCTCCAATGCCAACCAGCAGCGGATGCGCATATTCCTGCACATTTACATTTCCATATCCTGCAAGGATCATACAGCAGACACCTGCGTAAAGACTCATAACAGAACCAACGGAAATATCAGTACCGCCGGAAGCTGATACAACCAAAGTCATACCGATTGCCAGAATTGCAATTTCACTTCCACGGTTCAGGATGTCGATCAGACGTCCGTAAAGTACATCATTCTTAATGGAAATCATAAAGAAGGAAAGCGGTGCACTTCCTGTTGCAATATCATATACTACGTTGATCAGCATAACCAGGATCATACTGAAAATCGGAAGGAACAGGCGTTTCTGCGTTAATTTTTTTATGCTGCTCATCACTTGTCACCTCCTGCAATTGCTTTCATTACGTTCATCTGGTTCATATCTGCCTCATCAATCTCTCCAACCTTCTGGCCGTCTCGAAGAACTGCCATACGGTTGCAGGTACGAAGCATTTCCTCAATCTCAGAGGAAATAAAGATCAGGCTCTTACCTTCATCTGCCAGCTTCAGAACCAGCTTCTGGATTTCTGTCTTGGTACCGATATCAATACCTCGTGTAGGCTCATCCAGAATCAGGAAATCCGGATTTGTGGCAAGCCATCTTGCCAGGATAACCTTCTGCTGGTTTCCACCGGAAAGCTGCTTGATCAGAGTCTCACGGCTTGCACATTTGATCTGGAGAAGATCAATATACTTGTCTGCGATCTCACACTGCTTTGCCATAGGAATCTTTTTCAAAATGCCCTGTTTTGCCTGTACGGCAAGAATGATATTTTCTCTTACAGAAAGATCTGCAATAATACCTTCTGCTTTACGGTCATCGGGGAGAAGTCCCATTCCAAGATGCATGGCATCAATTGGGTTTTTGACTTTTACTTCCTTTCCTTTTACCTTCAGGGTACCGGTCTGTGCGCGGTCAGCTCCGTAAATAGCACGGGCCAGCTCGCTTCGGCCGCTTCCCAGAAGTCCGGTCAGTACGATAACCTCTCCTTTGTGAATATCAAGGTCAAAAGGTTTGATAGTTCCGGCATGGCTTAAGCCTCTTGCCTCAATAACCATCGGCTCTTTTCTCTTATCTCCGGTAGTTTCCGGTTTGATGGATGCCAGATCGTCGAAATCTTTTCCCATCATAGCTGCTACCAGCTTTACTCTCGGCAGGTCTGCAATGTCATATTCTCCTACCAGCTTGCCGTTTCGAAGAACTGTGATTCCGTCACATACCGCATATACCTGCTCCAGGAAATGTGTTACGAAGATGATTCCAACACCTTCCTCACGAAGTCTGCGCATCAGAACAAACAGTTTCTCAACTTCTTCATCATCCAGAGAGGAAGTCGGCTCATCCAGGATCAGAACCTTACATTTCATATCCACAGCACGTGCGATCGCGATCATCTGCTGGATCGCTACAGAACATTCATCCAGCATCTGTGTCGGCGGAACATTAATGTTCAGGCTTTCCAGAAGCTTTGCAGAACGTGCATTCATTTCTTTCCAGTTGATCATTCCAACCTTGTTTCGCGGCTCACGGCCAATAAACAGGTTTTCCGCAACAGTCAGGTTCGGACAGAGGTTTACTTCCTGGTAAACCGTGCTGATTCCATTTGCCTGTGCCTCCTGCGGAGAATGATTGATAATGTCTTTATTTTCACCATTCATATGAATGGAACCGCTTTCGAATTCATGTACACCGGTCAGAACTTTGATCAGTGTTGATTTTCCGGCTCCGTTTTCTCCCATCAGTGCATGGATCTCACCTTTGCGAAGTGTAAAATCCACATGGGAAAGGGCACGGACACCGGTGAAATTTTTACTTATATCACGCATTTCCAAAACAACGTTTTGTTCCATTTTCTTTCCTCCATTCCCTGTTTTATTCTGTTTTATTCCATTTTTTCCTTTATTTTCCCTTTTTTGAGCGCAAAAGGGGCGTGGCCCATAAAATCCATACCATCTGGATCCTGTTCCACGCCCCGGGCTCATTACTTATAAATCTCTTTCAGTTTGCAGTTTTATGTCTCAAAGATTAGTATGCACGTCCGTCGATGATTTCCTGAGTAATTGGAGTGATATCATAATCTGTTCCATCAATTGTTACTTTAGTTACTGTATCATCAGATGCAAATGCAACTTCATCAACAAATGCCTGTTTATCAACATCTTCGCCGGCTTCCAGTTTCTGGATGATCTCTTCTACACGTGGTCCGTGAAGTGGGTTACACTCTGTATCACATGTAATTTCGCCGGAAAGTGTCTGTGTAAGACCTGCGTTTGTTGTATCGAAGGACATTACAAGAATCTGGCCTTCTTCGCCGCCAACTTCATATCCTGCTGCTTTGATCGCATCGATTGCACCAAATGCTTCGTTATCATTCTCGCAGTATACAACGTCGATATCATCACCGCTCTGTTTCAGGATAGATTCCATAACTTCCTGTCCTTTAGCCTGTGTAAATTCACCGGACTGCTGAGCAAGTGTTGTCCAGTTGTCATGAGCTTCTACAGCTTCATCAAATCCTTCTGTACGTCCGATCTGAGCAGATGCTCCGATGGTTCCCTGAATATCAACAAGGTTGATTTCTTCATCGCCACGGCCTTTTGCTTCGAGATATGCATCCAGCCATGCCATAGCTTTCTGACCTTCAAGTTTGAAGTTGGATCCTACCCATGCAGTGTAGAGGCTGTCGTCAGATACATCTACCATACGGTCAACGATGATAACCGGGATTCCTGCATCTTTTGCTTCCTGAAGTACTGTATCCCAACCTGTCTCAGTTACAGGTGCGAGTACGATATAGTCAACTTCCTGCTGGATGAAGTTACGGATCGCTGTCAGCTGATTTTCCTGTTTCTGCTGAGCATCGTCAAAGATCAGTTCATATCCGTTATCCTCTGAGAAAGTAGATTTCATGGATTCTGTGTTTGCAGTACGCCAGTCAGATTCTGCACCTACCTGTGAGAAACCAACTGTAATTGTGTCATCGTCCGCTGCCATAACATTCACTGCGGAAAGTCCTGCCAACATAGATACTGCTAAGAGTGCTGTCACCATTTTTTTCTTCATTTTGTAATCCTCCCTTTACATTTGTTTCGTGTTTTTTAAGATGGTTTTATTATAGCAATTTGTTACGAAAACTCCATGGATTATTTTCGGAAAAAAGTTTAGTCTTTTATCTATCTTTCTGTCTCATTTTTAACAAGTTGGATTTTTTACGATTTCGGTTGAATATTTTTCCCAAGCCGTAATTCCACCGTTGTACCTTCTCCTTCTTTAGAAGAAATCGTCATTCCGTAGCCCGGTCCGTAGTACAAAGCAATACGTTCCGCAACTGCCGCAAGCCCGAATCCGGCTCTCTCTCCTGTACGTATTGCCTCCTGTACCTCATGAAGACGCTCCGGTGTCATTCCCTGTCCATTATCACTGACTGTAAGAACGATCGCATCCGCTTCTTCCCTGCCGGTTATCGTGATCTTACCTTTTCCACGACGGTTTTTGATACCATGATAAAGCGCATTCTCTGCCAGCGGCTGAATGGAAAGCTTCGGTACCTGTATTCCATCAAGTTCTTTTGGTATGGATAACTCAAACTCCAGAATATCGCGATAGCGGAACTGCTGAATCTCCAGATAGCTCAAAGTGTGTCGTTTCTCTTCTGAAAGAGGAATGATGTCATTTCCTTTGGAAAGCGATGTACGGAAGAAAATAGAAAGACTGGAAATCATCTCCACTGCATCATCCGTCATACCACCTTCGATCAGCCATACGATCGTATCCAGGGTATTATATAAAAAATGCGGATTGACCTGTGCCTGGATCAGCTGCAGTTCTGTCAGATGCTGCATCTCCTTTTCCTGCCGGACATTTTCCAGAAGTCCACTGATCCTGTGTGCCATCTTGTTGATTCCCTGGTCCAGTTCCTCAATCTCTATAATCTCCGCAGACACCGGAAGAACATCGAAATTTCCCTTTCCTACTTTCTTCACCTTATCTCGCATCTCGGTTACCGGTTGGATGATCCCACCAGTTAGACGGAACGATCTTCGCATCAGAATTCCCAGCGTTGCAAGTAATAATACCGCCATTCCCGATATCAGGATCTTAACTCTGTGGGTAAGATTCGTCTCGACCTTCACAAGATACATGGATTCATTATAAATATAATTCTGCATCTCCTGCATGATCAGACCTGTAATAATACGAATGTTGCTGTCCATAAATTCCATTCGCCTGTCATACTCTTTGATCTCCATCAGCTGGACCATTCGTTTCTTCAGATTATCCAGATAAGCATCCAGACTGTTCAGACACTTCACCCCACTGGCATGATATGTATTCTGACGCAGCTTCTCCATGATGTTCTGTGCATCTTCTACCTGTCCCAGTACATCATCCAGTTCACTGGCTTCCTTTGAACCGATTGCCAGATAATACATTTCCAGATCCAGCTCATCCTTAAAGCTCAGGTTGAATTTACTGCTGACCGCCAGATTCTCTGACAGTTTATTATACTGTCCGGCATACTGCCAGAAGATCAGAAGCAAAATAACCAGCAGACACGCCATTGGAATCATCGTACTAAAAAGCAATCGGTTCATTTTTTTCTTAAGCCCCATCTGCTTTTTTACTTTGGGAACTACACCTCTCATGCTTTATCCTCCCGGGCTTTGCGGTAATCACTCGGTGTCATGCCCTGTGTCTTTTTGAACAGATAACTGAAATAATGTGCATCCTTATATCCGATCTCTCCCGCAATCTCACTGGAACGCATTCCCGTGCAGCGCAGAAGCTCTTTTGCCTTATTCATGCGAAGTGTCGTCAGATATTCAATAAAAGTCTGTCCCATATTCTGGCTGAACAGAGCGCTGAAATGATTAGAGCTGACATTTGCAACATTGGCAACCGTATTTAGTGAAATCTCTTCATCCATATAATGGCTGTCAATAAAGTCCACCGCGGTTTTTAAAATACTGCGGTTTTTGTTTCCGGAATTCTGGTCACGGATCTCGATTGCCTGTGAGATCATTTTTTTCGCATAAGCAATTGCACTTTCCATATTCTTTCCACTCTCTGCAAGTACTTCTTCTGTATCTGCAGATTCCATTTCATTCGTATCACATCCCAGCCCTTTAATGAATGAAATAACAGAAAACCGAACATTCAGAATAACATAATTTCGAAATACCAGTGATTCCATCGGCTCCTGACCGATTGCATAAAAATAGTCTTTTACAAAGTTTTCTGTCTCTTCCTGAAGACCATTGCTCAAAAATTTCTGAAGGATTGCCGGATTCAGGGCATTCACATCCACTTTCTGCAGATAGGCATTATCTTCAGTCTCCGCCTGTCCACCAGGATGCTCCATAGTTTCCATCTCATCATAGTAAAGAATATTTTCATCATACAGATATCTCTGCGAAAAGGCTCTTGATGCCGTATGATAGCTCTTTTGTATCTGACTCAGACGCTCCACAGACTGACCAACTGCAAGGAACCATTCCCTTCTTCCATCCTGCCTGCTCAGAATCTTACGGATCTCATCCACACACGCTCTTGTATTTTCTTCAATAGTTTCTCTCTGTCCCTTAAGAAGTACACCATAGGAGAAAATATTACTTCGAAACAGCATGGCCGATGAATGACCGGCAAAAAAGTTTTCCAGAAGTTCCAGTGACTCTGCTTCCCACGAAGAATATTCATCTCTCTGTCCGGAAAAATCCTCATCACAGTTCATCGTAAAGATCAGAACATTGTAAGCCTCTGCAACAATATCCAGACCAAGCTTTTCTGCTCTTTTATAGACCTCCATCATGTCCATGGAACCGCCGACCAATGCCTCAAAAAAATCGCGGCTGCTGTTCTTCTCATAAGCCTGCATCTCTCTCTGGAATTTTTCGTAATATTCTTTCTGTGTTTTTTCATGTTCATAGCGGCTGCGGATTTCTGAAAGCCGTTCAATCAAAGCATTCTTTGTGATCGGTTTCAGGAGATAATCCTCCACCCCAATTCCTATCGCCTGTTTTGCATAATTAAAGTCATCATATCCACTTAAGATCACAACCTTCAGCCCCGGTATTTCCTTTTTGGCCAGACGTGCCAGCGTTAGACCATCCATAAATGGCATCTTGATATCCGTGATCAAAAGGTCCGGCTGCTGTCTGATCAACAACGGCAATGCCATCTCACCATCTGCCGCTTCTCCTACCAGCTCAAAGCCAAGTTCCTCCCACGGGATCATTCGTTTGATCGTCTCACGGACTACAACCTCATCTTCTGCCAGAAAAATCTTTAACATCTCTCCACCCCATTTGTTCTGTCGCGTATTTGTGCAAAAGTTCTAATGTATACTATACCAGTTTCATTTTTTTTAGACAAGTTTTTGTTCCTATGTATAAAATAAAATACCAGCATTTTATTCCAGAAACACTTTACATCCCTTTATGAAAATTTAATATTTCAATCTCTATTCCTTTCTCATTATGTGTGGTAAAATGTTGCCATTCTGATAATTAAGCCTCTGTCAGAGGCAATGAATTTGCTTTTATGGAGATTTGTTATGAACAAAAAAGAATTTCTTGACATTTTATATGAACAGCTTTCCGGGCAGATGCCGGAGGGAAATGTTGCCGCCCATGTACAATATTATCGCAATTATATTGAAGATGCAGTGACTCAGGGCCGTACGGAAACAGAAGTCTTAAATGAACTCGGCGATCCTCATCTGATCGCACGTACTCTTTTAGATACTGATTCAACCGCTTCCGGTAATCCACAGACTACAGGAAGCTATTCTGAACCATACACAGACAATTCTTATGAATATGACAACAGCAGCTCCGGCAGTAAAAAAGTAAAGAGCCGTAGTTTTCACATCGATCTTAGTACCTGGTATGGCAAGCTTGCCGTTATCCTGATCGCTGCAATCGTGATTGTGCTTTTGTGTACGGTGCTGAGTGTTCTGATCCCGGTCATGGTCATTTTCGGTATCGTATGCTTTATTATTTCCAAACTGCGCAATTGATATAAGAACACTAAAAAAGAGTGTAAATGCTGACACCACAAGATTTACACTCTTTTTATTATTCCTTTTATGCCGATCTCTTTGTCATAAATGACTCAAATCTTACATGACGATCCATCTGATCTCCGATCATTCCAATTACTTTTCCCATCGTAAATGCAGCAAGAATCGTACCGATTCCGAGTCCGTCCAAATGTCCAAGGATGATACAGGTCATCAGTGCTGTTATTGCCAGACAGGTGACATCAAATCCAATCTTTATCTTGGAATATTTTATCTTTGTGATATCTGCCAGTTCTCTCGGGAAAAGATCTGTCGGAATAATTGGCAGACCACAGCGGTTGGAAAGTGCGATTCCAAAACATATCAGAAGATAACTGATTACAAAATAAACCACTCTGTATTCTAAAGCTGTCGGCAAGGCGTTAATCCACATTTCATGTATATCCAGCATCTCACTGAATGCAAATCCAACTAAGAAACTGAAAAGATACGGTGCAACGAATTTCTTTCGCATGATCATCAGTGATAATACTAAAAGTCCCTGAAAAATATAGGTCCAGGTTCCAAGAGAAATCTTTGGAAACACCAGTGAAAACGCATACGGCACACTGGATATTGCAGAAATCCCTGACCCAGAATAGAGCATAAGTACTACTCCCAGACTGTTGATCAGTATAATTACTATCAGTGCAATTTCCCCTCTTATCACAGGCATTGTTATGTTACTTTGTAAATGACTGTTCTCAGTCAATTCAGACATTTTAGAAATCCTCCGTTCCTACACAAAAATAAATTTTTTCACAATAAAAATGAATATTTTCCACTTCCAAGCACTTTTAATCCTGCAATAAGGTGTATCGATTTCTCCTTCTACAAACAAAAAGACTCCCATCTCCGTTTTCAGATTAAATGTCAGGTTTTACAAACGCAAGTTTCTTGCCCAGAACCCTTGCGATAAATCCGACCAGAAGTGCTGCAATGACTGTGCCTTCTCGAACACCATTGAGGTGTCCGGCAAAGCCCAAAGACAGAACTGCCGCGATAACTGCCATAGACACATCAAAGAAAATCTTTGTCGTACCAAAGTTGGTTTTCCATGTCAGAACGATCGCACGGACAAATGATTCTCCTGGCAGCATGACGACATCTGCCAGAACTTCTATATACACACCAATTCCAAGGATCAGACATCCTATCAGAAGATACACAATTTTCATGACATAGTTCTGCGGATTTACCCATGTAAACAAAAGCATCGTCAGGTCGATGAAATATCCGAAAACAATCGATACCGGTATCTGCAGAACATGTTCCAGTTTAAAATTCTTACGCAGAATCAGTAACTGCAGTAAGATCAGAAATACGCTGAAAAAAATCGTAAAATTACCAAGTGTAAATGGAAAACTCAAACTCAGCACATACGGAATGGATGAGATCGGTGATGTTCCCAGACTTGCTTTCGTGATCAGACTGACACCAAGTGAGTTCACAAACAGACCGATCAGAAATATTACGTATCTTTTTAATTTGTTCATTTGTTACTTTCCTTCTTTCCCTGTTTCCTCGCAGCCTGTCTCAGACAGATTGTAATAAATTTTATGATAAATCTTCATAAATGTCTCTGCTTCTTCTGAAGAAATATCTTTCCATGCATTCTCCTCAATTTCCACAAAAGCAGCCTCGACAAGCTTCTGGCTCTTCCTGCCGGATTCTGTCATAAAAATGTGAAAAGTCCTTCTGTTTCCATTGAGCATACGTCGCTCGATCAGACCTTTTTCCTCCATACGGTTCAGTATTGAAGTCAGCGATCCCGCCTCGATAAAACAGCCCGCTGCAATTTCCTTCTGACTTGCTCCATCATGACTTTTAAGATAATCCAGAACCTTCGGCTGTCCCAGTGTAAGCCCTGACTCCTTTACTTTTTCCAGAATACGCTTCTGAATTAACAGATGATTCGCCATGGTCAGGTAATGCAATGATGTGTCCACGTCTCACGTTCCTTTCTTTTTATGTTTAACGCAAAATAGTTATAATCCTAACGTTTAGGATTATAACTATTTCTTTAAAATGTGTCAATATATGTTTTGCTCATTTTATGATATCTACAGCCCTTCCCTGTATATCTCACTGATCACAGCCTGGGCATGTTCTGATTCTTTTTCCTTTATAAGCTGCTCCCTGTCACTCAAAATTGCAATCATTTCATCCACCACTACCTCAACTGCGGGTGGCTCTGTCATCCTGTACAGATACCCCAGCATGCGCGTTGCTGTGTAATCCGTATTCAGATACTTGTAGGCAATTTCTGAACATAGTTCCTTCGGATATCTTCTTTCAATCAATGCTCTGTAAAGCTCGTCTGCTCTTTCTGATGCCATATTTTTCTCTCCGTGTCAGGCTTCATCGGATGCATCATTCAGTGCGTCATTCGCATCCTCCAGTGCATCCAGTGCCTCTGTCAGAAGATCCAGTTTGTCACTGCTCTCATCTTCTGCTTCATATGCATCAATCACATCCACAAGAGTATCTTTTATTTCTTCCAGAGAAGCTATAATTCTTTTCAATCTGGCTTCCTTTGAAGAAGCTCCAGTAATATCTACTACTTTGCTCATGATAATCCTCCTTCTTGGGTGAAAAAGTTGTTACCCATATGATACCCGTTTCCACCTCAAAAGTAAAATACTATCTTTTTATCATGCATAGCAGACTTTACTCCGTATAACTATTCCCATTCTCATCGGTCCAGGTGCCATCGCCGTTATCGGTATAGCCAACACCATTATATAATTGATTTCAATTGTATTCCCCTCGCTGTCAACTAATGTCATCGGTGAAGTAGTACGGATATCTGAATCATCACTGCTGTCTGATGAACTTGCAGAAGCGTTTTCTTCTGTATCAGAATCAGAGGAGTTTGTCTCTCCTCCGGACTTCTTGCTGGAAGTACCGGACTCTGACTTATCAGAATTTCCTGCTGCATTTTCTTCAGCCTCTCTCGTAAGAGACGGATTTCCCGGATAAGAAATATACTCTACAAATTTTCTGACATCACCGATGTCATCTGCATCTTTTGCATATCCTACTACTAGTACATCCATCTAGTTTTTAAAGTGTTGTTGGATATAGCTTTGCCAGTTTAATTCTGGCATCAGCTGTCGTGAACTGCCAGTTTATTTTTACACATTTTGCATTTCGATTCACTGTCCAGCTACGAACCTGTTTTTCAAAACTTTCGAGATCTGGAAATGGTTTTGCAAGTGCCTGGCGGCTCATAACCCCTATTTCTATTTCTGCCATATCCAACCAGCTTCCATGTTTTGGCGTGTAATGCCATTCAAAACGTTTGGTTAAACGGTTGGCTTCTTGTGCTGAAAATGCCTTGTACAAAGAAGATGGCGCATGGATATTTAAGTTATCGGTGACCAATATGATTTTTTTCGCTTTTGGATATAATTCATCTGCCGTATAGCGAAGAATTTCAGCAAAATCAATTGCTGTCCGGGTTTGTTTTACAACAGTTTCCCGTTTTCCTGCCAACGGCTCAGATATCATAAAGATATCTGCAACTCCATTCCGGACATAAACAGAATCCAATTTTTCTGGTTCCCCTGGCTTACAGGGAACCCGTTTTTCTATGATTAGCTGTTTATTCGTTTCATCAATACAAACTACCGGTCTGGACGGATCATATGATCTTTGATATACATCCAGAACATCCTCCATTTTTGCTACGAATTCTGCATCAGCCTGGGGGATGCACCATTCTTTTACAAGCCACGGTTTAATTTCGTTTTTTTCATAACGTTACAGACCGTACTATCAGTGATGTAATCAACAACTTCCAGCCGTATCAGCTCCTCCGCGATAGCCTGCATGGTCCAACGGGAAGCCCCTTCCGGAGGTGTCGAACAGGCAATTGCACAAATCCTTGCTTCTACATCACCTGTAACTTTTCGGTGTCGGTTTTTTTGCTCTTTTCTTCCAAGGGCAGATTCCATACCTTCTGTTACAAAACGCTGGGCAATTCCAGCTATTGTACTATGGGAAGCACCATATGCTTCTTTGATACGGTCATACGTCCAGGAACTATTTTCAGGCTTTTGATCCAGCTTTAGTAAGATTTGAGCATGCTTTATACGATAGCCCTTTCCACCCTTTTGGATGAGAGATTTGAGTTCCTGTATTTCTGTATCAGTAAGTGTAACATGATAACGTGGCATTGCGTATCCTCCAGAACTGTTTTTTGAATGGAGTATAGCAAAAAAACAAGTAACTGTAAACTATTATTACTAGATGGATACTATACTACCATATACAGACTGTTTCCCTCTGAATAAATTGTCTGGTAGCAGGCCTCATATGTATCATTACATTTGGCAATTCCTGTTTTGACATCCTCCAGTGAATATTTATAAATATTTACATAGTCACTTCCATTCGTATAGCTGGCATAAGTACCTTCTGTATCTGCCTTCTCCCAGGCAGAACCCGCTGGCGGCTGTGTATAAAAATCATTATTTCCGGCTGCCATAACAGTTCCGGCCGAAAAAATCCCAAGTGTTGCTGCAGTCATAATTGTCATAATTTTTGTTGTTTTTGTTTTCATAATGGATTCTCCCTGATTTTTATTTTCTACATCTGTAGAAGTTATTTGTATTCTACATCTGTAGAAATAAAAAGTCAACCACTAATTCTACGTTTGTAGAAATAATGGTTGACCAAACAAAACTTCTGTCTTACCAAAGGTATCTCCGTGTTTTATTGCAAGAAATACTATCTTTTTATTTCTTTCATTCTATACTATTATCAGTCAAAATGCAGAGTCTTATGATATTTTGCATACCGATCAAGAAGATTGCTCCACTTCTGACCTTCTGGTTTATTTTCGTTATTGTTGTAATTGTCCGGTCCCTTCAGTTCATCCATGTACTGAATATAGTCCAGAATGTAGATGTCAACGGTGGAAATATCTCTGTCCTGAATTGTAAAATTATTGCAGTTTCCGGCAGAATCATTATATGGAAGCTTATTTCCATTGGCATCAAGAGCAACCATAAAGCAGTCACTGTCAGAGCCATCCTCATAAAGCTCATTTACGGTCAGCTCATATGGTGTACGGATTACAGATTTGAGTCCAATACCTTTATCGTTTGTATCGTTGAGTTCCATTACTTCTGTCTGGGAATCATCTACCGTAACCGGGATATCGAAACTCCAGTCACCTTCATATTTGTAGTAGCCAGCATCCCTTCCATATTTTTTCTCATCCTCTTCTGACCACTGATAGTTTGCTTCCAGTCCTCTTACCTTCGTAATATCCAGATGCAGGTTAAAGGTATCTGGAATATCAATTTCTTTAATGTACTTCTGATATGCTCCACCACGTTCAGACAATTTATTGATAAACTCTTCCAGCAGCGCATAACCTTCATCCGTCTGATCATCTAAGTCCGCCTGAGTTATTCCCATCTCATCCATTACCTGCTGTGTCATTTCATTGTATTTCTCATTATATTCCGTATAATCTTTTGCGGCTTCAGCCAAATCATAACGGAAAATACATGCATAGGTGTTATCATCCAGAAATTTTCCTTCCACTTGACCGTCAATTACCGGGCTAGCCTCTGAATTAAAGTCCACACCCCCTGTCATATCCAGATCAATGACTGGTGTTCCACTTTCCGCCCGAGTTTCTGTCTTCGGAAATGGCTGCTCGCTCTTAAACTGCATGGTTACATAGACCGCCTGACTGTTCGCGTATACTTCCGAGCATGTGATAGTCAGACCATCTGCTGTCTTGGTATATGCGGTGTCATCTTTTTTCGTATCCTGTCCCGCCTCAGTATCTTCCGATGGATTTCCTTCTGTGTCTGACCCAGTGTCTGCCGCGGTTCCTTCTGTCTCAGTTGTATCAACAGCTTCCAGAGTCGTTGCATGATCCGCAAAATCACCAAAGAAGCTCACGTTATCTTGCAGCATTTCAAAAAGTCCTCCAAACACCGGAAGATTTTTGGCCATGACAGGATTCACCGCACAAAGTACAAATCCAACTGCAAGCACTGCTGCCATCCCCCCTGCAATTCTTCCTCCGATCTTCATCCAGTGATAAGGATCTTTTGGTACTTTTTTCTGTACCGCAGTATTATTCTCGATCAGACGATATGCCTGATTCACACGCTCATGCACGATCACTGGTATTTCTGTTTCTTCCTGAAGTTTTTTCTGAAAATCCTTTTCATTATCATTAAGACTCATCATTAGGCACGTCCCTCCCTGACCTTATATTCATACAATTCTGCAACCTGTTTTCTGCCTCTCTGAAGACGTGACTTCACAGTGCTTTCTTTCATATCCAGGATGTCACTGATCTCCCGGATATTGAACCCTTCCATATAGTACAGAAGAATCACCAGACGATATTTATTATCCAGCGGTTCCAGCATCTGTGCCCACTCTTTTGCAGCATATTCTTCCTCATAAAAAGGAGTCTCCGGCATCTGATCCGTGTATGTAACCTGTTTCTTCTGCTTCAGAATATCCTTACATTTATTGATCAGAATCCGAAGCATCCAGGTCTTGAAATATCTGTTCTGCTTCAGACTTCTCAGGTTTTCATAGCAGGAAAGAATGGTATCCTGGATCGCATCGGCAACATCTTCATCGTTTTTGAGATATGCAGATGCCATCTTATACATGCACTGCAAATGCTCATCCATCAGCCTGCAGAAAGCATCTTTGTCGTCTTTCTTCGCCCTTCGTATCAAAAATTCATTATTCATTGATTTCTCCATTCTCCTGTCTCTGACCGGTCATCAGGAAATGTTGTGTAAAAGCTTTCATTTATGTGCTTCTACTTATTAGACGCCAGAAACGCCAAAAGGGACGCAAATTTACATATTTTATTTTGCCAAAAGCATGGATAGGTACGAGGTTCGTGTCGTATCCTGCATGGAATATATTTACTTCTACTGTGGTCATCCAATCTTTCGTTTACCCATAGTATGGCATACAACAGAACAATCCTCCCCCATTACACAGCCAGAACTCAAGAATCCCAAAGACAAAAAGAGGAATCCTTCACACGAAAATCTCCCTTCCTGAAACACCAGGAGAAATTTTCAAAGGATTCCTCATACAACTAAACTTCCTATTTACACCCTGCCCAGGGTGTACAGAGGGACTGGCAAAGTCCCTTTGCAGTTTTATATAATTTTTCTAAATCACATAATCTTTCTGAAAAGATCCTTCAGATCTTCCACACTTGCCTCTTTCGGGTTACCTGGTGCACAGGCATCTGCATGTGCAGATTCAGCCAGGAACTGCAGATCTTCTTCTTTGATTGCTTCCAGTTTTGTCGGAATTCCAACATCAACAGAAAGTTTTCTTACTGCATCGATTGCTGCTTTTCTGTACTCATCCTGTGTCATGGAATCTACATCTTTCACACCCATTGCACGTGCGATCTCACGGTATTTTTCACCAGTACATTCCTGGTTGTATTCCATAACGATCGGAAGCATCATAGCGCAAGCAACACCATGTGGTGTATCATAAACAGCACCCAGTGTATGCGCCATGGAATGTGCAATTCCAAGACCTACATTTGAAAATCCCAT
>ERZ826242.2393-NODE-2393-length-16394-cov-5.907093_pt1 | contig 16394 bp, 7 predicted proteins | sample MGYA00519871_ERZ826242 | MGnify/ENA primary metagenome ERZ826242 (study PRJEB31778, sample SAMEA3449226) | human gut metagenome | biome: human gut; feature: human-associated habitat; material: faeces | place: United Kingdom | collected 2010/2012 ...
GTCGTTTTCATCTGCACGGATAAATCCGGCAGCATCCAACTCTGTCTTTCCGTGACGGATATGAGTGAGATGTTCCACGGCTGCTCCAGCCTGACAAGCCTGGATTTGACACCGCTTAATACAGCAAAGGTGACGAATATGGAATCTATGTTCTACCGCTGCTCCGGTCTGACTAGCCTTGATTTGACACCGCTTAATACAGCGAATGTGACGAGTATGAAATCTATGTTCTACAGCTGCTCAGGTCTGACAAGCCTTGATTTAACTTCGTTTAATACAGCGAAGGTAACGAATATGAGCTCTATGTTTTACGACTGCAGCGGTCTGACAACCATCAAAACCGGCGTTACATTTAAATTTGCCAGAACAGATTACTTTCTCTCCGGCACATGGCGAAACGTTATCGGCGAGACATTTAATGGTGATTATCACAATGGCGCGTAAAACCGCGGCCAACCTAAATATGCATTGCGTAGGTTTGCACATTTAGTTGTCTGTCGGATGTAAGCGTAGAGAACAAAAAAATAAAAATTTTTTTCTTTTTTCCGTCAAAAACTATATTTTTTCAGCATACTATACATGTAACAAGATAAGAACAATCTTGCACCTGGTATATGCCAGTATAAAACTAAAAACATATGGCGTTGCATGCAAAAGACCTTGTATGCGTAAAATGTTTAAGGCCGTGTACCCGATAGAAAAAACGGGGAGGTGTCCGCAACAGCAAAAATTGTTGCATAGTATATTTTTTAAAGGTAATCCCCATAACAGGGGATAGAGGGATAGTGTTAGTCCTGCGAGGCGAATTTGGCCTCGCGAAGAAGCCGCGGCCAACCTTCGGTTGTCCGTCGGTCAATCACGGTACCGCCAATTTTCCTTCCAATGTAGCCGATACCTACATAAAAGTTTCTTAACTTAGTCAATCCAGTATCGTCGCCAGCCATTCTTTACCGGCACTCGATTATTTTCTAAACTTTTTTAAATCTTTTGAAAAGCCTGGCCAGCCCCGCTAACGCGGGGCTGGCTTTTTTTTGTTTCGGAAACGAAGAGAAGAGATTCTCTTTTGCGTGGAGGGGAGATTCTTTTGGTGGTTATTTTGGAAATTTTTTTGAGGCTTTATTTGGGCTCTTTGGGATTGCTTTTGGAGTTATTTTTAAAGTTCTTTTGAGAATTCTTTTGGAATGTTCTTTTGTTTATTTGTTTATGGCTCCTGAAACGTGGTTGCCGGCGCCGAAGGCGCCTGGAAAGAAGGGTTGTTCGCAAACGGAAGTCTGAGATTTGCCCTGTAAAGAAGATAAGGCGGGCGGGAGAGTACTGGCCGGTCAAGTAGTACAATGGCTGGCGTGAGGCTTCGTTTGCTTGTATAAAGAGGCGGCGGGCGGCAAAAAGCTGCTGGCGGAATACAGGATTCCGGATACCAGCTGACGAATATTGTACCGGCTGCCGGATGCTGCATTGAATGCCGATTGTCGTCATCTGCTGCCAGCGAAAAAAAATCCGACAAAAATTTGCGCTTGCCGAAAAATCTGGTATAATATATACAAGAGATGAGGAAGAAGAATTTCCTCAATACATAAGACGGATTCGCCGTCGTGTTCGTTCCTTTCTTTGTTTTTGAGCCCCGCTGTCTTTGCCGGCAGCGGGGCTTTTGCGTTTTGCCGATGTTTTGCGGCCGGCAGAATCCGACATATTGGAAGTGTAGATAAAATATGCCGGCAATACCGGAAGTCAAAAAGAAAGGAGATAAAAATAATGACAAAAATAATGGAAAAAGCAACTCCAGCAATACCAGATACAAAAGAAGGCATCCGCATGCTGCCGGAGGTAGAAATATGTTTCAGGATGATATGAACGGAAAGGACGAAAGTGGAGTGTACGAAATCAAGTATGGTGACCATATGTTCTTCGTTCCGAAACGGATGGATGATGGCGTAGAAGCGATAATGGCCATTGAAAGAATCTGCTGCCGGGGCTTTTCGTTTAAGCGTAAGCGCAAAAAGCTTATCGGATTTATGCGCGATATCTGGGCGTTTGCGATTGATGAGGATAGACGCGAAATTGCTGGCAGGATTGAACGGGAATTTGCCGGCTGAGAGCTGGAGAAGCTGAAACTACAGGTTGCATTTGTTGTGGCCTGTTTTTTTGTTGCCGGCAAAAGTTCAGCCTGCAAGGCAAAATTGCCGGAAGCACCACGCTATTCCGCCGCCTGCAAAAAAAATCCGACAAAAATTTGCACTAGCCGAAAAATCTGGTATACTATATATGTAAGCGAGAAGGACAGCTCCTTCCGAGACGTCAGACGGATTCGCCGTCGAAATTCCTTTCTTTCTACGTGTGTGCCGCGGCTAAACGCCGCGGCCTTTTTGTTGCCAGCAAAATCCGACATACTGTATGTATAAAACAAAAAAAAAGAAAGGAAAAATCTGATGAAAATAATACAACAAAACGAAAAAGTAATCGCATGTATCGGCAAAGACGATACAAACGAACGGAAAATCATGGAAATGATAGAAAGCGTTCAGGAGAACGGCGTTACAGATTTTGAGGTTGATGCCGAGAATCCAATGCTTTATTCAGAAGACGGGCTTTTGTATGGCAAAAAGAAGACAATGCCTAACGGAGAAACAAGACTTACACTGATTGCCGCGCCACCAGACAAGAAGGGAACTGTGAAGGTTGCTTACGGTACAGAAATAATTGCTGGCGATGCGTTTGCAGACAGTAAGGCTTCAAAAGTCATACTGCCAGAAACGGTAACGTCAATCACTTCTTATGCATTCAATAATTGCGAAAATCTGAGAGAGGTCGTCATGAATGAAGGCCTTACACATATTGATGAATATGCATTTCGTCTGTGTCCTTTGCTTGATGATATCACCATCCCTGACACGGTGATGGATATTATGTATAATGCATTCAGCGAAAGCCCTCTCCGAAACCTGAAGTTTCAGAACCGCCCGCAGAAATGCAATAACCGGCTTAAGATTGCATACGGCGCTTTTGGATGGTGTCATGCCGATGAGATAGAGCTTCCGAACAGACTGGTCTCACTTTCGGACGATAACTTTGCCAAGGCCAGAAGGGTAGTAATAAACTGCTATGACGCATCAGATATTAAGTCAATACTTAATGCTTTGATTGTCAGGAATTTCGCACCTATTGGTGAGGCCTCGGACTACTATGACCCGAGATGCAACTGTGCTTTGGAGGTATGCTTTGGTGGTGTGAATGCATACATCCCCAAGATAATGGGGCGGAATGTAAAAGGAAAATTCCTTAAAGATATTTCTGATGTAATGCAGATTACCGAAAAGCCGCTAAGTGAAAAACTGCATGACCTGCAGATGTATGCCCTGGATGCAGCAGAGACTCCGCTTGATGCGTCATACGATGCGGCGATTAAGGTATATTGCAATACTGAAGACAGCGAAATAAAAGAAAAAGCAAAAAAAGTATTAAAAATGCATAGCAGAAATATCATCCGAGTGTTCTATAAATCTGGAGACGTAAAGAAGCTGATGGATTACCTGAAGTTTGGCCTGCATAAGGAGGAAGACGTTGAGGCTGTTCTGGAAAACGATTTCAGAACTGATGCGGCTGATATGAATGCGTGCATGCTGCAGGCACTTGGAAATAGTCCCTGTAAACAGAAGTTTTTACTCTGAAGCCTGAAGTGCCGCGTAAGCGGCGCTTCTTTTTTGCCGGAAAAAGAGTAGTTGTGTTTGCCGATGATTTGCCGGCAGCGCCAGACCTCCCGCGGCCTTTGCCGGCAGCGGGGGTTTTGTGTTTTGCTTCCGGCAAAATCCGGCATACTGTATGTATAAATATAAAAAAGAAAGGAAAAGAAATTATGAAAATAATACAGCAAGACGAGAAAATAATCGCGTACATCGACAAAGATGAGACAAACGAACGAAAAATCATGAACATGAAAATGATAGAAAGCGTTCAGGAGAACGGCGTTACCGATTTTGAGGTTGATTCCGAGAATCCAATGCTTTATTCACAAAACGGGCTTTTATATGGCAAAAAGAAGACAATGCCTAACGGAGAAACAAGACTTACACTGATTGCCGCGCCACCAGACAAGAAGGGAACTGTGAAGGTTGCTTACGGTACAGAAATAATTGCTGGCGATGCGTTTGCAGACAGTAAGGCTTCAAAAGTCATACTGCCAAAAACGGTAACGTCAATCACTCCTTATGCATTTAACAACTGCGAAAACCTGAAAGAGGTCGTTCTAAGCGAAGGTCTCACACATATTGGTGAATGTGCATTTCGTATGTGCCCTTTGCTTGATGATATCACCATCCCTGATACGGTACTGGATATTATGTCTAATGCATTCTGCGAGAGTCCTCTCCGAAACCTGAAGTTTCAGAATCGCCCGCAAAAATGCAATAACCGGCTTAAGATTGCATATGGTGCTTTTGGGTGGTGCCATGCTGATGAGATAGAGCTTCCGTACAGGCTGGTTTCCTTGTCGGATAACAACTTTGTCAAGGTCAGAAGAGTAGTAATAAACTGCTATGACACATCAGATATCGAGCCAATACTTAATGCTTTAATTGTCAGGAATTTCGTACCTCTTAATGAGGCCTCGGACTACTATGACCCGAGATGTAACTGTGCTTTGGAGGTATGCATTGGTGGTGTAAATGTATATATCCCCAAAATAATGGGTGGGTATGTAAAAGGAACATTCCTTGAAAAAATGCAGCTTGTCGAAAAGCCATTAAATGAGAAGCTGTATGACCTGCAGATGTATGCCCTGGATGCGGCAGAGACTCCGCTGGATGCGTCATATGATGCGGCGATGAAGGTGTATTGTAATACTGAAGACAGAGCAATAAAAGAAAAAGCAAAAAAAATATTACAAACACACAGCCAGAATATCATCCAGGCGTTCTATAAATCTGAAGATGTAAAGAAGCTGATGGATTACCTGAAGTTTGGCCTGCACAATATGAAAGATATTGAGGTTGTTTTGGAAAACGATTTCAGGACAGATGCGGCTGATATGAATGCGTGTATGCTGCAGGCGCTTGGAAATAGTCCCTGTAAACAAAAATTTTTGCTATGAAGCCTGAAGTGCCGCATTCGCGGCGCTTCTTTTTTGCCGGCAGCAGAACCGGGTTAAGCTGAAACGGCTGGGTGCGATGATAAGGGCATGTAATTCCGTCAATTTTGCGGCTTTGCTGTTGCATTTGCTGGAAAATATGGTATACTGTATATATGAATTGATACTTGCAATTTGACATATTTTGTGCTACACTTTATTTGTGAAAGAAGAAGCTTTTTTCACGGGGCGTCCTCTGGCTGTGCATCCTTGCACGGCTTATTTTTTTTGCAAAAATTCCGGAAAAGCCGCCGGCAGCGCCAGACCTCCCGCGGCTGCAAAAAAATCCGACAAAAATTTGCGCCCGCCGGAAAATCTGGTATAATATATACAAGAGATGATTCGGTGAACTTACGTTCACCTTCACCAGACGTGGACGGGGTTTCTGACTCCTTGTGCACGTCTGGTAACCTCAGAACCGATGGACAACCTGAGGTTGGTCGCGGTTTTCCGTCCATCGATGAGGAAAGAAAAATTTCCTCAATACATAAGACGGATTCGCCGTCGCGTTCGTTCCTTTCTTTGTTTTAGAAACCCCCGCTGTCTTTGCCGGCAGCGGGGGTTTTGTATTTTGCTACCGGTGAAATCCGGCATACTGTATGTATAAATACAAAAAAAGAAAGGAAAAGAAAACTTATGAAGCTTAAAAAAGAAAACGGAAAAACGATTCTTGTGTTTGAAAACGATGAGGTAAAACAGGTGTGCCCGAGTTCAGTTGACTATTATGAACAATCCATTGCGTCGGCGCTGGATATTACAGACTTTGAGGTGTATGATGACAATCCAAAATACATCAGCATTGACGGCATCATATACACAAGAGACGGGCTGATACTTGTCGCTGTCCCGTGCGGAAAATCCGGATGCATAAAAATCCGGGAGGGTGTTGAAGTCGTTAAAGATTCAGCGTTTGACAAAAGCGCAGCCAGCAAGGTCATTTGCCCGCAGAGTCTCAGGCTGATTGATAAGTATGCCTTCAGGTCAAGTGTTTACCTGACTGAAATCGTATTAAATGAAGGCCTGAAAAAGATTGGTACTTGCGCTTTTTACGACTGCGAAAGCCTGACAACCACAACAATTCCCGCCAGTGTTGATGATATAGGCCCAATGGCGTTTGATTCTTCACCCCTGACGTCACTGACATTTGCACCTGACCGGAAGAAGTCTTTGCTTATTGAACCTATGGCATTTGAAGACTGTACAGCTGAAAGCCTGTATCTGCCCGGTTTGGTAAAAGTTCAAGACTGTAACTTCCGTGGCGTAAAGTCAATAAGTCTTGATGGCTTCTCCAATCTGCCGGATATCCTGAGAACGTGCATCATCGGAATTGTCAATAGTGACATCAATAGAATCGGAGGCGCCTTCCAGGTAAACGTAGATAGTCAGTCTTATTTCTTCCCTCGTGCGATGCTGATTGCAGACAGGAAGAAACTGCTTGACGATGTCGCGAAAGTATGCTTTTTATCAGTGCTGTCATTTTCGCTGAAAGCCAAAAAACGAATGCTTAAAAAAATCGTCAACAAGGCTTATCAGTCTTCAGTATTTGATGTCGGCTGCCGTGTTGCAGTTAAGACTTACGGTAACATGAGCCAAAAAGAAAGGGCAACAAAAGACGGGAAAAAACTGGCTGCATACCTGCATGAAAAGGATGCCGCCATCCTGGCAATGACAGTCATGAACCACGACGCCGAGCTGCTGAAGGAATACCTTGATTTCGGACTGAGTAAGCCTGAAAATATCAAAAAGGCGTTTGATTTGGTGAATTGTGATGCCGCGGTGTGTGAGTATGAGATAGCGTCCGCAAAAAGTAAACTGGCTGCCGTTTTTTTGAGGGATATGGAGAATGCCTCGCCTGATTCCAAAAAAGACGATGATACTATAATCAAAGCTTACCTGATGCAGGCGATGCAGATGGAAGAACAAGATGAGTTTGAGATTTGAACCGGCATAATTTGCCGGTTTTTTTGCGGGCTGAAAACTGCGTGTTTGTTGCCGAGACTCTTTCCGGCCGGCAGACCTGCCGGCAAAGCCGCTGGCTGCCTGTAAAGCCAAAAAATTTCTTTTTTTTGTGTTATTTTTCATATTATATATGAGCGAAGATAAACTTCTTACCTTCGTTTGTTGGCCGCATATATATGCGGCTGTAACAATTAAGTAACGCATCGGATTTACAAGGTTGCAGGGAAAACTGTTCGAGACCTTGTTTCCGTACAGCCTTTTCCTCCGGCCTTGGCTCCGGGAATCCCCGGAAACCGACAAAAATAATATAAAAAGGAGGACTAAAAACAAGATGCAGAACTTAAAGTACAAGGCTCTGTCTATCGCAATGGCTGTAATGACCGCCGCATCGCCGGTTCTGTCTTCATATACCGCATATGCAAGCGATAATGTCGCTGACAATATTGTTGTAAATGACGACGGCACCGTATCACAGACATTTAATCTTGAAGATAATAACGATGACAGCAGCGAAGAAAAAGAAACGAAATTCCTTTTCCTTAACCTTAAAACAACTGGTGGTAAAGCCATCATATCAGAAGGAAAAGACCAGGAGCAGACCATCCGCCTGGATGAAAAACAGGATGGCAGTGAGTATATAGACGTGTATGACCAGAACGGTCTGCTTATCTCAAGCGAGAATGCAGCAGAGAATGCTTACATGTACGTATACGAAGCGGAAGCTGACAATATCGTGAGTGTCAAAGCCGAGGCAGATGACGGGTATGTCATTAACCTGTACGAGCTTGTAGACGACGACACGAGCAAGCCCGAAGAAACCGGGTTTGATGAAAAGGTTACGTCTTTCATGTATCCAACATTTGTTGATGCGGACAAGACAATAACGATTGGGTTTGAGAAGACAGAGACCCCTGAAGACGATATTACAGTTGAGGAAGTAAAAACAGAAGACAAGAAAGATACTCAGGAAGACTTGGCCGATGACCTGACCGTTAACGACGAAAAGAGCGAAGACGGAGAAACAGACGGCGAAGAGGATAAGACTGAAAATGACTTGTCTGGCGATTTGACAGTTAATGATACCGTTGAGGACGTTGATAAGACAGCAGATGCTGAAGGTACTGGTACTGAAACTGAGGGTACTGAAGCCGGAAGTGAAACGGCGGAAGATGATGCTGACGCAGACGACAAGATGGGAGACTTGACTGTTAATGACGACATTGGAATTGACGGAAGCAGCAGTGAAGATAAAGCTGTTGTGGATGGAGAGGAAGGTGATGGTACCACTGAAAGTATTGAAGAAGAAACAGACCCATCTGTAACAACGAGTAATGAAGACGAAAATGAAGATGAATTATTAAATGACAGTAACATCTCAACCGAATTAGTTACTGGTGACGAGATTGATGAAGAAAAAGAACTTGCAGCTGATGAGGCAAAATCTGATACAGAAGGTGATATCGCAGATGAAGAGGGCTACCCTTCATGTGCATCATACATATACAAAACTGAAGCTGTCGCAAAGAAAGACAAGTATTTTGACATCAATACTTATAGTGAATACGAAAACACTAATATTGAAGTAGTATCTGTAGATGGAAACACAGACCAGCAAACATGGAATGACGACGATTCTTTTACTGTAGTATACAAAGAGTCATTGAAAGACAATCCAGACTACTACTGGAACAAAGAGGTTAAATTCGTTGTAGTTGAAGATGCAGATATGGCTACAGCCAAATCCAGCGAATGTGACAATATTCTTCCAGACTGGGCTCCAATAGGAGACGCAGATGGAGTAGGTGTTCCAGAATTGGCTGGTACTGTATTGCAGGGCAAAACTTATAATGTATTAGTAAATGACACAAGCTGGAATCCAGACGTCGTAACTAATGGATACGATATCTCAAGATTTAGAATGTCAACAACAGGCGACCTTGGAGATTTTGATGTGTCTAAGCCTGGAAGCTATACATTAAGATATGTTGTTTCATATTTTACATTACCTAAATACAGATGGTATGTAGATACAACTATCAATGTAGTAGACCATCTTGATGGCCATAGGATTAAAGTTTTAAATGACAGTATTGACGTAAGAATGAACGGCGAAAGACTTGAATATGGCGAACTTTATGCGTCAGAACAATCAAATGTAACTTTTACTGTACAGGTATCTAATATTAATACTTTTAATGAAATTAATCCTGTTGTAAAAGTGTTAAATGGTGCAGGCGAGGAAAACCCTGAAGCCGTAAACTTTACAACAGTAGATTCCGATTCAGGAAAAATTTACACTTATAACGTTAGCCTCAAAGATGATGAGTATATAACCATTGATGATACAAACAATATTTGTATGTTTGGTTCAGGACAAAGCTATTTTGGAGCATGGCATCCAATTAAAGATAACTATATAACAAAAGATGATGTTGACGAAATAGAACAAATATACGGAAATGTTAATACTCCACCAGAAGATGAGGATGATATCGTTGCTTATGCAAGCGGAACTAATACTAAAAATTTTGGCACAATCGGCGTAGGACAGGCTCATGGTGCAAATGTCGGTATTGGCGCAGTTGGATACAGAACTATAATGTTAGGTATTACATCAAGCGGTCAAGCTGCTATTGCTAAATGGGTTTCCGGACTTACAAATTCGTACGATGCAGCAAATATGAAAAATTTTAAAGCATGGTTAAATACATATCAGTTAATATGTGCTGATTGTGAAACTTGGGGACAAGGGCAACATGCTGGATGGTATGCGTCAAACCAGTTCCCGTTTGAAATAACAGCTACAGCAACCTATAATTCAAAGACAAACAAACTTACAGTAAGACTTGATGCTGTAGGAAATGCTGCTTTGTCAGGAAATTATCAAAAGCTGACAGGTGACAACTCTTTTACAGGAACTTCTGGATATAGTATCACCATCAGGAAGAGACTTGTTAACGAAGAATGGGCAGCAAAGTTTTATCGTGTAAGATTGAATACAAAATTTACAATATACAGATATACAAACAATGCTTGGAAGGAACAAAAAACCGTAACACTGTCTGGCGCTACAAGAGATAGTGTAAGTATTGAGGGCCTTCAAAAAGGTAAATATAAAGTAGTTGAAGAAACTAACAGTAATGGCTGTGTGTTAAATCACGACAAATATATCTTTTATCTAAACGAATCTAATCCTTCATGGCAGACAGGAGATGACGTTGAAAACGACAGTGTCACAGAGAATGTTTCAGGAACATACGTTCTTAACTATACACAGTATTATCATGGAATAATTTTGAAGAAAGAAAATAACGAAGGAATACCTTTATCTGGAGCATATTTTAAAATTGAGTATAAACCAAACTCAACAAGTTCTCCGGAAGCAACATGGTATGCAAAAACCGATACTAATGGCGAAATTATTCTTGATAATAAACATATTTATACTAAATATAAATTACCAAACGGAAAAACTGTTCCGTCATCAGAGGCTCCGCTGAATGCAGCAAATGACCCGGTATTACCTCCTGGATGTTTAACAATTACAGAAGTAGAAGCACCTGATGGATATCAGCTTAACAGCAAACCTGTAACTGTATCATTAAAAGCAGTTGATAACGAAACGCGTACATTATTATATAACGTTCCAACGTTTATAAACACCCCAGGCACTGGAGATTTCCAGCTGAACAAGAAAATCTACCATCCGTCAAACTTTGCTTCAAAAACACCGAGACTGTATATTAACACTCAGTTTAAGATTTATTCAGACTATGATACTGCAACAAAGACATGCTCTGGATTAGTTAAGACGGTGGCTGTTTCTGCTAACAATACAGATGATACATCATATTCTGTCATGGTAGAAGGATTGAAACCTGGTAGATATTATCTGCAGGAATCAAAACGTAATCCTGGAACCGTACAGAATACGAATACATATTATTTTGATATAATAGCAGGAAAGACGATAAACAAATTCACAAACGTTGAGACCGGAAATTCCGGAACGGCAGTTGCGAATAACCCGTTCAGATTAACAGGAAAAATGTTTTCAAAAACAGACCCAAATGGAAGACCTCTTTCAGGAGCAACTTTCAAAGTTGTTTATTCTCCATTAGAGCCAGAGGATGGATATAATCCTATGTACACCTGGTATTTCGAGACTGATTCAAACGGTGAAGTTTTATATGACAGCAACCATTATGTTTCAAACTTTAATGGAAGCTGGAGTGATGACCCGTTGAAACTTGATGACGGAACCTGGGCAATTCCTTCCGGTTCTTTATGGGTAACAGAAGTTAAGGCTCCGGCCGGATATAAGATTGATACTCAGACACATTCAATCAAACTGACAGGACGTCTGGACAGCAATGGAGTTTACACGATTCCAGACCTGGAAGCTGAAGACTTAACTATCATTGAATACCCGGATGGCTGGAACGTTGATTTGATGACTAAGAAAATGGATGCAGCAGATGGAACTCCGTTAAGCGATGCTGTATTCGGAATCTATAGTGACAGAAACTGTAATAACTTAATCGCAAGACTTACATCTGACAGAGATGGTTACACTGGAACTTACAGAATGGAGTTTGACGGAGGCGTCAACAGCACTACTGTATATTGCCGTGAGATAGAAGCGCCAGAAGGATATCAGAGAAATGATACTATATATCATTTAACTTTAACAAAAGCAAATGATGATGGCCAGACCAGAATGTTTGGAGAAAATGGTATCAATGGACTTGGTGTATATGATGAGAAGGTTTCTGAAAAATGGAAATTACGTTATAGAGTAAAGAAGGTTGATGGCAATGGAAAACCTATAGAAGGAGTTGTATTTAGAATTTACAATGCTAATAATAATCCAATAGCTGAATTAACAACAAACGCTGATGGATATTCAGATATTAAATTAATAAAAGATATAGAATCATCAATTGATTCATATACATTATATTGTAAAGAGACTAGTGCTCCTTCCGGATATATATTTGATTCAACTAAGAAATATCCATTAACATGGAACCGCTCTACATATGACGCATTAAAAAATAGAGGAGACGAATCTGGCGAATTACAGACATTTGGTGGAGATAAAGGTATCGTAAACTTAACTCCAACAGCTACACCGACGCCAATAATTACACAGCCGGTAACACCGCCCCCAAGCAATACACCGACTCCGACTCCGACAAGCACTCCGACACCGACACCTACAAATACACCTACTCCAACACCGACTCCGACGGATGAACCGCCGGCGCCTGGAACTGGATATGTCTACGTAAAGAAGACGTCAAGAGCAGGACAAGACCTTCTGGATTTGGATGGATATTCACTGAAAGGTGGTAAATTCTCAGTTACAGGTGATGGATTTACCGGTACCTTAACAACTGAAGAGGATGGTATTTCAAATCACTTACAGCTTCCGAATAATGCATATCAGACAGCTGTAGCAAATGATTATGAGGATACCGGCCGGGCAGTAGTGGATGAAACAACAATTGCACCTTTAGATGATGCGATTGCAACAGACGAAACGTCTGATGAAACTGCATATACTGATATGGAAGATGTAGATACTACATCTGACAATATCTCTGACGACGTAGTAAATACAAACAATGCGATTTCTGAAGATGTGGATGCATTACTTGATGCTGATTATTCTGATTCTTCTGATGAAGTAATTGATAATATCGATGAGTACACCGGAGATGATGAGGGTATCGCCAATATGGCTTTGAATCCAAAAATCACAAGCTATAAAGTAACTGAAATAGAAGCTCCTCTTGGACATAATAATTACGGAGTAACAAAATCGTTCTCTGTAACAATGCCTCAGGACAAAGACCGTGTAATTGAAGTACAGTTCTCAGATGACCCGAAAGTCTTAGACAGCCGTATGACTATCAAGAAATTAAGTGCAAAAGGAAACCCGATTTCCGGCACCATATTCAAGGTAGAATACATTGACGACTTTAATGGAAATTCTGATAATGTAAAACGTACATGGTATTTACAGTCTGACGCAAATGGTATTGTAAGATTTGATGACAACCATGTTGTAACAAGCTTAACACAGTATCGTTCAGATGAGTTCTTCAAATTTAACAACAATATTGTTCTTCCTTATTACGGACAGTTGAGATTTACAGAAGTAAGTACTCCTGCTTCATATGTTTTGAACAGCGAGCCATTCGTAGTAAATCTTGCAGATGCACAGAATGGTTCTACCGTTGACCTGTCAAAGACAGTATACAACGACCTTGAACCTGCAAAGGTACAGCTTACAAAATATAAAGATGACGGTTCACCGCTTGCTGGCGTTGAATTTGAACTGAAATTTGTAAAAGAATCTGAAACAGCAACAAAGAACAAGAGCGAGAGCTTTAGCCGCCTGTTGAATGTTGGTGAAACTGCAACAGCAATAACTGACGCAGATGGAAAAATCACATGGGAGAATCTTGACCAGGGTGATTATGAAATCAGAGAGACGAAGACTGTTGATGGATGTGCACTGCTGACAGACGTAATCAAGGTAACACTTCCGTTACAGCTGACGAAAGATGAAGCTGACTCATACGGAAATGTAAACAAAGACCTTGCAAAAGAAGATACAAACTATACGAAAAAATGGTATTTCTTTGATTGCAAGTATGAAATCAAAAACAATCAGGTATTCTTAATGCCGATGACCGGTTCTGATGGAACCTGGATGTATGGCTTTGTAGGATTTGCCGCAATTGCGTTTACCGGATGCTTATATTTACTGCTTGATGAAAAGAAGAAAAATAAGAGAAAACATAGACGGAAAAGAAGATAAATCTGAAAAAACTGAAAGATAAAGGTGACAACAGAACAAAAAAAATAAAAAAACAACGCATCGTCAGATGCGTTGTTTTTTTGCGTTTAAGATTCGGAAATTGGTGTCCAGGTGGCAAGAATTCGCATTGGATGCTCTTGAATGCCAACTTCTGTAATGCCGTCTTCCCATCCTGCAAAAGTATATCCGTCCTTAATTGGAATCTCAACTTTAGATACCTTTAGCATTGCATCAACTGGGCCAGAAATAATTAACTGATTACTGTTATTGCTGGAAAATACTCCACCATTCGCATCAAAAATTACAGAACCTTTTGCGTCCGGATTATATGAAAAATCCTGAACCCATAACCACTGCCCGGTAATTGGACTTTTACATACACCGACGCCAATATGCGTTGCATCTGGGTCAAGGATTGCTGCTTTATGTCCAGGGCTGTTCATCCATGCTCTGACAACTGCTTCTGGTGTTTTCTGGCCTGCAGCAATATTTTCGCCGCATGAGCATGAAACTCCGTTTTCATATAATGCTGTACTACTGTCTGTTCCGTCTGGTCTTGTATGAGAGAATTTTCTCGTAATCTCTTCGGCTCTGACCATCGCGGCTCTCTGAAGTCCTGCGTGATGCTGTAATGGTGAAAGCCCTGCTTTAACTCTCTCGATGTTTGTCAATCTGATAACCTCGGAAGCCATTTCATCAACACTCATCTCCGGTTCTGGACTCGGTGTAGGAGTAGCGGTAGGAATCGGCGTTGCGGTTGGTGTAGGTGTTGCCGGTTTCTCTGTCGGTGTAGCAGTAGGAGTCGGGGTTACCGGCTTCTCAGTAGGTTCCGGTGCCTTTGTAGGTTTTGGAGTAACCGGCTTCGGTGTAGCTGTCGGTGTAGGAGTCGCTGGCTTTTCGGTAGGCTTCGGAGTCTCTGTTGGGTCTGGAACCTTTGTAGGTTTCGGAGACGGTGTTGCGGTAGGAGTTGGAATCACCGGCTTTTCTGTTGGCTCTGGCTTCTCAGTAGGTTTTGCTGCATCAGCCGGAACCTTAACAGAAACTCCGTCCTTGTCGTAGCTTCCTTTCGTCTTCTTACCACTGTAATAACCGCGTACCATATAGGTATTGACTTCACCTTTTTTGTAAGCTGCATCTTCATATGATAATGAATTTTTCAGTGCCAGCATTTTCCACTTACCGTTATCTTTACGGTATACAAGATATTTGTCAGCACCTGCTGCCTTATCCCATGTCAGTGTTACAATGCCGTCTTTATATGCAGCTTTAATGTTTTTTACCATTGCCGGCTTGGTATAAGCCGTAAGGCCTTTCTTATTGTAAGACCCTGATTTTTTGGTCTTCTTATTATAAGCCTTTACGGTATAGGTATATTTCTGGCCTACAACGATTGGATACTTCTTGGAAGAAGTGTGAGTGTAGCTGCTCTTGGAATTGTCAAGCGTTTTGATTTTTGTCCACTTTTTCGTTCCTTCTTTCTTATAGTAAACGATGTAATGAGTGGCACCTGATGTCTTTTTCCATTTGACATTGATTTTGTTGTAAGCCGGAGCCGAAATGCTGTTAAGCTTGACCGTGCCCGGCTTGGCTGCCGCAGCTTGTACTGATACCGGTATGAGAAGCAGAGCCATCACAGCCAGTAACATAAGAAGCAAATTCTTTTTCTTCATGTCTGAAATCCTCCTTCATAGATTCTTCGCCCTTATTGTACTGCATTTCCAGACTCCGGACAATCCGGAAAATCCCTGCCTGCGTAAAAATCCGCAAAAAATCATTTTCTCATAGAATTTTAAGCATAGTAGATACAGCAAGAAAAAATTAAAGTTTTTTCTCCCGGGAGAAACTTTCTTGCTGAAAAACCAGCATACTGATATCAGAAGATGAAAAGGAGGATATGCTTTATGAAAACATAGAAGTTGTCCACAGACTTTTATAAGCGGCAGCTACAACCGCAGCAATCATATACAGGGGATTTACATAGGAAAACAGATATTCCCCCAGATTTTAATGAAAAGGAGAAAAAATCATGAAGAACCCAAAAGAATGTTTCAGCATAGTACAGAACCAGACATTTATTGTTTTAAACGAACTTACCCGTCCAGAGTGCAAGGATGGCAGCGAGCCCTTGACTTTCCATCACGAGACGTTCAGCCGCTTCAATTTTGTTATCATCAGTGCCGATAAGAAAGCAACGACCGCAAACATCCCGGTGAGAGAGATACCAGGAATCTTTGAGAAGGTACACGACCTTAAAATGAAACATCTGCTGACTGCCAGACCGGTCAGCGAAGGAGCCTCAGAGAGTCCGGCTTACACAACAATCATCAATGCAGGCAAGTTAAAGGGCAAGACCCCTGCGGCAGCCCTGGCAGAGGATGGGGCAAAGGGCGAGAGCCTGTTGAAGAGCCAGGTACAGTGGCTGAAGCAGAACCTGGCCGCATATCCAAGGAATGCAGTACAGATTCAGGCAATCGAGGCAGCGTT
>ERZ826242.2395-NODE-2395-length-16388-cov-5.257271_pt1 | contig 16388 bp, 16 predicted proteins | sample MGYA00519871_ERZ826242 | MGnify/ENA primary metagenome ERZ826242 (study PRJEB31778, sample SAMEA3449226) | human gut metagenome | biome: human gut; feature: human-associated habitat; material: faeces | place: United Kingdom | collected 2010/2012 ...
GTTCCTTCCGGTGCTTTTGCCTACTTTTGTCACTGTTGACAAAAGTAGGTCGCTCCGGGGAGCGAAACTCCCCATCGATATCTCCATTATACCCTACCACCTCCCTTCTTGTACAGCAATTTCAAGTTGCGATTTTCTTTTTCTCCCATTTTTGCCGCAATTTCGGATTGCGCGGGGCGTTCATAAATTGTTTACACAAAACGTCAAAGAAAGTCAAATTTACCTATTGACATTGTGGGCAGACAGGTGTATCATACGGATAAAGGTCAAAGAAAGGCAAAGTCAAACAAAGGAGGTCGAGGAAATGGGTATCTCGGATGTGATCGCCAGCTTTATCCAATCGGCATTGGAGGAGACGGACGGTGTGCTGGAGCTGCAGCGCAGCGATCTGGCCCAGCGGTTCAACTGCGTGCCCAGCCAGATCAACTATGTGATGTCCACCCGCTTCTCCCCGGAGCACGGCTACATCGTGGAGAGCCGCCGGGGCGGCAACGGCTACATCCGGATCACCCGGGTGCGGACAGACCGCAAGACGCTGCTGATGCACGTCATCAATTCCATCGGCGATGAGCTGGACGCCGCCAGCGCCCGGGCCATCGTGCAGAATCTGGTGGACAGCGAGGCCATCTCCGCCGAGGCGGGCCGGTCTCTGCTGGCGGGAACCGGCGACCGGGCCCTGCACCGGGTGGACAAGAGCTACCGCGACATGCTGCGCTCGGATATTTTCAAACAGGTATTGATCCATTTGGTTTGATTTTCCAAAAGGAGGTTATGATTTATGAAATGTGAACGCTGTGGCCAGAGAGAAGCCACTTTCTATTACCAGAGCAATATCAACGGCAAGGTGACACAGGTGCATCTGTGTCCCGAATGTGCGGCAGAGCTGGGCTATACCAGAGGAATGAGCAATAGCTTCCGTTCCTTCCGCCGCAGCTTCTTCGATCCCTTCTCGCTGCTGGAGGATTTCGGCATGCTGTCCAACCGCATGACCGAGTTCCCGGCACCGCTGGAGGAGGCGGCCCGCGCCGCCGCCGGCATCGAGGATACCGCCGATACCCCCACCGGACTGGTGGGCCGGGACGAGGCGGTGCAGCTCCAGAAGGAGCGTGAGCGCAACGCGCTGGAGAACCAGCTGAAGGCCGCCGTGGACAGCGAGAACTACGAAGAGGCGGCAAGACTGCGGGATGAGCTGAAAAAGCTCTCCGCGTAAGGCGCAAGAAACGAATAAAGGATGTGACCATTTATGAATGAGAATAAATTTACACCCCGTGCGGAAGAATCCCTGCGTCTGGCGCAGGAGGCGGCCCAGGATCTGGGCCATGGCTATGTAGGCTGTGAGCATCTGCTGCTGGGCCTGCTGCGTGAGGAGGAGGGCATCGCCCACCGGGTGCTGTCCGAGTACGGCCTTACCGACGAGATGATCACCGGTATCCTGCAGCGCAGCGTGGGCCAGGGCAGCGCCGGAGAGGCGCCCAGCCAGGGCCTGACACCTCGCGCCAAGAGCGTCATCGAGCTGGCGGTGGGCGAGTCCCACCGGATGGGCGCCGGGTATATCGGCACCGAGCACCTGCTGATGGGGCTGCTGCGCGAGGGCAGCAACATGGCGGTGCGCATCCTGCGCACCGTGGGCGTGGATCCCCGGAAGATGTACGCCAGCGTGCAGCAGAAGCTCAGTGAGAGCTCGCCCCACACCGTTACCAGCGGTGCAAGCACTTCCAACAAGGAGAACAAGAAGACCGGCAAGACGCTGGAGGAATTCACCCGCGACCTGACCGAGGCCGCCCGTCAGGGCAAGCTTGACCCTGTCATCGGCCGTGACAAGGAGATCCAGCGTGTGATCCAGATCCTGTCCCGCCGTACCAAGAACAACCCCGTGCTGATCGGTGAGCCCGGCGTGGGCAAGACCGCCATCGCCGAGGGGCTGGCCCAGCGGATCGCCGCCGCCGACGTGCCAGAGGAGCTGCTGAACAAGAAGCTGCTGAGCCTTGACCTCAGCGGCATGGTGGCCGGCACCAAGTACCGGGGCGAGTTCGAGGAGCGCATCAAGAACGCGCTGGACGAGGTGAAGAAGGACGGCAACGTGATCCTGTTCATCGACGAGCTGCACACCATCGTGGGCGCAGGCTCCGCCGAGGGCGCTGTGGACGCCGCCAACATCATCAAGCCTGCCCTGGGCCGCGGAGAGATCCGCGTGGTGGGCGCCACCACCCTGAACGAGTACCGCAAGTACATCGAGAAGGACGCCGCGCTGGAGCGCCGGTTCCAGCCTGTCACCGTGGGTGAGCCCTCTGCCGAGGACACCGTGGCCATTCTGAAGGGCCTGCGGGATAAGTATGAGGCACACCACAAGCTGACCATCACCGACGAGGCGCTGGACGCCGCCGTGTCCCTGTCCCGCCGGTACATCAACGACCGGTTCCTGCCGGATAAGGCCATCGACCTGATGGACGAGGCCGCCTCCCAGGTGCGCATGAAGGCGGAGAGCGCCTCTCCCGACCTGAAGTCGCTGGAGGAGAAGATCGCCGCGCTGCGCCGTGAGAAGTCCGAGGCCATCACCGCGCAGGACTACGAAAAGGCCGCACAGCTCCGGGACATCGAGAAGAATTACACCGATCAGGTGGAGATCGAGCGGGACAACTGGCGCAGGAAGCTGAGCCAGAACCGCGGCACCGTCACCGCCGAGGACATCGCCAATGTGGTGGCCGGCTGGACCGGCATCCCCGTCACCCGGCTGACCGAGGACGAGAGCATGCGCCTGCTGAAGCTGGAGGAGACCCTACACCAGCGTGTGGTGGGTCAGGATGAGGCTGTGGCCGCCGTGGCAAAGGCCATCCGCCGCGGCCGTGTGGGTCTGAAGGATCCCAAGCGGCCCATCGGCTCGTTCCTGTTCCTGGGCCCCACCGGCGTGGGCAAGACCGAGCTGTGCAAGACCCTGGCCGAGGCCATGTTCGGCGACGAGAACGCCATGATCCGTATCGACATGTCCGAGTACATGGAGCGGCACACGGTGTCCCGTCTGGTGGGCTCGCCTCCCGGCTATGTGGGCCACGAGGAGGGCGGCCAACTGACCGAAAAGGTGCGCCGCAAGCCCTATTCCGTGGTGCTGTTCGATGAGATCGAGAAGGCCCACGAGGATGTGTGGAACATCCTGCTACAGATTCTGGAGGACGGCATCGTTACCGACTCTCAGGGCCGCCGGGTGGACTTCAAGAACACCGTCATTGTTATGACGTCTAATGTGGGCGCCAAGAACATCACCGCCGCCGAAAATGCCCCCTTGGGCTTTGACGGCAGTGAAAAGGAAAAGGAGGCCGATGAGGCTGCCCGCTTTGCCCGCATCCGTGAGGCCGTTATGGCGGAGCTGAAGCGCACCTTCAAGCCGGAGTTCCTGAACCGTATCGACGAGACCATCGTGTTCCGTCAGCTGACCGAGGCGGACATCGTGAAGATCGCCCACCGTATGCTGGCCGTTACCGGCAAGCGGATGGCTCAGCAGGGCATCACTCTGACGTCCGATGAGGACGCGGTGGCGGCCCTGGCCAAGGATGGCTTCGACGCCGAGTATGGCGCACGTCCCCTGCGCCGTTCCATCCAGAACACCGTGGAGGATGCCGTGGCTGAGCAGATGCTGGAGGGCACCCTCAAGTCCGGCGACACCGCCAAGGTGACGCTGCGTGACGGCAAGGTGGTGGTGGAGAAGGTGCCTGCCGCTGAAGCGGAGGCTGAGACCATCGCTGAAGAGACCCAGGAGGCCGAAGAGGCTTCCGGGGACAAGGACGCCGAATAAAAAGCATAAAAAAAAGAGACTGCGTAAGCAGTCTCTTTTTTTATGCGGTGATCAGCCCTCGTAGCCGTTGGGGTTGTGGCTCTGCCAGTTCCAGGCGCTGCGGCACATGTCGTCGATGTCCAGCTTGGCGCGCCAGCCCAAAATTTCTTTGGCCTTGGTGACGTCGGCATAGCAGGCGGCGATATCGCCGCTGCGGCGGGGCGCGATGCGGTAGGGGATGTCCCTGCCGCAGGCGCGGGAGAAGGCGTGTACCATGTCCAGCACGCTGTAGCCGGTGCCGGTGCCCAGGTTGAACACCTCCACGCCGGTGTGGGACGCGGCGTAGTCCAGGGCGGCCATATGGCCGGTGGCCAGATCGGTGACATGGATATAGTCCCGGACGCCGGTGCCGTCGGGGGTGGGGTAGTCGTTGCCGAACACGTTGAGATAGGGCAGGGTGCCCACCGCCACACGGGCGATGTAGGGCATGAGGTTATTGGGGATATCACGGGGATCCTCGCCCATAAGGCCGCTTTCGTGGGCGCCCACAGGGTTGAAGTACCGCAGCAGCACTACGGAGAAGTCCGGGTGGGCGGCGGCGTAGTCCCGGATGATCTGCTCGATGAACAGCTTCGTCCAGCCGTAGGGGTTGGTGCAGGGGCCGGTCTCGGCGTCCTCCCGGTAGGGGAGGGCGGCGTGCCTGCCGTACACGGTGGCGGAGGAGCTGAAGATCAGCTGCCGGACGCCGTGGGCCTCCATGGCCGCCAGCAGGGCCAGCGTGCTGTCCAGATTGTTGCGGTAGTAGTCCAGCGGCAGGCGCACCGATTCGCCCACGGCCTTCAGATCGGCGAAGTGGATGACGCTGTCGATGGCGTTCTCCTGAAAGATCCGCTCCAGGGCGGCGGGATCGGCGGCGTCCGCCTCATAGCACTTGACGGGCTTTCCGGTGATCTGGGTGATGCGCTGGGCCACGATGGAGCTGCTGTTGGCGTAGTTGTCGGCGATGATCACGTCGTGGCCTGCGCTCAGCAGCTCTACGGCGGTGTGGGAGCCGATGTAGCCGGCGCCGCCGGTGAGAAGTACAGTCATAGCGATATCTCCTTTTCCTGATCAGAATTCCATGGCAAGGCGCTGGGCCTCCTGGTCGCTCAACTGGCGCAGGACGCCGCCGGACACCTGATAGACGCGGCGGCACAGGCCGATGACCGTGGGCCGGTGGTGACGATGCAGGTCTTGTGGGGGTAATCCCGCACCAGATTCCGCAGAATGGTGCGCTCGGTGGCCACGTCCAGGGCGGAGGTGGCCTCGTCCAGCAGCAGCACCGGCGCGTCACGCAGCAGGGCCCGGGCGATGGCGATCCGCTGGGCCTGCCCCTCGGACAGGCCGTGGCCGTGCTCGCCCACCGTGGAGGCCATGCCCTCCGGCATTTTGCTGACGAAATCCCAGGCGCAGGCGGCCCGCAGCGCCTGCTCCAGGGCAGCGTCGTCCGCCTCCGGCTGCACCATCCGCAGGTTGTCGGCGATGGTGCCGGACAGCAGGGTGTTGCCCTGGGGCACATAGGAGAAGAAGCGGCGCAGGGCGGCGTTCATCTCCAGCTCCTGCCCGTCGGCGGTGCGCAGGCAGGCGCGGCCCTCCGACGGGGGGATCAGGCCCAGCAGCAGGCGGATCATGGTGGTCTTTCCGCCGCCGGAGGGTCCCACCAGGGCCACGATCTCGCCGGGGGCGGCGGTCAGGGCCGCGTGGTGCAGCACCGGCTGGGCGGGGTCATAGGCAAAGTCGGCGCCGTCCACCTCTACGGTGACGCCCTGGGCGGCGGCACACTCCAGCGCGTCGTCCACCGGCTGGCCCGGTTCGGGCCGCAGGGCAAACAGGTCGCGGATGCGGTGGGCGGAGACGGAGGCGTTGAGGAAGTTGGGCACCGTCCGCACCAGGGCGTTGAAGGCGGAGGTCAGCTTAGTGCCCTGGGACAGGAACAGCGTCATGGTGCCGTACAGGATCTTGCCGGACCACAGCAGGTACAGGCAGTAGCAGAAGGCGGCCATCTGCACGGCGGAGCCCAGAATGGACAGAAGCGCCTCCGTCTTGATGCTGAAGAGGTTATAGTCCAGGCTGGCCTGGCGGAAGTCCTCCTGCCCGAGCGGGCGGGGCACTTTTTCCCTGAATGGCTGTCCTGTTCGGAAGGTGGGCGGCTGAAAGGAGTACACAATGAAACGTTTTTGCAAGCTTTTTGCCCTGCTGCTGGCGCTGATGCTGGTGCTGACCGCCTGCGGCGGCAATGCCGCCACGGACAATGATCCCACCGGCGACGATACCCCCAATGGGGACAGCACCGCCGCCGAGCCCATGATGGACCTGGGCAGCGGACTGTCTCTGATGAGCGTCAACCGCTATGCCGGGGCCTTTGTGGAGGACGGCAGCGACGAGACGGTGTCCGACGTGCTGGCCATCACCGTCCGCAACGACGGCGACAAGACGGTGCAGTACGCCCAGATCACCCTGACCCAGGGGGAGAGCACCTATCAGTTCAGCATCACCACCCTGCCGGTGGGGGCGTCCGCCCAGGTGCTGGAGCTGTCCCGCCAGGCCATGCCGGACAGCACCGAGGGCCTGACGGGCCAGGTGGACACCTATGCGGTGTTTGACACCGAGCCCACCATGTGCGATGACGTGCTGGGCATCGAGACCCAGGACACCGCCATCACCGTCACCAACAAGTCCGGCAGCGACATCGCCGGGCCCATCTACGTCTATTACAAGATCGCCTACGGCGACCTCTATCTGGGCGGCATCACCTATAGGGTGGGCATCTCCTCCGGCCTGAAGGCCGGCGAGAGCAGCACCTGCTACGCCGGACACTTCTCCAATGATTACAGTGCGTTGATGTTTGCCACTTATGTACAATAAGTATTACACATTCGGCGGCGTGACGCTGGAGTTGACGGGGGAGAAGGTTTGGAAGCTCTCCGATTTGTGCCGACCCTTCCGGGCGGAGCCGCGTCCGGCGGATCACACCATCCATGTGACGGTGGGGGGCGACATGCCCCAGCCGCCGGAGGGCGCGGCCCATCAGGGCACCCTGTACCGCTGGCGGGAGGGGGAGCGGTTCTGCCTGCTGCAGGACTACGGCAGCCGCTACCGGGCCTTTGCCGCCCGGCAGGGCGGCCTTACGGAGGTGCGGCTGTCCGAGGGCTATCGGGAGACGGCGTCCGACCGTGTGATCCTGGAGTCGGCGGGGCTGTTCGACCTGCTGGCGGACTTCGGCATGCTGATCCTGCACAGCGCCTACATCGTGACGCCCCAGGGACAGGGGCTGCTGTTCTCCGGGCCGTCCGGCGCGGGGAAGAGCACCCAGGCGGAGCTGTGGCGGCAATACGCCGGGGCGCAGGTGATCAACGGTGACCGGTCGCTGGTACGGCCGGGGGACGGCACGGTGCACGGGATCCTGTATTCCGGCACCTCCGGCATCTGCCAGAATGTCAGCGCGCCCCTGCGGGCCATCGTGCTGCCGGTGCAGGGGGCGGAGAACCGGGTGTATCCCCTGCGGCCCAAGGAGGCGTTCATGGCGCTGGTGAACCAGTGCGCCTACTATCCCTGGGCGGCGGATTCCGCGGCGCGGATGACGGAGCTGGCGGCGGCGCTGATCGGCGCCGTGCCGGTGTACGGCCTGACGTGCCGGAAAGACGAGGGCGCCGTCCGGGCGCTGGAAGACTATTTGAGGAGGGCCTGATATGGAATTCAGCAGCGCGGAACCCCGCCTGTCCACCTATCTGCACGCCAAGGCCTGCCGGTCAGGCACGCCGCTGGCGGGCAACTTTGAGCTGACGGCCCGGTGCAACTTCGACTGCAGGATGTGCTATGTGCATCTTTCGGCGGAGGAGCAGCGGCGGCGGGGCCGTGAGCTGACCGCCGACGAATGGCTGGCCATCGCCGAGACGGCCCGCAGCCGGGGCATGCTGTTTCTGCTGCTGACCGGCGGCGAACCGCTGATCCGCCCCGATTTCCGCTATCTGCTGACGGAGCTGAAGAAGATGGGGCTGCTGGTGTCGGTGAACAGCAACGGCTCGCTGATCGACGGGGATTGGCTGGAGTTCTTCCGCCATGAGCCGCCGTTCCGGTTCAACATCACCCTGTACGGCGGCGGAAACGAGACCTATGAGCGGCTGTGCGGCCATCCGGCCTTCGATAAGGTGACGGGCAATATCCGGGCATTGAAGGCACTGGGGATCGACGTGAAGATGAACGTGTCGCTGACGCCCTACAACGCGGCGGATATGGAGGCGATCCACGCCGCGGCGGAGGAGCTGGGCACGCCCATGCAGTTGGCCACCTATATGTTCCCGCCCATCCGCCGCAGCGAGGATATGGTAGGGCAGAACGACCGCTTCACCGCCTGCCAGGCGGCGGAATACGCCGTGGCCTGGGATAAGCTGCGGTTCGAGCCGGAGGTGTTCCACCAGCGGGCCGAGGCCATGCGCCAGGGGCTGTCCCTGCCCCAGGAGGAGGTCTGCGAGGGTACGCCGGGCGAGGGCGTCTCCTGCCGGGCCGGGCGCAGCGCCTTCTGGCTCAACTGGCAGGGGGACATGACCCCCTGCGGCATGATGACGCAGCCCAAGTTCTCTGTGCCCCAACTGGGCTTTGACGAGGCGTGGCGGCTGACCAAGGAGGCCACCGCCGCCATCCGGCTGCCGCCGGAGTGCGCCGTGTGCGCCAGCAAGCATGTGTGCCACGCCTGCGCCGCCATGTGCGTGACGGAGACGGGCCATTTTGACGTGAAGCCCGCCTATCTGTGCGACATGACGCACGAGACGGTGCGGCTGACTTTGAAGGAGGCAGAGCAATGACGATCCGCAAACAACTGGTCAAGCGCACCATCGCCGGGGACGTGATCCTGGTGCCGGTGGGCGACGCGTCGCTGGAGCTGAAGGGGCTTCTGACCCTGAACGAGACCGGCGAACGCATGTGGGATCTGCTGCCCCAGTGCGATACGGAAGAGGCGCTGGTACAGCAGATGCTGGCGGAGTACGAGGTGGACGAGGCCACCTTCCGCGCCGACATGGCGGAGTTCCTGGCGGAGCTGCGCCGGTTGGAGATCCTGTAAACGGCAAAAACGGGTGCATAAAGCCCGTTAATAGGGGAAAAGAGGGTGCGTTATGCACCCTCTTTTCCTATCTCTCAAAGATCGTCTCGCCGTTGAACGTCAGCTTGCAGACGTTCTCCGGCTCAATGGGCTCGTCGAACCGCGCCCAGATCATGCTGCTCTCACCGTCTGCGGCGGCGAGAGAATTCCATGTAAAGGGAATGAGATCGCCGTTTGCATCAAATGCTTTGAACTGGCGATACATTCTTTCAGTAGGGTCTGCGTACTCCATCAAATAGAACGCGATGGACAGCTTGGAGCACTCGACCTTTTCCGCCAGAAATTCCTTGCCGCCATAGGACAGGGGAACATTCTCCGCCAGCACCTCGCTCTCGATGGTGACGGGCGTTTCGTCCAGTGTGACCCGCCAGTGCCCCGGGAGCACGGTGGTAAAGACATACTTTCCGCCCCAGTGCAGTTCAAGGTAGGGAAGCGCCTCCTTATCAACCAGCACAAATTCCCAGATATAATTCCAGTCGGTGTCCGTTATGCTTGGATCAAGCGTGCCCGGAGTATAGAACATGGCCCTCGACTCCGGATAGATGATGGTATCCGTTCGTGTGTCGACAAAATACCAGTTCTCAGGGTATGATATGTTTTGGTTTACCGGCCCCTTCATAACCATCTGCAGGACGCCGTTCTCCCAGCCAGCATTGCAGATGGATAGGCCGCCGTAGGGCAGCGGTATATCCGCGTCGCCCGGCTGCCATAGATACTCAAGATGCTGCGGCAGTTGACGCTGCGATAGCTTGGGCAGTCTGGCGTTCTCTCCGGCGTTTTCTACCATTTCCGCCACATTGAAGTCCACAGTCACATCGTCAAACCACTTTTTTTCCTGCCAGTTGGAGATGTCTATCACAAGGCCGTTGGCGCTGGCGCCCGCCTGCCAGTTGGCGTATACGACGCCCTCCAGCTCGTTCTCCGGTACGCCCTCCTTCCGCTCCAGAAAATAGGGCATGTAGACGCCTGTCATCATCTGGCCGGGGAAATACAGGTCGAAGCTGTAAAAGTTGCCCTTCTGATCCAGAACCGCGCCCTCGTTGGCCTTCACGGAATAGAGAAGATACAGGGTCCGCTCGTCAGAGATCACCTTTTTGATCTTGATCTGCATTTCCTCCGTAGGCGCGGCCTGCTGCTCCGGCTGCTGCTGGGAGACCACCGGAGCCTCGTCTTCGTCGCCGATAACGGTCTGACCGGGGGAAAAGATATCGCGCCACGACAGCGGGATCCTGCTGATGGCAAAGGCGGTCACGGACAGGCCCAGTATGACCAGCACTGCCACGACCGCGGCGGATAATTTGGGGAAGCGAAGGGTTTTCGTCTTGGCGCCATCAAAGTCAAGGGCCTCTTCCAAATACGCTGTATCCATGTCTCCGATGGCGGAGACCAGCTTATCGGTCATATGATCCATCATAGAGATACCTCCTCAGGTGTTTATGTAGTTTCCCGCGGATCCTGCTGAGCCGGACAGACACGTTGTTCTCGGTGATAGCAAATGCGGCTGCGATCTCGGACAGGGATTCCGAGAACCAGTAGCGCTTCACAAACATGACCCTGTCGTCCCTGGGCAAAGAGGAGAGAAACGCGTTGATCTGCGCCGACAGCTCGCTTGCGGCAAGCTGCTCATCCAGAGAGTTGTCCGGGATGCAGTTGGCCAGCTCCTCCAGAGACACCTCAAACTGACTGCCCCGCTTCAGCGCGGTGTTGGCCCGGAGCTTCTTCAGGGAGTGGTTGCGGACGATGCGGCAGATATAGGCGCGCAGCGGGTCGGGGGATTGGGGAGGAATACTGTTCCATGCACCGAGATACGCGTCATTCACACACTCCTCCGCGTCCTGATGATTGTTCAGAATACTGTTGGCAAGCCGGAAGCACAGAGCGCCGTATTTCCGGGACAGTTCGGTGATGGCCTGTTCTGAGCGCTCAAAAAACAGGCTGATGATCTGCTTGTCATCCATAGGGCGGCGTTCCTCCTTTCTCCTTCTATTGATATAACTACCGTTTCCGGCACGGATGTTACAGGAGTTTCAAAAGTTTTTTGTCAAAAAGAGGGAGGAAATGCCATGAAGCATTTCCTCCCTCACTGAGGGGGACACCGTCTTATGAAAGCGGCAGGGACAGAGTCTCGCCGTCGCCGCCGGTAAAGACGGCCTGCCCGGCCTGACGGTCGAGGGTCATATCCGTCCACCAGCGGCCGTTGACGGAAGAAAAGCGGGCATCGGACAGGTCGGCCAGCGTCGTGACATCCTGTCCCAGCAGCGCACCGCCGGTGAATTCCCCTGCCCATGCGGCCCGATCCTCCGCCGTCATGCCGAAGTAGTACCAGCCGCCGCCTGCGTCCCAGGTGGGGTCGAAGTAGTACCATTTTCCGTCGATGGCGGCCATCAGCCACATGTGGAAGCCAGTGGCTCCGTCACCCGTCACGGCGGCGCAGTCCAGCCCTGCCTGGGTGTACAGGAAGGCCAGCGCCTGGGCGAAGGAATAGCAGATGCCGCTGTGGAGCACCAGCGCCGCGTAGCTGCTGGTGCGGAAGCGGTACGCCGCGGGATCATCGTCATAGGTGCCGGATACGTCATAGTCGTAGGCGGCCTGCTCCGTCAGGGCGCGGTACAGCAGCAGGGCGCGGGCGGTCTCGCCGTCACCCCGGCGCAGACGGCTCATGCAGTCGCCGGTGGTCTGCTCCAGCGATGCCAGCACCTGGCGCACCTGCTCCGGCGTCTGGGTATAGACCCATGTGACGGTGCGGGCGGCCCTGTCGAAATGGTTGTCATCGTAGTCCGTCACCGCGCCGAAGGCCGGACACATGCTGTAAATGGCATAGCCCAGATCGTTGCCGGGATTGCCGCCGTAGTCACCCTCCGGCAGCGTCACCGTGGTCTCTCCCGCCAGAAAGGCGTCGATCACCAGCCGGGCCGCCGCCACCAGATCGATGCCGATCTGCCGCTCCACCAGCGGTGCGCAGCGGTGATAGTCCAGTGTGAAATCATAGGGCGCGTCCTCCTCCGGGACTTCCGGAGGTTCCGGCGCCTGCGCGGGCTGACCGCCGCAGGCGCACAGCAGCACGGCGGCCAACAGCGCCGCCAGCAGGGATGTGATCTTCTGATGCATGGAAGTTCTCCTATTGAATGGGATAAAATAAGGCCACCTTTGCAGGTGGTCTTATTTTATCATGCTTTACACGCCCAGCTTTTCCAACGCCGCCAGCTTCAGGCAGTTGCAGAAGATGGCGATGGCCTGCTTCAGCTCCTCCACGGGAGGGAAGGAGGGGGCGATGCGGATGTTGCTGTCGTTGGGGTCGATGCCGTAGGGGAAAGTGGCGCCCGCGCCGGTCATGGTGACGCCCGCCTCCTTGCAGAGGGCCAGCGTCCGTTTGGCGCAGCCGTGCATGGCGTCCACGCTGACGAAATAGCCGCCCACGGGACGCTTGTAATCGGCGATGCCCAGGGGTGCGATCTCGGCATCCAGGGCGTCCAGCACCGCGTGGAACTTGGGGGCCAGGATGGCGGCGTGCTTCTTCATCAGGGCCAGGGTGTGGGCCTTGTCCTGCAGGTACTTCACATGCCGCAGTTGGTTGATCTTGTCGAAGCCGATGGTCTGGATGTTGATGAGCTTGCTGAAATAGTCGATGTTGGCCTCGCTGGCGGCCATCACGCCCACGCCAGCGCCGGGGAAGGTGACCTTGCTGGTGGAGGCGAACTCATACACCATGTCGGCATTGCCGTTTTCGGCGCACAGGCTGAGGATATCGGGGAAGTCCACATAGTCGCAGTCGAACTCGTGGATGCAGTAGGCGTTATCCCACATCAGCATGAAGTCGGGAGCGGCGGGCTTCAGGGCCGCCAGACGGCGGATGGTCTCGTCAGAGTACACCACGCCCTCGGGGTTGGAGTACTTGGGCACGTTCCACATACCCTTGACAGCGGGATCCTTCACCAGTTCCTCCACCATGTCCATATCGGGGCCGCCGGCGGTCATGGGAACGGTGATCATCTCCACGCCGAAGGACTGGGTGACCTTGAAATGCCGGTCATAGCCGGGGGCGGGGCAGATCCACTTCACCTTGTCCAGCTTGCACCAGGGCTTTTCGCTGTGGAGCAGGCCGTGGGTAAAGGCCTTGGACACCGCGTCATACATGAGCTGCAGGCTGGCGTTGCCGCCCACGAAAACCTGTTCCGGCTTGCAGCCCAGAATGTCGGCAAACAGCGCCTTGGCGGCGGGGATACCGGCCACCTCGCCATAATTGCGGGTCTCGATGCCGTCGGAGACAAAGTCCTCGGGCTTGATGAGGACGCCGAAGATATCCGTCACCAGATTCAGCTGGTCGCGGCCCGGCTTGCCCCGCGCCATATTCAGCTTCAGGCCCAGGGCCTTCTGCTGCTCATAGGCCGCCTTGACGGCGGCGTACTCCGCCTGACGCTCCTGCAGCGTCATTTCCGCGTATTTTTTCATGGTATTGCCTCCTTATATGCCTGTTATCGTACCATTTTTGCCTAGTCTACCACACTTGCGGCGGTTTTGCAATACATAACAGGTGAACAATCGTCTTTCCGGCGGGGATTTTGGGTGAGAAAATTGCCGCGGAAAACCGCGGCAATTTTGTATATATTTTATAAGGTCTCCGCCTCGTCCCGCTCCTGGGCCAGCAGGGCCTTCCTGGCCTCGACGCCGGACTGGGCGCAGCCGTACTCCCAGTTCCAGGGATCCTTGCGGCACACGCCGTCGGCATAGGGCACAAAGATGGACAGCAGGCCGAAGGCCGCCAGGAACCAGCAGTACCACATGCCGCCCACAATCCCGGCGGGGCTGGTATACAGCTCAGGGGAGGTGACGGTGGCATTGGTCAGGGCCGCGGCGCTGAGGAGCTGGGCACCGTAGGGGATGATGCCCTGGAACACGCAGGAGAAGATGTCCAGCAGGGAGGCGGTGCGGCGGGGATCCACCTTGTACTCGTGGCTGACATCGCGGGCCATGTCGCCTGCCACGATAATGGCCACGGTGTTGTTGGCGGTGGCGCAGTCGCACAGGGACACCATGGCGGCGATGCCCACCTGGGCGGACTTGTTGCCCTTCATGACCCGCCGCAGCTTCTGGATGATCCAGGCGATGCCGCCGTTTCTGGCGATCAGCTCCGACATGCCGCCGCACAGCAGCGTCAGGAAGAACACCTCGTTCATGCCGGTGAAGCCTGTCCACACGCTCTGGGCAAAGCCGGCGATGGTCATATCACCGGCGCAGATGCCGATGATGCCGGCGGAGAAGATGCCGATGGTCAGGGCGAAGAACACGTTCAGACCGCACAGGGCCAGCACCAGCACCAGTATATAGGGCACCACCTTGATGATGTCGAAGGGCAGGGCCTCCAGTGGCATGACCACCTCGGGGCGGCCGATGAAAAGCAGCAGCACCAGCGTCACAAGGGCGGCGGGCAATGCCACCAGGAAGTTGACCCGGAACTTGTCCCGCATCTCGCAGCGCTGGCTGCGGGTGGCGGCGATGGTGGTATCGGAGATCATGGACAGGTTGTCGCCGAACATGGCGCCGCCCACCACCGCGCCGATGACCACCGTCAGGGACAGGCCGCCCTTCTCCGCGATGCCCACGGCAATGGGGATGACGGCGGAGACGGTGCCCATGGAGGAGCCGGTGGCGGTGCCCATAAAGGCGGAGATGACGAACAGGCCCGCCGCCAGGAACTGCACCGGCACCAGGGACAGGCCCAGGTTCACGGTGGACTCACGGCCGCCCATATTGGCTGCCACCTGCGCGAAAGCGCCCGCCAGAATATAGATCATCAGCATGGTGAGAATGTCCACGTTGGCCGCGCCCTTGGCGAACACCTCAAACTTCTCGTTGATGGTGCCCTTGAACATGATGAAGGCCACCAGTACCGCCACGAACATGGCGGTGACGGAGGGGAACTGGTAGAAGGCCATCTCCTTTCCCTTGGCCTGATAGTAGATGCCTGCGCCCATGTAGATGACGATGAAGATCACAAAGGGGATCAGCGCTAGTCCGTTGGGCTTTTTCTCGTTGAGGGTATTTTTCATATTGGGGGAAGCTCTCCTTTTCTCGTACTTTTCCTTTTCTCCACGGAAAATGCCCGCGGGGTGTTTCCGCCCCGTGGACATCTTCCAAAAGGTATCATACAGGAGAATGACTCCCATTGTCAACAATGATTTCTATTTTTCTTCCATCTGGCTATCTATATATTCGATAACAAAATCATCTCTTCCGCAGTTCATACACATCCGTCCGCCGGGCGGAGAGGATGGGGAGCTGCTGCCGGATGGCATCCACCCGCGCCATGTCCAGGGTGGTGACGACTACCTGCGGCGTCTCGTCGCACTGGCGCACCACGGTGCCCCAGGGGTCGCAGACGATGGAATGGCCCCAGGCCACATAGCCCGCCGCGGTGTCCCGGGCCGGGGAGGTGCCCACGGTGTAGCACTGGCCGTCCACGGCCCGCTGGCGGAACAGCAGCTCCCAGTGGGCGGGGCCGGTGGTCATGTTGAAGGCGGCGGGGACGACGATCAGCTTCGCGCCGGACAGCACCATCAGCTCCGAGAGCTCGGTGAACCGGAAGTCGAAGCATACGCAGACGCCCACTCTGCCCCAGGGGGTATCAAAGGTGGTGACGCTGTCGCCCGCCGTCAGGGTCTCGGACTCCATGAACCGCTGGCCGCCCTTTACATCGATGTCGAAGAGGTGTATCTTCCGGTGTTTGGCTACCATTTGTCCGTCCGGCGCGAACACATAGCAGGTGTTGTAGACCTTGCCCTCCGCCAGCTCCGGCACGGTGCCGCCCACCAGCCAGATGCCCCGCTCCTTCGCCAGGGCGCTGAGGGTCTGATACGCCGGGCCGCCCTCCGCCTCGCCGTAGGGGCGGAAGCAGGCGTTGTCATAGGGGCAGCAGAACATCTCCGGCAGCACCGCCATGTCGATGTCGCCCGCCTGACGTACCATATCGCAGGCGCGGCGGATATTCTCCGCCCTGTCCGCTGTGACGGACATCTGGATCTGCGCGATCTTCAATTCCATAGCAGCCTCCTAAAACTCCCGCAGCACCAGGTCGGTGCGGCCTTGATCCAGCGCGATCACCCGCAGCACACGCCCGGAATACTCCCGCCGCACCATGTCCCGCAGGACGGTGCCGCTGTTGTAGCCGTGGACGATCCGCAGGCGGTAGGTGCCGGATTTGGCCCGCCGCAGCGCCGCGTCAATGGTGATCTTCGCCTGATATTCGTTTTTCCCGTGCAGGTCAATTTCGATAATGCCGCCCGCTGCCATATGGTGCCCTCCTTATGCGCTTTTCTTCATGATACCGTAAAAGGTTTGAGTTTGCAAGGTGAAGGTGGTATAATGATACATAAGATGATTTCGCTCTCCGGAGCGACCTACTTTTGCCAATAGCGGCAAAAGTAGGCAAAAGTGCCAGAAGGAACCTCCGGTTCCTTCACTTCCGGGCGCGCTATACGTTGTACGGAA
>ERZ826242.2420-NODE-2420-length-16219-cov-5.471109_pt1 | contig 16219 bp, 10 predicted proteins | sample MGYA00519871_ERZ826242 | MGnify/ENA primary metagenome ERZ826242 (study PRJEB31778, sample SAMEA3449226) | human gut metagenome | biome: human gut; feature: human-associated habitat; material: faeces | place: United Kingdom | collected 2010/2012 ...
TGCATGAGATCTTCACAAAATATCATAAAACACACAACCAGGGAGTATTCGACATCTACACACCAGAGATGAAGAAAGCTCGTCATAACAAGATTATTACAGGACTTCCGGATACATACGGACGTGGACGTATCGTAGGTGACTACCGTCGTGTTGCACTGTATGGTATCGACTTCCTGATCGAGAGAAAACAGTATGACTTCGAGCGTTATGCAAGACACGGCATGAAGGGTGAGGATTTCCGTCTTCGTGAAGAGCTTGCAGATCAGATCAAAGCTCTGAAAGAAATGAAAGAAATGGCTGCAGCTTACGGATTTGATATTTCACAGCCGGCTAAGGATGCTCATGAAGCAGCTCAGTGGCTGTACTTCGGATATCTTGCAGCAATCAAGACTCAGAATGGTGCAGCTATGTCTGTAGGACGTATCTCTACATTCCTTGATATCTATATCGAGAGAGACCTGAAGGCTGGAAAGATCACAGAGAAGGAAGCTCAGGAGATCATCGACCACATGGTAATGAAATTCCGTATGGTTAAGTTCGCAAGAATCCCATCTTACAACGAACTGTTCTCAGGAGATCCTACATGGGCAACACTGGAAGTTGGTGGACTTGGACAGGACGGACGTTCTATGGTAACAAAGAATGACTATCGTTTCCTTCACACACTGAAGAACATGGGACCTTCACCAGAACCAAACCTTACAGTACTTTACTCTTCAAGACTGCCAGAGAACTTCAAGAAGTTTGCAGCCCTGATTTCAGTAGAGACAAGCTCAATCCAGTATGAGAATGATGATGTTATGCGTCCAGTATGGGGCGATGACTATTCAATCTGCTGCTGCGTATCTGCTACAGAGACAGGTAAAGAGATGCAGTTCTTCGGAGCTCGTGCAAACCTTGCTAAGTGTCTGTTATACGCTATCAACGGTGGTATTGATGAAAAGAACAAAGTTCAGGTTGGACCTGCTTACAGACCAATCACATCTGAGTACCTTGACTTCGATGAAGTAATGGAAAAATACGATGCTATGATGGAATGGTTAAGCAAACTGTATGTTGATACACTGAACATGATCCACTATATGCATGACAAATACTACTATGAAGCAGCTCAGATGTCACTGATCGACACAGATGTTAAGCGTTCATTCGCAACAGGTATCGCTGGATTCTCTCACGTAGTAGATTCACTTTGCGCTATCAAATACGCTAAGGTTAAAGCTATTCGTGACGAAGACGGAATCACAACAGATTTTGAAATCGAAGGAGACTTCCCAAGATACGGTAACGATGATGACCGTGCAGATGACATGGCTATCTGGCTTCTGAAAACATTCATGCACAAACTGAACAAGTGCCACACATACAGAAATTCTGTACCTACAACATCAATCCTTACAATTACTTCTAACGTAGTATATGGTAAGGCTACAGGATCTCTTCCAGACGGAAGAAAAGCAGGAGAGCCACTTTCACCAGGTGCTAACCCATCTTACGGTGCAGAAAAGAGCGGACTTCTTGCATCTCTTAACTCTGTTGCTAAGCTGCCATACGAGCTGGCTCTGGATGGTATTTCTAATACTCAGACAATCAGCCCAAGTGCACTTGGACATACAGATGACGAGCGTAAAGAAAACCTTGCACGTGTAATGGACGGATACTTCGATCAGGGAGCACATCACCTGAACGTTAACGTATTTGGTACAGACAAACTGGTTGACGCTATGGAACACCCAGAGAAACCAGAATACGCTAACTTCACAATCCGTGTATCTGGATACGCAGTTAAGTTCATCGACCTGACTCGCGAACAGCAGTTAGACGTAATCGCAAGAACTTGCCACGATCATATGTAAAAACTATGAGCCATGCATCAGATGAGACGGATACAGTAATCAAGCTCGCTTGAATTACTGTATCTGGATCAGCTGATATACGGCGACAGCCGTCAGCGAGATGAAGCAAAGCGGAATCGAGCTGGGTATGGCGGATTATATAAGAAGAGGAGCAAAACTATGACCAAAGGATATATTCATTCTCTGGAAAGTTTCGGCTCCGTTGACGGTCCAGGTGTCCGGTATCTGATATTTACAACCGGCTGTGCAATGCGCTGCCAGTTCTGTCACAACCCGGACACATGGAACATGAATTCAGGGACTCTCTACACAGCAGATGAACTGATTGATAAAGCCTGGAAATACCGCACTTACTGGGGAAGTAAGGGCGGTATTACCGTCAGTGGGGGCGAACCGCTTCTGCAGATCGATTTTCTGCTGGAGTTGTTCCAGAAAGCAAAAGAAAGAGGAATCAACACAACACTGGATACCTGTGGAAATCCATTTACAAGAGAAGAGCCATTTTTCAGTAAATTCCAGGAACTTATGAAAGTGACAGATCTTGTAATGCTGGATATCAAGCATATTGATGATGAGCAACATAAGATCCTGACTGGCCAGACGAACAAGAATATTCTTGATATGGCAGAATATCTGTCTGAGACTGGCAAACCGGTATGGATCCGTCACGTACTGGTTCCAGAGAGAAGTGATAAAGATGAATATCTGGAAAGACTTCATGACTTTATTGAAACATTGGATAATGTGGAAAAAGTAGAAGTTCTTCCGTATCACACACTTGGAGTATATAAATGGAAAGAACTGGGAATCCCATATCAGTTGGAAGGCATCGATCCTCCGTCGAAAGAACGCGTGGAAAATGCGAACAAGATTCTTGAGACAGCAAAATATCATGCGTAAAAATACGGGACACACAAAACGTGTGTTCCGTATTTTTATACTAAGTATGCAGGGAAAGTTGCCAGTGGTAAGTTTTCCCTATACCAAAGTATGCAAGAGAAGTTATCGGTGGCAGATTCTCTGTATATCATCAAAGTGTACAAGAAATACAGTAAAAAGCCATTTTTTAGTATGTAAAATGCAGCAATTTGTCAATTTAGTCAATTAAAGTCTTGAAACATGTATAAAAATACGATAATATTAGTTTTATAGATTTTTACCGAAGGAAGGAAGAAGAACTATGAATCTTAAAATTGGTGTGATAAAGGGAGATGGAATTGGTCCGGAGATCGTAACGGAAGCAATGAAAGTCCTGAATAAAGTTGCAGAGGTATATGGACATGAGTGTGATTACACACAGTTGTTAATGGGAGGTGCATCCATAGATGTTCATGGTGTACCACTTACAGATGAGACAATTGCACAGGCGAAAGCATGTGATGCTGTTCTGATGGGATCGATCGGAGGAGATGCCAAGACATCGCCATGGTATCAGTTAGAACCATCTAAAAGACCGGAAGCAGGCCTTTTAAAGATTCGAAAAGCGTTAAATCTTTTTGCAAATTTAAGACCGGCAGTATTGTACGATGAATTAAAAGGTGCATGCCCTCTGAAAGAAGAGATTACAGAAGGCGGATTTGATATGATGATCATGAGAGAGCTGACAGGTGGTCTTTACTTTGGAGAAAGAAAGACAGAGGAAATTGACGGTGTCATGATTGCCAGAGATTCTCTTACATATAATGAGAAAGAAATCCGCAGAATCGCAAAACGTGGATTTGATATTGCAATGAAGCGCCGTAAAAAAGTAACAAGTGTAGATAAAGCAAATGTACTGGATTCTTCGAGATTATGGAGAAAAGTAGTAGAAGAAGTTGCGAAAGATTATCCGGAAGTAACTGTTGAAAATATGCTTGTAGACAACTGTGCAATGCAGCTTGTAAAAGATCCAAAGCAGTTTGATGTAATTCTTACAGAGAATATGTTTGGAGATATTCTTTCAGATGAAGCAAGTATGGTAACCGGATCCATCGGAATGCTTGCAAGTGCCAGCTTAAATGAAACGAAATTCGGATTATATGAACCAAGTGGTGGATCTGCACCGGATATTGCAGGAAAGGGAATTGCTAATCCGATTGCAACCATTCTTTCGGCAGCAATGATGCTTCGTTTTAGTTTTGATCTTGATAAAGAAGCTGATGCAATTGAAGCCGCAGTTTCAAAGGTATTAAAAGATGGATATCGTACAATTGATATTATGTCCGAAGGAAAGACACAGATCGGAACTGCCCAGATGGGGGATCTGATCGCAGCAAATATCAATTAATTTATATATGAAACGCAGATAAGAGGAGGATACAAAAAATGAGAAGTGATACAGTAACAAAAGGAAAACAGCAGGCGCCGCACCGTTCACTGTTTAACGCACTCGGACTTACAGAGGAAGAGATGAACAGACCACTGGTAGGTATTGTTTGCTCTTATAATGAGATCGTTCCGGGACATATGAATCTTGATAAGATTGCAAATGCAGTAAAACAGGGAGTTGCCATGGCAGGTGGTACACCAATCATGTTCCCTGCAATTGCAGTATGTGACGGAATTGCAATGGGACACATCGGAATGAAATATTCACTGGTAACAAGAGATCTGATCGCAGATTCTACAGAAGCAATGGCAATGGCACACCAGTTTGACGCACTCGTAATGATCCCGAACTGTGACAAGAACGTACCAGGACTTCTGATGGCTGCAGCAAGAATCAATGTTCCGACTGTATTTGTAAGTGGCGGACCGATGCTTGCAGGACATGTAAAAGGGCAGAAGAGAAGCCTTTCCAGCATGTTTGAAGCAGTAGGAGCAAATGCAGCAGGAACAATGTCAGATGCAGACCTGTGCGAATTTGAAAATAAAGTATGTCCGACCTGCGGATCCTGCTCAGGTATGTACACTGCAAACAGTATGAACTGTCTGACAGAAGTACTTGGTATGGGACTTCGTGGAAATGGAACAATCCCGGCAGTATATTCTGAAAGAATCCGTCTTGCAAAACATGCAGGTATGAAGGTTATGGAGCTTCTTGAGAAAAACATCCGTCCAAGAGACATCATGACAAAAGAAGCAATCCTGAATGCACTGACTGTAGATATGGCACTTGGATGCTCTACAAATAGCATGCTTCACCTTCCTGCAATCGCACATGAAGTAGGTATGGATTTTGAGATCGATTTTGCAAACGGAATCAGTGAAAAGACACCAAACCTTTGTCACCTTGCACCAGCTGGTCCGACTTATATGGAAGATTTAAATGAAGCCGGCGGAGTATATGCAGTTATGGCAGAATTAAATAAAAAAGGACTTCTGCATACAGAATGTATGACTGTTACAGGAAAGACGGTTGGAGAAAATATCGAGGGTGTTGTAAATAAAGACCCTGAAGTTATCAGACCAATTGACAATCCATATACACCAACAGGTGGACTTGCAGTATTAAAGGGTAATCTTGCACCGGATGGAAGTGTTGTAAAACGTTCCGCAGTCGTAGATGAGATGCTGGTACATGAAGGACCTGCAAGAGTATTTGACTGTGAGGAAGATGCAATTGCAGCAATCAAAGGCGGTAAGATCGTAGCCGGCGATGTAGTTGTTATCCGCTACGAAGGACCTAAGGGAGGACCTGGTATGCGTGAGATGTTAAATCCTACATCTGCAATTGCCGGAATGGGACTTGGATCAAGTGTAGCACTGATCACAGACGGACGTTTCAGCGGTGCATCAAGAGGAGCATCTATTGGACATGTATCTCCGGAAGCAGCAGTTGGCGGACCAATCGCACTGGTAGAAGAGGGAGACCTGATCCAGATTGATATCCCGAATCTTTCCATTCATCTGGATGTATCAGATGAAGAACTGGCTAAGAGAAAGGAAAACTGGACTCCTAGAGAGCCAAGAGTTACAACTGGATATCTTGCAAGATATGCAGCAATGGTTACTTCTGGAAACAGAGGAGCAATCCTTGAAGTTCCAAAAGTAAAATAAAGTAGTCAGAATAAATTGGTGAAAATAAAGTAGTCAAAAAAACAAATGACAGGGGAATGAATGGTATGCACTTAACAGGATCACAGATAGTAATTGAGTGTTTGAAAGAGCAGGGCGTAGATACCGTATTTGGGTATCCGGGCGGAGCTATTTTGAACGTATATGATGAATTATATAAACATAAAGATGAAATCAGACATATCCTCACATCGCATGAGCAGGGTGCTGCTCATGCGGCAGATGGATATGCCAGAGCAACAGGAAAAGTTGGTGTGTGTCTGGCAACCAGCGGACCTGGTGCAACAAACCTTGTAACCGGAATCGCAACAGCGTACATGGATTCAATACCGGTTGTTGCAATTACCTGTAATGTCGGAGTTTCGCTTCTTGGAAAAGACAGCTTCCAGGAGATTGATATTGCAGGTGTTACAATGCCGATCACAAAGCATAACTATATCGTAAAAGACGTGAATAATCTTGCAGATACAATCCGTAAAGCATTTGTGATCGCAAAAGAAGGCAGACCGGGACCTGTCCTGATCGATATTCCAAAGGATGTAACAGCCAATAAGGCAGAATTCACGCCAGAGGCACCAAAAGAAGTAAAGCCATCCGAAGACATATGTGAAGAAGATCTGGAAAAAGCAGTTCAGATGATTAAGGAATCAAAGAAACCATATATATTTGTCGGAGGCGGGGCTGTATTAGCCGGAGCAAGCAAAGAGTTATATGAGTTTGTAAAGAAGGTAGATGCGCCGGTTACTGATTCCCTGATGGGAAAAGGAGCATTTCCAGGAACCGATCCGTTATATACCGGAATGCTTGGAATGCATGGAACAAAAGCTTCGAATTATGGCGTCAGTGAATGTGACCTTCTGATTGTTGCAGGAGCCAGATTCAGCGACCGTGTTACAGGTAATGCGAAAAAATTTGCAAAAAATGCGAAAATCTTACAGTTTGATGTAGATGCTGCAGAGATGAATAAAAACATCCTGATCACAGAAGGTGTAGTAGGTGATCTGAAGGTTGTTCTTGAAAAGATAAATGAACGTCTGGAGCAGCAGGATCATAAGGCATGGGTAGAACAGATCATGTCTTACAAAGAAAAATATCCGATGACATATCATCCGGATGTACTGAGTGGTCCGTTTGTAGTAGAAGAAATCTACCGCCAGACCAATGGTGAAGCGATTATCTCTACCGAAGTAGGTCAGCATCAGATGTGGGCAGCACAGTATTATAAATATACAGAGCCAAGAACACTCCTTACATCAGGAGGTCTTGGAACTATGGGTTATGGTCTTGGAGCTTCTCTTGGAGCGAAGGTTGGCAGACCGGAAAAGACTGTAGTTAATATTGCAGGTGACGGATGTTTCCGTATGAATATGAATGAGATTGCTACTGCAACACGCCATAATATTCCGGTGATCCAGGTAGTAATCAATAACCATGTACTTGGTATGGTCCGCCAGTGGCAGAACCTGTTCTACGGACAGCGTTACTCGGCTACCGTATTAAATGATGCAGTAGACTTTGTAAAACTTGCAGAGGCTATGGGAGCAGAAGGAATACGTGTGGCAACCCAGGAAGAGTTCAAAAAAGCATTTGCGGATGCGTTAAAGAGTGGACATCCGGTTGTGATCGACTGTCAGATTGACAGTGACGATAAAGTATGGCCGATGGTTGCACCTGGAGCACCGATTAACGAGGCTTTTGATGAAAAAGACCTGGAAGCAAAGAAAGCAGAATAAGAATAGCAAAAAAAGTTAAAGGAAAATGGAGGAACTACAATGAGCAGAGTGTACAATTTTTCAGCAGGCCCGGCCGTATTGCCGGAAGAAGTATTAAAAGAAGCAGCAGCAGAGATGTTAGACTATAATGGCTGTGGAATGTCGGTAATGGAAATGAGTCACCGCTCATCGGTGTTCCAGGAGATTATTGAGACGGCAGAAGCAGATATCCGTGAACTGATGCATATTCCGGATAATTATAAAGTATTATTTTTACAGGGTGGTGCGTCTCAGCAATTTGCCATGATTCCTATGAATCTTATGAAAAATAAAGTGGCTGACTATATCGTTACCGGACAGTGGGCGAAAAAGGCAGCAAAAGAAGCAGAAAAATACGGAGAGGTCCATGTGATTGCATCTTCCGAAGATAAGACATTTTCTTATATTCCGGACTGCTCAGACCTTCCGGTTTCTGAAAATGCAGATTATGTATATATCTGTGAAAATAATACGATTTATGGTACAAAATTCAAAGAACTTCCAAATACCAAAGGAAAAACACTGGTGGCAGATGTATCTTCCTGCTTCCTTTCTGAGCCGGTTGATGTCACAAAGTATGGTGTGATCTACGGAGGAGTTCAGAAAAATGTTGGTCCTGCAGGTGTAGTGATTGCCATCATCAGAGAAGACCTGATCACAGATGATGTATTAGAAGGAACACCGACTATGCTGAAGTATAAGACACATGCAGATGCAAAGTCTTTATATAATACACCACCGGCATATGGCATCTATATCTGTGGAAAAGTATTCAAATGGCTGAAAAAACAGGGCGGCCTGGAAGCAATCAAAGAACGCAATGAGAAAAAGGCAAAAATCCTGTATGATTATCTGGATGAAAGTAAACTTTTCAAAGGTACGGTTGTACCAAAAGACCGTTCGCTTATGAATGTTCCGTTTGTAACAGGAGATAAAGATCTGGATGCGAAATTTGTAAAAGAAGCAAAAGAAGCCGGATTTGAGAATCTGAAGGGACACAGAAGCGTAGGTGGAATGCGTGCAAGTATTTACAATGCTATGCCGGTCGAGGGCGTAGAAAAGCTTGTAGAATTCATGAAGAAATTTGAAAAGGAGAATCTGTAATCATGTATAAGTATCATAATCTGAACCCAATTTCCCAGGTAGGACTGGACGAATTTACACAGGAGTATGCACCGGTCAGCACACCGGAAGCAGCAGATGCAATTCTGGTAAGAAGTGCAGCTATGCACGAGATGGAATTTGCACCGGAATTAAAAGCAATCGCAAGAGCTGGTGCCGGAGTAAATAATATTCCGCTGGAAAAATGTGCAGAGCAGGGAATTGTTGTATTTAACACACCTGGAGCCAATGCAAACGGTGTAAAAGAGCTTGTAATCGCAGGAATGCTTCTTGCATCCAGAGACATCATTGGTGGAATTAACTGGGTACAGGAAAATGAAGAAGACGGGAACATTGCAAAAGATGCAGAAAAAGCAAAGAAAGCATTTGCAGGACAGGAGCTGCAGGGAAAGAAACTTGGTGTAATCGGTCTTGGTGCGATTGGAGTTCTGGTTGCAAATGCAGCAACACATCTTGGTATGGATGTATACGGATATGATCCGTATGTATCTGTTGACTCTGCATGGAGACTTTCAAGAAGTATTCATCATACAACAAATGTAGATGAAATTTATGAAAACTGTGATTATATTACTGTGCATGTGCCGGCACTTGACAGTACAAGGGGAATGATAGGAAAAGATGCTCTTGGACTGATGAAAGAAGGCGTGATCGTCCTGAACTTTGCAAGAGATGTGCTGGTAGATTCCGAAGCGATGGTAGATGCTCTGGTATCAGGTAAGGTAAAACATTATGTAACAGATTTCCCGACACCAGAGATTGCGGGCGTGAAGGGAGCTATCGTAATCCCTCATCTCGGAGCTTCTACAGAAGAGTCTGAAGATAACTGTGCAAAGATGGCAGTAAAAGAGGTTATGGATTATCTGGAAAATGGTAATATCAAACATTCTGTAAATTATCCGGATTGCGATATGGGACTTAGAGGAGATAAGACACGTATCCTGGTATTGCATCATAATGTGCCGAATATGATTGGTCAGATTTCTGCAATTCTTGCAAAAGATAACATGAATATCGCAGACCTTACCAATAAAAGTAAAGGAAAGTATGCGTATACAATGATTGATATTGATTCAGATGTTACAGAAAATGTAGTAGAAGAATTGAAGGGCATCGGAGAAGTGTTACGTGTACGTGTTATATGTTAATTAAAATTAATAATTTTGTAAGAAAGCCTTAATTGCGAAATGTGTCGAATTAGAGTATCCTTAATATATTAGCTGATAAGAATCAGGGGGATATAATAATGGATGAATGGTCAGAAATTCGAAGACGCAAAAAAAGACATCGGAGAAGAGTAAGAAACATACGTGTGTGTCTTACTCTTTTTGCTATCTGCTTGGTAGCGATTGCAATTCCAACAATAAGAGTATTGCTTCGCAAACCGGCAAAAATAACGATCCAGATGGCGGATATAGAGATTATCCAGGGAGAACAGTTGCCGGCATATTCTGCAGATGTTAAGATTACTGATAAAGATCATATCAGGCTTGAAAAAGATTACACAGCAGCACAGCTGGCAAAAGAACTGCAAAACGGCAAAGGAATTACATTTTCGAGCAGTGCGGATGCGAACACGGAAGGAACTTACGTGATTACAGCAAAACTAGATGCAGCAATCCAGAAGAAATTGTCAAATGAATGGAAGAAAAAAGTAGAGATCAGCATTAAGAACGGAACTTGTAATGTGAAGAACCCTACCGGAGCATGGGAGAATAACAAATTCAAAAAATATGATGGAACTTATGTTACATCTGATTTTGTGGATTCTATGGGAAATACATATTATCTGGATGAGAACGGTGAAAAAGTTACTGGCTGGCAGACAATTCAGAATGCAATGTACTGTTTTGATACCGAGGGGGCAATGCAGAAGTCGGCATGGGTAGAAAAAGACAATGGAAAAGCATATGTTGGTGAAGATGGAAAAGCTTTAACCGGCTGGCAGACACTGGACGATAAACAGTATTACTTTGATGCGGAAGGTATTGCTGCAACAGGAGAAGTGACGATTGGACTGGAAAAATGCAAGTTCAGTGATTCGGGAGAACTGATTTCTAAGGAAAAAGCAGCGATTGATCCAAAGAAACCGATGGTTGCACTTACATTTGATGATGGACCTGGCGCCAGAACAAAAGAAGTTCTTGATCAGTTGAAGAAGTACAATGCACATGCAACGTTCTTCATGTTAGGAAAGAATGTAGAGAAGTATGCAGATGTGGTAAAACAGATGCAGGAAGACGGAAATGAACTGGGTAATCATTCGTACGACCACAAACAGCTGAGCACACTGGATGCAACAGGAATTGCAGGCGAAGTTGGTAATACGAACCAGGCAATTAAAAATGTGTGTGGTAAAACTGCGACAGTTATGAGACCGCCATATGGTGCAATCAATGATACCGTAAAGGCAAATGTCGGTATGCCGATGATTCTCTGGAGTATCGATACGCTGGACTGGAAGACACGTAATGCACAGTCAACGATTAATAATGTCATGACGAAGGTAAAGGATGGAGATATTATCCTGATGCATGATATTCATACAGAGACTGTTGATGCGGCACTTACGCTGATTCCAAAACTTGAAGAAGCCGGATACCAGCTGGTAACGGTTTCTGAGATGGCACAGGCCAAAGGTGTGACGCTTGAAAATGGAAAAGCTTACAGTACAATTGTAAAATAATAATATATCAGGAAATAGAAATAATATACAAGAAAAGCTTCTTTTATTGCATGGCAGATTTGCCGACGATAGAAGAAGCTTTTTATATCGCCATACGTTTGGGAAGAAGATGCCACTGGCAATTTCTCTTGCATACTACGGTATACAAAAAAGCTGCCGGTGATGGCAGCTTTTATATAGTGGCTTATGGATTATAAAGAATTACGATGTTTTTCGAGCAGGCGGTGGATCTTTTCTGTAGGATCCATAACCTTACCGATACTGATATCATGGTTCATGGAATCGATGATCAGTGCGATAAACTTACTCATATCAGCAATCAGGAAGTATGGTTTTTCCTTTGCTGCTGCAGGAAGGTAAGTAAGGTTAGTTGTGATGACACGGTCAATATAGCCTTTTTCATAATATTCATCAAATTTTTCGAATCCATCTGTAAAAAGACCAAATGTCGTACATACAAATACACGGTTAGCACCGCGGTCTTTGATCTGTTTTGCAACATCCAGCATACTTTCGCCTGATGAAATCATATCATCGATGATGATTGCATCTTTTCCATCGAGATGCTCTCCTAAGAATTCGTGTGCTACAATAGGGTTTTTTCCATTTACAACCGTTGAATAATCACGGCGTTTGTAGAACATACCCATATTAACTCCCATAACGTTAGAGAAGTATACGGCACGCTGCATAGCACCCTCATCAGGGCTGATGATCATCAGATGCTCTTTGTCAACTTTAAGATCAGGTTCTGCTTTTAACAAAGCCTTCATAAACTGATATGGAGGATTGAAACTGTCAAATCCGTGTAGTGGAATTGAATTCTGAACACGTGGATCATGTGCATCAAATGTAAAGATATTTGAAACTCCCATATCGATTAATTCCTGTAAGGCAAGTGCGCTGTCCAGGGATTCACGTTTGGTACGTTTGTGCTGACGGCTTTCGTATAAGAATGGCATAACTACGTTTACACGGCGTGCCTTTCCATTTGCGGCAGCAATAATACGTTTCAAATCCTGAAAATGATCGTCTGGTGACATGTGATTAAGATGCCCGTTAACAGAATAAGTAAGGCTGTGATTACATACATCAACCATGAGGAAAAGATCCGCACCTCTGATTGATTCTGTCAAAAGACCTTTTGCTTCTCCGCTTCCAAAACGAGGACAAGGACAATCAATCAGATAATTGTCACGCATGTAATTGTAATACAACGGCGAATCCATTGCTTCGTTCATTGCACTTTTTCTGAACTGAACAATATAATCGTTCACTTTCTCACCGAGTTCGCGGCATGATTCCAGTGCACCGATTTTTAATGGTGCTACAGGAAGACCGCTTTCCATTAATTTAATGTTTGGCATGATGAAAACTCCTGTATATTTTTTGTAATAAGTTACTCCTAATTATTTATATCACTTTTCCTATGAAAAGGTCAACTGTTGATTGGACGAATTGCCAAAAGTGATGTATAATAAGGTACTGTTCATTAGTGTGCGCAGTAACCATAATAGTGCTTGCACAATATATGGGGAGTAACGTATAATAGTAACGTTAAATGACAAATACAAGATAAAATATAGAGGAGAATGAAGATGAGTAAACCAGTAGTTGCTATTGTGGGAAGACCAAATGTTGGAAAGTCTACCCTTTTTAATGTACTGGCGGGAGAGATGATTTCTATCGTCAAAGATACGCCTGGAGTAACAAGAGACCGTATCTATGCTGATGTTACATGGCTGGATAAAGAATTTACAATGATTGATACAGGTGGTATCGAGCCGGAGAGTAAGGATATTATTCTGTCTCAGATGAGAGAACAGGCGCAGATCGCGATTGATACAGCTGATGTAATCATATTTATCACAGATGTAAGACAGGGACTTGTAGATGCAGATTCCAAAGTGGCAGACATGCTCCGCCGGTCAGGTAAGCCGGTAGTGCTTGCTGTTAACAAGGTTGACAGTTTTAATAAGTTTATGCCGGATGTATATGAATTTTACAATCTTGGAATCGGAGATCCGATACCGCTATCTGCGGCTTCAAGACTTGGTATTGGTGATCTGTTAGATGCTGTGATCGCATATTTCCCTGAACATGAAGCAGAGGAAAAAGAAGATGAACGTCCAAGAGTAGCAATCGTTGGAAAGCCAAATGTTGGAAAATCATCGATTATCAATAAGCTGGTAGGAAAGCAGAGAGTTATCGTATCTGACATTGCAGGAACAACAAGAGATGCAATCGATACAAATGTAAAATATAACGGAAAAGACTACGTATTTATTGATACAGCCGGTCTTAGAAGAAAAAGTAAGATCAAAGAAGAACTGGAAAGATACAGTATCATCCGTACTGTTACCGCAGTGGAACGTGCAGATGTTGTGCTGGTCGTAATTGATGCGACAGAGGGTGTTACAGAACAGGATGCCAAGATTGCGGGTATTGCACATGAAAGAGGAAAAGGCATCATCATCGTAGTGAACAAATGGGATGCGATCGAGAAAAATGATAAAACAATGCGGGAGTATGAAAATAACGTCCGCCGTGTCCTTTCGTTTATGCCATATGCGGAAATCATGTATGTATCTGCAGAGACAGGACAGCGCCTGAATAAACTTTACGATATGATCGATATGGTAATCGAAAACCAGACACTTCGTGTAGCCACAGGTGTACTGAATGAGATCATGACAGAGGCCGTTGCAATGCAGCAGCCACCTTCAGACAAAGGAAAGAGACTGAAACTGTATTATATCACACAGGTAGCGGTTAAACCGCCATCATTTGTAATCTTTGTAAATGATAAAGAACTGATGCACTTTTCTTATACCAGATATCTGGAAAACAAGATTCGTGAAGCTTTTGGATTCCGTGGTACTGCTTTGAAATTCTTCATCAGGGAAAGAAAGGACAAGGATCAGTAATCATGGAACGTTTGATATGTGTACTTGTCGGATATGTATTTGGTTTGATTCAGACGGGATATATATACGGAAAAAAGAATGGCGTTGACTTGAGAAAAAAAGGCAGTGGAAATGCAGGAACGACGAATGCACTTCGTACCATGGGATGGAAAGCCGGAGCAATTACATTACTTGGAGACTGCTTCAAATGTGTTGCAGCGGTTGTTGTTGTACATCTGATCTATGGAAAGACACATACAGATATGATGCCGCTGCTTTCAATGTATGCAGGAATGGGCGCAGTTCTTGGACATAATTATCCGTTTTATCTGAAATTTAAGGGTGGAAAGGGAATCGCTGCAACGGCAGGTCTGATCATCAGTACAACTAATATATGGATTGTATTGATCTGTCTTGCAGCATTTATCGCGATTGTTGCAGCAACAAGATTTGTATCGCTTGGATCGATGGCAGTTGTTACAATCTATCTGATCAGTGTGATCGTATATGGACAGATGGGTGGATTCCATGTGGAAAATACAGCATATCTGCATGAGATGTATGGAGTAGCAGCATTCTTAATGATACTTGCATTCTGGAGACACAGAGCAAATATTAAAAGACTGTTAAGTGGTACTGAGAATAAGATCAGTGTCGGAGGAAAGAACAAAGAACAGTCAGAAAAAGAATAGATACAGAAAGGATAGGTCTTATGGCAAAAGTTAGTGTGATCGGAGCCGGAAGCTGGGGAACAGCCTTGGCACTGCTTTTAAATAAAAATGGACATGAGGTGACTGTCTGGTCATATCAGGAAGAAGAAGTACGGGAACTGAGTGAAAAAAGAGAACATGTTACGAAACTTCCGGGAGTAAAGATTCCGGAAGAGATCGGATTCACCGCAGATATTAAGGGCGCAGTGCAGGGAAAAGATGTTGTGGTACTGGCGGTTCCGTCTATCCATGTAAGAAGTACTGCGAGAATGATCAGTCCTTATGCAATAAAGGATCAGAAGTTTGTAGATGTAGCAAAGGGAATCGAAGAAGATACTCTTATGACGTTGTCACAGCAGATTGAAGAAGAAATCCCACAGGCAGATGTAGCAGTTCTTTCCGGACCTAGCCATGCCGAAGAGGTAGGAAGAGGACTCCCGACAACAGTCTGTATAGGAGCAAGAACAGAAGAGACAGCGAGATATCTGCAGGAATTATTCATGAATGAAGTATTCAGAGTCTATATTAGTCCGGATATACTGGGAATAGAGCTGGGTGGTTCGCTTAAGAATGTCATAGCACTGGCAGCAGGTATCGCAGATGGTATGGGATATGGAGATAACACGAAAGCCGCGCTTATCACACGGGGGATTGCAGAAATATCACGCCTGGGTGTAAAAATGGGCGGGGCAGCTGAAACATTTGGCGGGCTCGCAGGTATTGGCGACCTGATCGTTACGTGTGCAAGTGTACACAGCCGTAACCGTAAGGCTGGCTATCTGATGGGACAGGGCAAGACTATGCAGGAAGCCATGGATGAAGTACAGATGGTCGTAGAAGGTGTATATTCGGCAAAAGCGGCGGCAAAGCTTGGACTGAAATACGGCGTGTCTCTGCCAATCATAGAAGAAGTGAATAAAGTCCTGTTCGAGAATAAAAATCCAAAAGATGCGGTAAATGAACTGATGCTCAGAGGTGGAAAAGCAGAACATACAGCACTTCCGTGGCAGAAGAATTAAATATAGAATTTTTGCCAAATTCCCAGAGCGTTTTTAGCCCCCCCCTCTAATACAAGGGATGAAAGATAAAAAGAAAACAATAAAAATAACAGAGTTGAATTTAATTTCAACTCTGTTCAGACTGTAGACAAAGTCTAGCAATTGCTGGGCTTTTCTACTTTTAGAACCGT
>ERZ826242.2423-NODE-2423-length-16201-cov-8.902143_pt1 | contig 16201 bp, 2 predicted proteins | sample MGYA00519871_ERZ826242 | MGnify/ENA primary metagenome ERZ826242 (study PRJEB31778, sample SAMEA3449226) | human gut metagenome | biome: human gut; feature: human-associated habitat; material: faeces | place: United Kingdom | collected 2010/2012 ...
TTTTTTACAAAAAATAGTTGAGGCATTTACCACCCCAACTAATATCATAGAGTCAAAATCAAAAGAATAATGATTAATGCAATTAATTTGTACTATACAATACCTTGACTTACACTAAAAATCAATTTTTAAGAATTTAGTCCATCTACATACTCTTTTGCACGTTCTTTAAATTCTTCTAGTGTGTCACTTGATAAACGTATTTCTGTTAATTCTTGCTTTACTTTTTGATATTCTTCTTCTGAATTTTTATATTTAGACCACATCTGCAAAATAATACTCCTATAGGAATCTTGTAGATTTTCTTTATATAGATAATGTGGCTCTTCCAAAAATTTATAAATAGGAACTTCTTGATAATCTAATGTTCTTATTTCAATTTCTTTTTTGTTTTTTATTGCTTCTGCTACAAATTTTTTAATTTTTTTTTCACTTATCATTATTTGTTCTTTATCATATGTAACTCTATATACCAATTTTTATCACCTTTGTTTATTATATCATAAAATAGATCTTGTCAATCCTTTTTATATAACTTCTTACATTTTTATTATCAAATTTTTTTCATAATATCTTTTACCTAAAAAGTGACCCCAAAAGTTTTACTTCTGAGGCCATTTTAAACCTTTATTATTATTTATTTTTTCTACGATTTAAAATTCCAAGACCAATTAAAATTGCTATTACAATTCCCGCAATCCAAATGATTCCGTAACGATTATCTAGCTCTGTTTTATTTGCTACTGCATATTGTGTTAAATTATTTTTCTCTATCTTTTCGTTTTCTGTTTCTACTATTGTATTATTTACATTTAGCAAATCTTCTTCTTTATATACAACAAATTCTTGTGTTTCGCTATTATAACTTGTAAGGTAACGATCTTGCACATTAGAAGTTATTTTTTGATTTCCTATACTAGTAGTATTATTCTCTGGATCTTCTTCTATTGTATTTTGTAAACCTTCATCCTTTTCTTTTTTCTGTTTGATTGCTTCTTCTACTGGTAATTCTTCTAATTGGCTTATTAATTCATTGCTTTCTTCATACTTTGTTGTATCAATATGAATTAAGTCTTGTTTTTTCAATAATTGTTTTCTTATATATTCCCAAATAGATTCCTCTTTTTCCACCTTATTTTCCTCTAGCACTTCTCCTGTTTGATAATTAAATTTAAGAGTACTTCCGTCTTTGTAAGTTACCGTTGTTATTTTATATTCTGTATGCAAATTATTTGTAATGGATTTAATATTTTCATTTACAAAGTTTTCTGGATAATGAAGTGGTTCTTTTAGATCATATAATTTTCCGTCGGTTCCTAATATTGTTTCATATTCTTTCCCATTATAGCTATCTAAAATCACCTGATCTACTTTTATTGGTAAACTTCCATCCAATACATATAATTTTCCATCTTTTACATACATACGTTCCTCACGTTTTGCCTTCGTTTCATTTGCGGCTGTAATAATGGTAGCATCTTCGTAAAGAGCAATTTCATTTCCAGCATAAGAAAATACTTCATATGGTAATTCTTTTTCAATTTCGCTTATTTCCGCTATATTAGATTCTTTGTTCTGTTCATTTATCGTGTTTTCTGTTTCTTGATTTTCTTCTACTATATGTTCCGAATCCTTTGGAAGATTAATTCCTTCTTGTTCTGGATAATTCTTTAGTAACGGATATTTATTTCTTTCTAGTGAACTAAAATCAAATTTATTTTCACTCCATTTTAGTTTATTTATATACGTAGATTTCTCTTTTAAATCCGCTTCTTTCAAATACTGATCTTGTGTAATAAAAATTTCATTCTGAGGAGTTGGATTTTCCCCATTTATCTTTGAATATTGGTAATAATAATTATCTTTAAAGTGAACATTTTGATCCGGTCTTCCTCCAATTCCTAAAGAAACATTGTTTGGATCTTCACTTTCTAATTCTGCTTCTACATAATTGCTATAATAGAAATCCTTTACTGTATATAAATCAGTTGCGATTTCTCCTATGATTCCTCCTACATTCATTGGTGCTTGTATCTTTGCATCTGCTATATAATTATCGTAAATAGATGCTACACGATACGTTGCTGTCATATCTTGATTTGCTAAATATCCTATAACTCCTCCTGCTGTATGTCCTGTGGCTATTACTTCTGCATTATTATAGGTTTGATATAGCGATAACATTTGAGAGCCTGCAATTCCTCCTACATAAGAATAACCTTGTACTTTACTATTATAGTTGTAGAATTCATATGTGTTGCTATAATTTTCTGTAATTCCAAAAATTCCTCCTACATAGCTTCCTTTACTAATGATATCGGAATTTTCTACCCTACAGGCCATTCCATTCCAATTACTCGCTCCTGCAATCCCTCCTACATAATTTGAATTAGATGTACTTCCCTCAATTGTACTGTTTGTGACAAATGCTCTATTCCCAGAAAAAAAACCACCAATTCCTCCTATATAACTTCCACTTCCTTTTATAGTGACCTGATTACAATAATATTCACTTCCATCTAGCATATTTCCCGCGATTCCTCCTACATAGGAGTTACCTGTCACATTTGTTTTTTCTGCTCTTAAATTTTGAGATTGCTTTCCCATATTTCCACTAATATGTGCCAAAATCCCTCCTACATAATTGTTTCCTATCACATTTGAATTCGTTATCGTTATATTCTTCATTGTATAACCTTTACGTTGTATAATGGATCCTCCCATGATTCCACCAACGTAATTTCCTGCCTCTATACTTATATTATCTGCTATAATCGTATCCATATTAGCAATGGTAAGACTACCTAAAAATCCTCCGGCATCTCTATCTGCTTTTATTTCAATATCATTCATTTCGATTTGTTTCATGGTTTCACCATCACTATAACCAATACATCCTACTTGTCCCATTTTCTCTGAATGAATCGTAATATTGTTCCAAGAAATATTTTCTAAGTCTGCGGATGACATAGCAATTACTCCTACTCGATTGCCTGAATTTTCATTAATAATCTTTATATTTTCGAAACCAATATTCTTCATACTTTCTTTTAGTGTTCCAATAATTCCGAAAGAAGATTCATTTACTTCTATTTCTATATTTTTTAAACTATGCTTTTCTCCCGGAGATTCCAATCGATTCATCCCTACATTTGTTTTCATGTCTTTCTTTCCTGTAAAATCAATATCTGCCATTAATCGATAATTTTGGAATGTTCCTTCTTCTATAGATTGCCAATCTTCATAAGTATATAGTTCTTTAAAGAATTGTACTTCAATTTTCCCTTCTATCTCTTGTACTTTTTCTTCTTTGTTTTCTTCATATATTACTTCTGATATTTGATAACTATCATAATATTTTATTGGAATTCCAATAAAATTTACGTATGTTTTACCATTTTGATTGGTAATATTAGAAATTTTTGCATCCATTCCTCCTACTCGAATATCTTTTACTGTATGACTACTTGGATTATTTAAAGCAACTCGTACTGAAATTCGGTTATTATCCAATCTTTCAAACTCGATATTTTCTAGACTAATTGGTTCATTTCTTACAAATAAAATATCTTCTTGGTTATCTAATAGTCTCGTTCCATCTAAACTATATAATTTAGGCAAATATCCTTCGGTTAACTTACTCGTATCATAAGCAGAGCTAAACCCAAAATCACTAGATTCTAAGTTCATAATCTGACTACCACTTAATAAAATAGCTCCCAACTTATTTTTGCTTATCTCTCCATTGATTCGTTGATTTTCATATGCATAATTATTCCTATATTCTATATTTCCAACAATTCTGCTTACACTTACATCATTTCCTAAATGAGAATATAGATTTCCAAAAGAGATATTTTGTTGGATACTACTATTTTCTGTTCCTCCCTTTATCTCTAGTAAACCAGCAATTCCTCCAATATAATCATTTGCTTGAATATTAACATAGCTATAAGAATTTTGAATATTTAGTGTGTTGTATTTTCCAACAATTCCTCCTACAGCAGATGCATCTGTTTTTATTTCTCCCGTTACATAACAATTCTGAATTTTTCCATAAGTATATCCACCTGTTTCCTGCATCAAATTTCCTATCATTCCTCCAATGCCATTATATTGCACAACGGAATTACAATGAATGGTTACTTGATTGGCAAAACTATTTTGGATTGTAATATTTTGTGTTTTTCCTAACATTCCCCCCACGGTTAGCTTTCCAATTCTATCATTTGTACTTATCTGTATATTGGAGATAGAACAATCTTGCATTTTCGTATCATCTGCTCTTCCTATAAAACCTCCTGCATAAAGATTTCCGGAAGGACTATTCATAAGCTTTAAAATTACGTCTTTTATTTGTATGTTTTCTATCGTGGATCCTGTGCCTGCTGCACGTATGATTCCCAAATTGTCATTTACGATATCATCCTCTTCTAGTACAGCACCATTTACCTTTAAATCTCTAATCTCTCCTATTAATTTTCCAAATAGTGGTGTTCTTAAATTAGAAATCGTATGATTTGCTCCATCCAATTTTCCCGAATAATCTTTTATAATTTCTACATTATCATTGATAACATTTAAATCTGCCATTAATTTATAGTTTTCTGTTGGAGAATCATTGATTTCTTTCCAATCCGATATTGTATGAATTTCTCTATATAAACTCACTCTAATAACACGTTCATTTTCTTTGAAGGTTCTTGTATAAGGTAAATTATATGCCCCTTTTGTCGTAATGCTAATTAAAGAATAAGAAGATATATATTTAATTGGATTTTTTAAAAGAGCAATTACTTCTGTTTTTCCGTTTTCATATGTTTGTGATAATATTTCACATTCGATATTTTGAATCTTTATTTCCGTTACCGTTTCTCCGGATGGATTATTTACATTAAATTTTACTTTTACCGTATTGGTTCCTTGTTCTAATACCTCTGTGGATACAATATCTGCTAAATCACTATCTTGTACTTCTGGTAATGGAATATATTCTTGTGCTGGCATACAGTCTGGCATTTTTATATGTGGGAAATACCCTTGTTTAATTAATTCATCTACTTCAAATGCATTTTCTTCATTTAAGATTTGTTTCTGGAAAGTAGCATCGTATAACGCTAAATCTGTCGTTTTTAAGTTATGTGAATTCGTTACGATAATATCTGCAAAATAGTAATTATTCTGGACATTTTCTTTATTACCTTGATTAACAGATCCTATAACTGGTCCTGTACTTAATGGCCAATTACTTCCTACACCAACGGAATAATTATTCTTCGCAATAGAGTTTCCTCTCATCAATCCTACAATGTTTCCTACTACCTCTCCTCCTACTTTTCCATCTAATTGTATTGGATCCAATGTATATACATTTTGAATTCTTCCGGATTCTTCACCATACACAGCAATTCCTCCTGTATCTCTATTATTTTGACTAGAATAAATAGCATGAATTCCCTCTCCGTAAGAATAACCATTTTTAATGGTTCCTCTATTATTATTAACCCCTAAAGACAATCCAATTGCTCCATATAAAGGAACTTCTGTATGAAAAATAAAGTTTTGAATTACTCCCGAATTTTGATTAATTCCTCCTAATAGGGTAAAATATGCATTCGGTAATGAAATAGATTTTGTTAAATTTATTCTAAAATATTCTATTGTTCCATAATTACTTGAAAATAGTACTCCGCCTAGACTCTTTTCGATTTCATGATTTAGCTTAATTTCTAGTATTAAATTTTCAATTTTTCCTTTTTCTCCTATCGTATGAAAAATTTGGTTTCCCGTATTTTTAGAATCCCAAATGACAGTATATCCATTAAAATCAATCTGACCATTAAATATCATATTATTGTTTCCAAATTGATATTGCATTCCACTTCCACCAGCTAAATCAATATCCCCTAGTACAATATAATTTCCATTTGGTTGCATATCTAAGAACTCTTCTTTATTTTTGATTCCTTTTATTTCTTTTGCTCCTGTTGTTTCAAATTCTTGAAAATCTAATACATATTCTCTTTCCCCTATTTTTACTACTAATTCTATCTTATATTGTTTGTCTTGATCTACTATGAATTCTTTTTTTACTCCAATTACTTCATTTGTTTCTGTCAATTCTTCATAACGGATTTCTTCTTGTAACTCTCCATTTTCATATATTTTTAAATAATAATCATTAGTTGCAATTTCTTCTTTTTTATCTTCTAAGTTCACCTCCAATTCTGCTTGAAATTTGTATTGAAATGGCTCATAAGCTGTTTTCTCACTTCCTAATTCGATTTGTAAATCTTTTAAATATAAATAATTATCTTCTGTACAATCCGATGCTGTTTGTATACCAAATCCTATATATCCCTCTTCTCCTACTTGTAACGTTTTTACAATTTCTGTCCATTCATCTATTTTTATTTTATCTGCATAATTCTCCCATATATTATTCCAACCACCTTTTGAATTTTTTAAATATATTGCATTTAACTTACTTGTTTTTTTGGCTTTAAAAGAAATCGTTACTGTTTGTCCAATGTATTCTCTTAAATCATACGTATAAGTCTGATATGCATTACTCAAATTACCAGCATATAACCTTAAAATATTCTCTTTCTCATTATACTCTTTTCCGTAATAACCAAATGTATTAAAACATTGCGTATACCAATTTACTTCTGAGCTTGGGTCTATTAAGTTCTTTCCAACCCCTTTTCTACTTAAAGAAGTAAGCCCTATACTTCCTGTAATTCCTGTTTCTGTTACTATCTTTAATTCTTTTAATAAGTAATTTGCTTTATAAGTTTCATCTGTGTTTCCTTCGTTGTATTGGTCTGCATAAAAACTTAGAGTATATGTTTTTCCTGTTTCTAGTTTTTCGATTGTTTTTCTTATATAGTCTTCATTTGTATTAATTTCTTCTAATTTTATTAAGTTTGTTTTTTCATCTCTTAGTTCCATTCTTACTTTACTAGTTAATACTGCTTTATCTATATCTTCGATTCTTACATCAAAATCGATTAAGTCTCCTGTAACAAATAGGTTTTTCATTTGTACTTCTGCTGGCATTTTTAAGGTTACAATTTCTTTTAAAGAATACGTTACTTGTATTTCTTCGATTGTTTCTCCTTGTTTTACTTTACTTGTTATTTTCAAATTATATTTTGTATTAGATATTAAATCTTCGAAGATTTGTGTTTTTATTTCTCCTTGCTTTAAGTTCCTTAGTTCCTCTCCTGTTATTATTATTGTTTCTATAATGTTTCCTTCTTTTGTTTCTCCTACTCCACTTGTTCCACCTTCATATTTTCCTAGTTCTACTAATTCTATTTTGATTTCGTCTAATATTTGAATTAATCTCTTATCCGTTCTATCTTCATTGATTCCTATCTCTACTGTTCCAGAATCGGTTTGTACATCAGTTAAGTTTGTATTTAATTCTAAATATCCTAAAGTAGATAGTGGCTGAGTTGCAAATACTGTTTGTCCTATTACTTGGTTTTCTTGTTTTCCTTTATTATCTTCTAAATCATAACTTGCATATACCATGATGGTATAGTATTGGTTTGGATCTAAGTCATTTAAGTAAATACTATTATCGTTTTCTTTTAACCCTGCTTCTTTTACGATCTCTCCATTTGGTCTTGTGATTTGATAACGATAATTTTCTAAGCTTACATTATCTTTATTGTTTAAATTTAATCCTATTTCTACTTCGATTACATTTTGTTTATTTAACCTTATGTTTACACTTGGTTTTTGTTTAGATGTTCTGGTTTCTCCCTTATTATTTTCTACTCTTAATTCATTTCCTTGGTTATCATATAGTTTTATTGTATAATGTACTTTTTGATTTGATTTCATTCCCTCTGCTGTTTCATATACAATTGCTTCTCCATTTATAAACTTTCTTAAGTTCTCTCCTGTTAATTTGTATATTACATCTCCAATTTCTACTTCTAATCTTTTGATTCCTTTTACTGCTTCATTTTGTAAATCAGATACAATCTTTAAGTTCTTTAATTGAATTTTATTTGAGAATATCTCTCCATTTTCAAAACTTAAGGTAATTGGATCTAAGTTTTCAAATCCGGTTGTTGTGATCGTATCTTTGTAAAATGTATTTTCTACTTTTTGTCCTGCTTCATTTTCATATACATAGCTTCCTTCAATTTCATAACTAGTATTTGGTGATAATCCTTTTACTTCTATTTCTCCTGAACTGGTATATGTTTTTCTTAAATAGATTCTTCCATCTTTTCTAAAAACAAATGTTACTGGCTCTAAGATTTTACTACTTGGATCTTTTATTGTTAGATTTGTACTTGCCGTATATACTTTTGCTTTAAATGGACTACAGGTTACTTCTGGTTTAATGTAAGCTCCTGGTTCTGTTACCTCTGGCTCTTGTTGTTCTTCTGATTCTTCTTTTTCTACTTCTTCTTGTTTTTTCTCGTTTTCTTTGCTAGTATCTTCCTCTATTATTTCTTCCTCTTTTGCTGGAACTTGATTTTCTGTTTGATTTAGTTTTAGTTCTGTTAATAACTCTTCATAACTTACTTCTTTTTCCCCAATTACTACTTTAGACTGTGTATCTATATCTTTTATTTCTTTATATCTTAATGTATCTTTCTTTATTTCATAATATCGGATTTCTTCTTTATCAAAATAGATATTACTGTTGACTGGTATAGTATATTCATTTGCTACTGTTTGAATTTTAATTTCTTTTAAATTAGTAAAGATATTATTTTCATTTTTCAAGAAAATATATTCCTTATCATCCATTCTTTCTAAATCTGTTTGGTTATATACAACTCCAGCTGATACCGTTAAATTTGGATAGCCAGATATTTCTTCAAAATCTACAGTAATTAATTTGATATCTTGAGATAAGTTATATAACGCAGTATTGTTGTTAATATATATTGGATAATTTAAATTAATTTCTTCTTTTTTGTTTTCTCCTACAAAGTAGTCATTTAATTTTTTATATAGCTTATCTTGCTCATTTACTTTTGTTAAAAATATACTTTTTTTATTGTTATCTTCTTCACTATTGTTTCCTAGTAATGTTTCTGTGATTTCTTTCCCCGATATTGCATATCCACTATATTCAAATGTAAAAATGGCATGAAAACTCTGCACTAGCATATAAATTGCTACTGCAACAAAAATAAGGGTAACAAGTCCTATACCTAAAAATATCGGTTTTTTATTAACCTTTGAAGTATGTGTGTTACTTCGTCTTTTAGGCGCACTTACCCCTTGGTATTTTTTCGAAAACTTAAACATACTAAATACCTCCTGGCATATTCAATTAGATTTTAAAAAATGTGTGTAAAAAATTTATTTCAATAAATTGGTGTGTAGGCAATTTACTAAAATAATTTGGCGATACCTATTTATGTGTGTGGTAAATAGGTATCACAAAAAGTGTGTAAGGATCAAATATTGTGTGTAAAATATTTGCTCCCTTGTGTGTATATACCAAATATTTATTTATAAATATTTTGGTAACATGTATTTTTAACACTTACTTTCATCACTTGTAGAGCAGTTGAAAAAACACTGCTCTTAAAATTTCATCTATTTTATTATCAAAATGTGTAAGTGTGTAAACATAAGGCTTTTATGTATACTTTTCTTCATGCAAATCACCTTCGCTTTTTCTTAATTCTATCTTAAAGGTTTCTTTCTAATTTGTAAATATCTTTTTTTCCAAGTTCTTTCTTCTATTCTATTTTTTTCTTACGGTTCTAGGATTTTACTTCTTATTTTACATTTTAATTACAATTTTTTATATAACAAAAGAGATCTAGATTAACACTTTTTCTAATCTAAATCTCTTACATACACTTTTATTATTTCGTAATTAAGGGACCGATCATAAAATCCATCCTTTCTAAAGTTTTAAGATCTGTCCCTCTTTACTACACACATTTACACACTTTGATCCTTCTTACACTTTTCTATCTTCTTTTTCTTGTGCTAGGATCTTTTTTCTTTTTTACAGTCATTTTTCTTCCTAATATTATTAGGATAATCACTGCTCCTGCTATACTTAGCATAATCCATACTATTCCTTCTTTTTCTTCCGCTCTTTTTCCTTCAGAATAGTATTCCTTTAAGTTTTCTTTTTCGATTTTTTCTTCTTCACTTATCACCTCACTCTCTTTACTTTCTAGTATCTCCTCTTTATCATATACTTCATATTCTCCTGTCTTACTATTATATTTGCTTATATATTCTTTCTCTTTCGAGGTGATACCTTGATTTATTTGATTATTAGTTTCTTCTTGTACTTGATTTTCTATTGTTTCATTTTGCGTTATTTGATTTGTTATATTTCCATTAGAAATTTCTTTTCTTTCTATTGCTTCTTCAATTGGCAATTTTTCTAATTTACCAATTAATTCTTTACTTTCTTCATAGCTTTCTTTTGACGGTTCTAGCATTACATTTTCTTTTTGGAATGCTTCGGCTATATAACTAAACAGTGATACTTCCTGTTCTACTTTTTTCTCTTCTAATATTTCTCCTGTTTGATAATTAAATCTTACGTAGCTTCCATCTTTATAGGTTACTGTTATTTCTTTTTCTTCTTTTTCTAAATTGTTCCCTATTTCTTTTATGTCTTTATTTTGGAAGTTTTCCGGATAATGTAAGCTTTCTTTTAAATCATATAACCTTCCATCTGTTCCTAAAATCGTTTCATATTCTTTTCCATTATATCTATCTACTACAAAGTTATTCACTACCATTTCTAGATTTCCATCTAAGATATATACTTTTCCTTCTTTTACATAGATTCTTTCTGGTCTTGTTATCGTTGTTTCATCTTCTAATATAATTTTGGTATATGTTTCGTATGTTTGTATTGTTTTTCCTTCGTAGGCAAAGCTTTCTTGTATTGTTTCATTTTTCTTTTCTTGTTCTATATCTTCTTCCAATAACATATTCACTTCTGTATTTTCATCATCTACAATATGCTCTGAATCAATTGGTAATAGTATTCCTTTATTGTTTAAAGATTCGGTAATATTTATATATGGATATTTTTCTTCTTTTAGTGGAACAAGATAAACAGCATTCCATTTTAATATATTTGTATATGTACTTTCTTTTCTTAAATCCTTTCCATTTAAATATTGTTCTTCATTTATAAAAGGATCATTTTTTAGATCTATATTTTTTCCATTTAACGTTGAATATTGATATACATAGCTATTTTTTATTTGGTTATTTTCTTTTTGCCTTCCAGCAATCCCTAAGGATATACTATCTTCTTCACTTATTAAATCCGCTTCTACATAATTGTTATAATAGAAATCTTTGTTTCGATATAAATCTTCTTTTGCATCTCCAATCATTCCTCCTACATCTGCTATTCCTGTAATAGTCGTTCCTGCTACATAACAATTAAATATACTAGACTTATTTACTGCCGCTGTCATATCTGTGTTATCCAAATATCCAACAAATCCCCCTATAGAATGTCCTGTTCCTACAATGCTTCCATTCATTGAAATGTTACATATTGTTCCTGCTTTTAAAGTTCCTATTAAACCTCCTACATAAGAATTTCCCTCTATTTTTAGATTCTCTGCTATATAATTATAGCTTGATAAACCATCGCTTCTGTTCATATAGCCAAAAAGACCTCCTACCTGATTTCCTAAAGATTTAATCTCGCTATTTCTGATTACTACATTACCTTTTGTTCCTATCCAATTTCCAAAGATACCACCTACATTATCAGATTGTGTAGAAGTACCTTTTATTGTACAATTTTCTATTATAATAGAAGAACCTCCATAATCAGAACCTGTTCCTCCAACACCACCAATATTAGATCCACTTCCCGAAATATTTGAATTACGGATGGTTATCGTATATCCATCTTCTCCATCTTTAAAATCACCTATTACTCCTCCGACAGAATTTTTTCCTTCTACTTTAACTTGATCTATGGTCATGTCTACGCCACATCCATAGCCAAATATACCTCCTATATTATCATTTCCTGTCACTTCTGCTTCTTTCAATTCAATTCCTTTACTAGCACCTATATCAATCTTTCCTGCAATTGCTCCTACATAATTACCAGATTCTGAAATTATATGAATATCTTCCGCTTTAACATTAAATATCCCACTTGTATTAGTACCATACCCAATTAAACCACCTAAATAAGTACTTCCATAGCATTCGATATGATTCATCGTAATATTCTCTATTTTTCCTCTTGTTAATCCAAAAACACCAACTTGTTCTGATCGTTTACAGTCTATTATAATATTTTCTATAAAAAGTCCGTTTACTTTTCCTGTATTATTTGCAATGATTCCTCGATAAGTACCTGTTATATTTTCAGAATCTTTTATCTGCATATTGGTAAAATTTATTCTTTCTGTTTCCGCTAAATTATTCACAATCATTCCGTAATAATTTCCAGTTGTTTTATTCTGGATTACAATTTGATCAAATCCAATATTTTTCAATCCATAATTAATTTGTTTTATTAACCCACTATTTGATTTTTCTAATTCTAAATCAATATTCTTTAGAAACTTCATTTCTCCTTCTGCTTCTAGTCTTCCCATCGTTACATTTGTTTTAATATCTATTTTTCCTGAGAAATCAATATCATTCATTAAACGATAATTTTGGTATGTTCCAATTTCAATTGATTGCCAATCTTCATAATTATATAATTCTTTGTAAAATTGAATTTCTACTTTTCCTTCCAGTTCTTTCTTCTGCGTGTTTCCGTTTATGATATAAGTTACTTCTTGTATTTTATAACTATCATAATACCTATTTGGTATCGCTGTTATATTCACATATGATTTTTGATTTTGAGTTATTATTCTATCTATCGTTACATCCATATTTTCTATGGATATCCCTGTTATATCTAAATTATCTGGATTATTAAATTCAATTCTTATTTTTGCTGTGTTTACTGATTCTTTTTCAGCTTCAATTGCTTCAATTTCTAATTCATCCGTTAACGGTAACGTAATATCTTTTTGATTTGGTAGTAAAACTCCATTCGTATCATTTAATTTTGGTAATATTCCTCGTTCTAATCCTGTATAATTATAGCTTTCTCCAAATTGGACAATAGATTGATAAGTATTGATATCTAATAATTCTTCTTTTGTAAATAATTCTTCCGCTCCTAGTTTTTCCTTTCTTGCAAATCCATTCATCCATTGATTTCGATAAGCATAATTATATCTTTCTTCTAATGAATTTCCTACAACTCTACTTAGGTTTTCTATTTCAACAGTTGTATAAATATTTCCTATTGCTACATTATAAGAAATATTATCACTGATTTGAGCACCTGAATAGTTCTCATCTCTTCCTACAATTCCTCCAACATATTCATCTTCACTTGTTATATGAACAAAACTATAACAATGATTTAAATAAGTTTCACTTGCATATCCTAGTATTCCTCCAACACTTCCTCGTTCTGATTGTATTTTCCCTTCTGCATAACAATGATCAATTTGACTTCTTTCTGTTCTTCCTACAATACCTCCTATACCTGCTGAGGACACTGCGCCTTTTTCGTCCACAGTAATTCCACTTACATAACAATTTTTCATCGTACTAGCATAAAGGTATGCTGCAATTCCTCCAACTCTTGCTTCTCTTTTCTGACCATTCACTTTAATATTCACATTGGATACAGAGCAATTATTAATGATACTACTAGTAGCATTGCGAACAAATCCAGATAAATAATATCCACCTTCTTCTGTTATATTTATAATCTCTATCGTTACATTAGACACAAAAACATGGTCAATTTCAGCCTTATTTAGTTCATATATTATTCCCACATCTCTCCAATTTCCTTTATAAGAAAAATTCTGAATACTTAAATTCTTTATGCTCCCTTCAACTCTTCTAAACATATAATTGATATTATTTATATTTCTAATAACATGGTTTCCTCCATCTAATTTTCCTGTGTATGTCGCCGAAATAACTGCTTTGTTACTATCATTTATGAAATCCAAATCACTCTTTAAAATATAATTTTCTGTTGGAGATTGATTAATGTCATTCCAATCTTGAATATTATTAATTTCTCGATAAAAATCTACATTAATTCTTCTTTCTCCTTCTTTAAAGCTTCTTGTATATGGAATATTATATGCCCCCTTTGTTGTAATGCTTAAAATATCATATTCTGAAAGATACATAATTGGATTTGTTAGTTCTGCTATTACTTTTGTATTTCCATTTTCATATTGTTGTTCTATTATCTTACAATCTACGTTTTTCACTTTAATTTCTGTTACCGTTTCCCCTGATGGATTATTCACACTAAACATGACTTTTGCTTTATTCGTTTCTGCCTCTAGTACTTCCATTGAAATAATATCTGGAAGATCACTATCTTTTACTTCAGGCAGTTTAATATAATTTTGCATAGGCATTACATTTGGCATAATTAAATGTGGATAATAATTTTGTTTTAACTGATCATCAACATTAAATTTTCCTTCTGAATTTAACACTTGATTTTGAAATGTTATATCATATAGGGCTAAAGCTGTCGTTTTTGTATTATAATTATTTTCAAAAATTGTATCTGTAAAATAATAAGCATTATTTACATTTCCACTATTCGATCCAATCGTAGGTCCATAGATAAAATTCTTTGTATTCCCTGTTCCTACGGAATATATATTAGAAATATTAGCAGAATTGTCCCATATTAGGTTTGCTACTCTCCCACTTTCTCCTTCATCTTCCTCCTCTTCTAATTCTACATTAATTAAACCAAATACATTTTTTACCTCTGCAGTATAACGTGATATTATTGCTAATCCAGCTACCTCTCTATTTCCAGATGATATCTTTCCTTCTACTTTTATATTTTCACCACATAAATATCCATTTTTTATAGTTCCAATATTTTCTCTAACTCCTAATGTAATCGATTGATTTCCAAAAAGAGGCATTTCTGAATTTATAATAAAATTTTCTATTGTTCCATAATTGCTATCCCCCAATAAGTATATATTTTTATTTTGGAGACTATTACATGCAACTAAATTCAGCCTAATATTTCGAACAGTTCCATAGTTTTCATCAAAAAGTCCAATAAAACTTGCAATCTCCACATCACTATCTAATTTTATATCAAGAACAATATTTTCTATCACTCCACTTTCGCTAATTCCACTAAAGATAGAGTTTTTATTTTTATAGTCTAATAATAATTTATTTCCTGCAAAATCAATGCTTCCTTCGAACATTAAAACCCTTAGATAATACCAACCGAATCGATATGCATTTTCATTTGTTGCATTTGTTAAATCAATATCAGATAATACAATATAATTTCCCTTTGGTTGTATTTCCAAAAATTCTTCTTTGGTTTGAATTCCTTTTATTTCCTTTCCTTTATTTGTTTCGAATTCCTGTGTATCTAGAATATATTCTCTTTCTCCTATTTTTACAACTAATTCAATTTTATACCTTGTATCCTCTTTTACTAAAAATTCTTTTTTCTGATTTATGATTTCATTTGTATCTACTAATTCTTCATATCTTTTCTCTTCTACTACATTATCATTTTCATATACTTTTAAGTAATAATCATTGGTTGATATTTCATTTTTTTTGTCTGAAATATTAACAGCAATATTGGCTTGCAATAAATATTGGTAAGGTTCATAAGAAGTTTTCTCATCTCCCAATTCAATCTGTAAATCTTTTAAGTATAGATAAGTAGGCATCGATACATCAGTTATGGTCCTTAACAAAAATCCAACATATCCTGTTTGATCTACGGTCAATGTTTTTGATACTTCGCTCCATTCATTCGTACTAATTTTATCTTTAATATCTGTTAAATTACCTCCAGCGTTTTTACTGTTCTGAATCCATATATTTTGCAATTGTTCGGTCTTTTTTGCTTGAAACGATATTGTAACTGTTTGCCCCACATAATCTCTTAAATCATATAGATACATTCTTTGATATGCATTGACAGTATCCTTTCCCAAATACAGTGATAACACATTTTCTTTTTTGTCATAGTCTTTTCCATATGGCGTACCATTATTAAAAGTTTGTGTAAACCATTTCACTTCCGATTCTACATCTACTAAATTTTTTCCTGTTCCTTTTCTCGTTAAATCAGTCAGTCCGATACTTCCTGTAATTCCTGTCT
>ERZ826242.2425-NODE-2425-length-16194-cov-3.514778_pt1 | contig 16194 bp, 10 predicted proteins | sample MGYA00519871_ERZ826242 | MGnify/ENA primary metagenome ERZ826242 (study PRJEB31778, sample SAMEA3449226) | human gut metagenome | biome: human gut; feature: human-associated habitat; material: faeces | place: United Kingdom | collected 2010/2012 ...
CATATCCTGCCACTCTTGGAAATATAGTAAGAGACGCTTGCAGTTGCTGTGGAGTTACCTTGGCACCAGACACGGCATCGTTTGATAACGATAATTATGTAGTGCAGAATCGACCTGATGATTCATCCGTGACATTCCGGCAAATCTTACAGTGGGTGGGACAGATCGCATGCAATTTTTTTGTAATCAATATTGATGGAAAATTATCTGCGAGATGGTATAACACTGAAATATTGGAATCAATGTGGGGATATAAAAAAGACGGTGTCCTTTACAATATAAATGGTGAATTGATAGAAGACGTCAGTGGACTGATAATTGTAGAGGAAACAGAAGGAATAATAAAAACAGATGCTCTTTTATCTGGTTCAGTAATAAAGACCGACGATGTAGTAATTACAGGAATTAAAGTGGTTGAAGAAGATCAAGGTGATACATCTGAGGAAACAACTTATCAGTCTGGTGCTGAAGGATATGTGCTGGAGATTTCCGGCAATAAATTGATTCAGGATGGAAATGGTGCAACGATTGCATCGTATCTTGGCGAACGGTTAAATGGATTGCAGTTCAGGCCAATGGAAGTTGATGTGCCGACAGATCCGGCACGTGAGGCTGGTGATCTGGGACTGGTAACTGATGCCAGAGGCAGACACTACAAAACAATATTTACCAATATAGAGTATAACGCTCATGCAGCGCAGAAGCTCACATCTGGGGCAGAGGCACCAACACGTCTCTCAAGTGTTAGATATAGCCAGGCTACCAGAGTATATAAAGAATTACGTGCAAACTTGAAAAAGCAGAAAACGGAATGGGATGCTGCATTTGATAAGCTACAGTCTGTGATGAAAACAAAGAATGGACTTTTTCCGATTCGTGAAACACAGGAGGATGGTAGCAGCATTCTATATTTTTGCGACAAACCAGAACTGTCTGATGCGTCTATTGTTGTTAAATTCAGTGCTGCAGGATGGGCCATGTCGACAGATGGCGGTAAGACATGGAATTCCGGCTGGCTGGTTGATGGAACCATGATCGCTTCTATATTGAATGCAATTGGAATCAATGCAAAGTGGATCAATACCGGAGCATTAACAATAAAGGATCCTGATGGAAAAATTATATTCGAGGTTGATGTAGATAAAAAGTCAGTGTACATGAATCCTGATGTCTTGAAAATTGGAGATGTTGCATTATCAGACAAGATAAAAAGAATGGATAATAGTATTGCGGCAGCTAAAAACATGACGATGATCTTGTCAAATGAATATCAGGCCGTGGCAGCAGATGCAAATGGAAAGATTGAGGGAACATTTCCCGTGATCCAGACAAAAGTTATGGTGATGTATGGATCCAGTGATATATCTGCAGATTGTTCTTACACAATTACGAAATCCGCGGCTGTTGCCGGGAAATGGGATGAAACAGCGAGGACTTACACAGTAACTGAGTTAGATACGGACGATGGGTGGATAGATATCAAAGCAGTTTATCTGCAGAATTTGGTGATAACAAAAAGATTCACTGTATCAAAAGTCAGATCCGGAACTAATGGTAAGGATGGTACACCAGGAAGAACGTATATGCTCGAATCATCCTGCAGCATACTAAAACGTGGCGCAGGAAAAGTGATCAGTCCGAATTTTTTGGAATTCAAGGCTTATTATCGAGATGGAAACGAAGCAACCAGGCATCCATATGCGGGACGTTTTGTAGTCGAAGAAACCACTGATGGAAATACCTGGAGTACCATATACACAAGTTCATCAGACGAGAACACGGTACGGCATTATCTGTATACGATTCTGGTAGATGAGAAAGGGCAGACAATAACTGATGGAAATGGGACTACGATCGGTATTCCAAGGGATGTAGTAAGCATCAGATGCAGGTTATATCAGGCCGGCGGCACGGTCAATATGTATGACATGCAGAGTGTATCGGTTGTGATCGATGTTGAAAGTCTTACGCAATCGCAGATCGTAGAAATACTATCAAATGATGGTGCATGGAAAGGCCTGTACTACAAGAATGGCCAACTGTATATCAGCTTCAGTGCGGCACTTGGCGGTGAATTGACGTTGGGCGGCGAAAAGAATGGAAATGGTTATCTGAAAATTAAAGATGCCAATAATGCTGCTAAAGGATTAATTGATCGCTCTGGATATGCTGTATTTACAAGCTACGAAGAAAATTCAAAGTACATGAAATATACAGGTGTACAGTTTTCAAGCGATGGAATATTCCCTGTTGATATCAAGAAGTTCTTTGACGATGAAGTAGATATTGAAATTGAAAATAGTGAAAATTGGGGAATCAGTTGGAATGATAACAGTCTGAACGTATATGCCACAGAGGTATCGGCTGACACTGGTACATTTGAAAATTTAACTGTTACTAATCCTGCATCTTTCGCAAAATCACCAAAGATAGAAGACATGGAGTATACGACATCATCAAATACTATTTGTTGGGATGGACGTACAGGATACAAACAGCTGATGCTGAAATCTTCATCCTCGAAACGCTATAAAGATATTGGAAACAATATTTCAGAGCAAGAAATTGAAGAATGGTACAATATCGAACCAACGTGGGCGAAATACAAAAAGGGATATCTAGTTAAAGGGGACGAGAATGAAGGAAGATATATCCCGATGTTTATTGCTGAGAACGTAGAAGCATTCTTTCCAGAAGCTACTCGGCATCAAAACGGACTTGTTGAGGACTGGAACGAACGTATCATGATACCTGCAATGTTCGCAATGCTAAAAAACCAAAAAGCTCAACTTGACAGGCAGGAAAAACTTATTAAGAAACTATATGAAACACTTAACATAAAGGAGGATTAAAATGGCAGTAAAAACAGTACAGGCTGTAATCAATGGCCAGACCTATAATCTTACTCTGAATAGTAGCACAGGAAAATATGAAGCTACGATCACAGCACCCAGTAAGTCCAGCTATACATTAAGCGGACACTATTATCCGGTAACTGTAAAAGCAACGGATGATGCTGGAAATACAACAACCAAAACAGATTCAGATGCAACATTAGGTGGATCACTAAAATTGCAGGTCAAAGAGAAAGTTGCACCTGTGATTGCGATCACAGCACCGACGGCAGGAAGTTACATCATTAACAACAAGCCGGCTATCACGTTTAAAGTTACAGATGATGATTCGGGTGTTAATCCGGCTACGATCGGGGTTACGATTGACTCCGGATCCAAAGTTACAGGAGATGCGATTACCAAGAGAGCAGTTACAGGCGGATATGAATGTACATACACACCAACTTCTGCGCTGGCAGATGGAAGTCATACGGTCAGGGTGGACGCATCTGATTATGATGGAAATGCAGCTGCTCAGAAGTCAGTTACCTTTAAAATTGATACAGTGCCGCCAACACTGTCTATTACATCACCAGCAAACGGTCTTGTGACAAATCAGGCAGCATGTACGGTTGCGGGTAAAACCAATGATGCTACATCAAGCCCGGTTACTGTGACAGTTAAGCTTAACAGCGGTGCGGCAGAAGCTGTGACAGTAGGTTCAGATGGCAGTTTCTCCAAAGCCATTACACTGGCAGCAGGAAGCAACACGATCACGATCGTAGCCACAGACTATGCAGGCAAGACTACAACTGTAACCAGAACTGTCAAACTTGATACCACACCTCCAACGATCAAGAGCGTTACGCTTACTCCGAACCCTGTTGATGCCGGCAAGACATTTATCATCAGCGTAGATGTAACAGACTGATATGGTGACCAGAGTATATGGCCTTGCCAATGGTACAGAGGTGATATTTTCCCATGCAGAGGGTAATGCATGGGAAATCACCGTGCCATGGACAGACGATGGAAAATACACAGCAGAGATTTTTGCAGAAGATGAGGCAGGAAATCTGTCCCATCTCTGTTCAATGCTGTTTGTGACACTTCTTTATCCGGAAGGAACTGCATGTGCAGACGTACTTCTTGCAGGTGAAGAGGGCGGCGCAAACGCTTCTACTGTATTTTCCGGTATGGGACTTGCAGCAGTCTTCAAATTTGTTGTTGACGGTCTGAAGGTTATCCCGGCAGACGTTTCTGCAGCATTTACATCCCTTAAGGGTGAGATTGGTATGGAAGTATATCCGGCACTTCTTGGTGTTGGTTATATCGTAGGACCACGTGTAGCATCTTTCATGTTCGTAGGTTCCATTGTCGGATGGCTCGTGATCATTCCGATGATTTGCCTGTTCGGACCAGACACATGGCTGTATCCGGCTGATCCGGGTGTGACTATTTCACAGCTGTATGCGGCTGGCGGTGCGGCAGCAATCTGGAGCAAATATGTTAAATATATCGGAGCAGGTGCCATCGCTACAGGTGGTATCATTTCCCTGATCAAATCCATGCCACTGATCATCAGCACATTCCGTGATTCCATGAAGAGCATGAAGGGCGGATCCGTAAAAGGAACTGCAAGAACAGACAGAGATCTTCCGATGAATTTCATTCTGATCGGTATCGTTGCAATGGTAGTTATTATCTGGGCAGTACCGGCTATTCCGGTTAATCCGCTTGGAGCACTCCTTATCGTAATCTTCGGATTCTTCTTTGCAACTGTATCTTCCCGTATGGTAGGTATGATCGGTAGCTCTAACAACCCGGTTTCTGGTATGGCAATCGCTACACTTCTGATCTCTACAATTGTGATCAAGAGCAGCGGACAGACTGGAATCGATGGTATGAAAGCAGCAATCGCAATTGGTTCTGTTATCTGTATCATTGCAGCAATCGCCGGTGATACTTCTCAGGACCTTAAGACAGGATACCTTCTTGGTGCAACTCCTAAGACACAGCAGATCGGTGAGCTGATCGGTGTTGTTGCTTCCGGTCTTGCAATCGGTGGTGTTCTGTATCTTCTGGATGCAGCATGGGGATATGGTGGAGCAGAAGTTCCGGCTCCTCAGGCAGGACTTATGAAGATGATCGTTGAGGGTATCATGGGAGGAAATCTTCCATGGGCACTTGTATTCATCGGTGTATTCCTTGCAATTGGTATGGAAATCTTAAGAATTCCGGTAATGCCTTTTGCAATCGGTCTTTATCTTCCAATCTATCTGAATGCAACCATCATGATCGGTGGTGTTGTTCGTATGTTTATGGATGGCAGAAAGAACGTTGATGAAAAAACAAAGAACGATCAGGTTACAGATGGTACACTGTACTGTGCTGGTATGATCGCCGGAGAAGGTCTGGTAGGTATTGCACTTGCTATCTTTGCAGTTGCTGGTATCAGCCTGGATGTATCCGGAGTTGTTAACTTTGGCAACATCGGTGGTGTTGTTCTCATGATTATCATGATCCTGACACTGCTGAAATTCTCCTTATGGAAAAAGAAAAAAGCCTGATGAAAAAACAGAGTAAAAAAAGCAAAAAACAAAATATGGATATCAACTACCTGGATCTAATTCCGGTGAGATCCGAGGAACTTCACTGGCACAAGGATATCAAGGGACGCGTGATTCTGGATGTGGAAAATACAGGATGGTTCAACAAGATTGCGCAGACTGTATTCAACAAACCGCAGTACACCAAGGTTCATCTGGATGCACAGGGAACTTTTATCTGGCCGCTGATTGATGGTAAGAAAACAGTGGCAGAGATTGCGGCACTGGTGAAGGAAGAATTTGGGGAAGCAGCAGAACCGCTGTATCCGAGAATTATCAAATATTTCCAGATTGTTGAGAGCTATCATTTTATTAAATTTGCAAATATGCCTTCCAAATAGGGCACACTAAGAACGGGATACAGCCAACAGACGCTGTTCCCGTTCTTTTGGGTTACGGGATACTTTATTGAGATATAGCAGCAGAGAAAGGAGTACTTATGAAAATTGCTAGCAAGAAACCTTGGTATCTGGAATACATTCTTATTATAGTAGGAACCGGCCTTATGGCGACTGCAATCACTTCCTGTTTTGATGCTGCGGGAATGGTAACAGGAGGCTTTTCGGGTATTTCGATTCTGGTAAAGGCCTGGACAAAAGGACTGTATGGAAACGGAATTCCTCTTTGGATGACAAACCTTGCATTGAATATTCCATTGTTTCTTCTCGCTACGAAAATAAGAGGGTTTGCATTTGTAAGAAAAGCACTCATGGGCGATATTTCACTTACGATCTGGCTGGCAATTCTTCCGGCCTGGAAATTATCAGGAGATTTTCTTCTGGTTGCTTTGTACGGAGGCCTTCTGCAGGGAATTGGAATCGGCTTTGTATTTCTTGGTGGAGGAACTACCGGTGGTACGGACCTTCTGGCTGCAATCATTCAGAAATATCTGCGACATTATTCTATTGCACAGATCATGCAGTTTATAGATGGTGCGATAGTTGTTGTGGGTATGTATGTGTTTGGTGTGGAACGTGCTCTTTACGCGATCATTGCAGTATTTCTTGTTACAAAAGTGTCGGATGGTATCATTGAAGGTTTGAAGTTCTCCAAATCTGTTTATATTATTACGGACAAACCGGATGAGGTTTCCAGAATGGTCATGGAAGATCTGGATCGTGGAATTACCGGTATTTCTGCAAAAGGGATGTATTCCGGTGAGGACAAGCTGATGCTGTTCTGCGTAGTCGGAAAGAAGGAACTGGTACATTTGAAAGAGAAAATTGATGAAATTGATGAGAATGCTTTTGTCATTGTTGGGGATGCACGAGAGGTACATGGGGAAGGTTTTATAGAAAAATAGGAATTTTATACAAAAAAATGCAAAAAAATTAAGTTTTGGTCTTTCATTTTTGGTAATTTTATATTAAAATAACAGATAACGAAGGAAAGCTATGGGGAAAAAGGAGAAATACGCATAAAAAGTCGGGAAGGGATGTAAGCAGATGATATCAAATCAGGTACTACAGAATACACTAGAGGGATTAAAAGAAATATCCAGAACAGAATTCTGCATTATTGACACAGAGGGGAAAGTCCTTGCAACAACTTTTGCAGATTTTTCAATTCAGCCGGGGGATATACAGGCATTTGTGGAATCCCAGGCAGACAGCCAGCTTGTGAAGGGATTCCAGTATTTTAAAGTCTGTGATGACTACCAGCTGGAATATATACTTGTGGCACATGGTGACGATGAAGACACTTATATGGTTGGCAAGCTTGCAGCATTTCAGATCCAGAATCTGATCGTTGCATATAAAGAAAGATTTGACAAAGACAGCTTTATCAAAAATCTCCTTCTTGATAACCTTCTTCTGGTAGATATTTATAATCGTGCGAAGAAACTTCATATTGATGCAGATGTTCGCCGTGTTGTTATGATTCTGGAATTGCAGCAGGAAAAAGATCACAGTTCCATGGAGAGTGTGAAGAGTTTCTTTGGCGGCAAGAGCAAAGACTTTATCACAGCGGTTGATGAAAAGAGCATCATCATTGTTAAGGAACTGGAAGATGGCGAGGGTTATGCCGAGATGGATAAGCTTGCCCACGCAATTTTGGATACCCTTGGACTGAACCAGAATGAAGAGACTCATATTGCATATGGAACGATCGTAAATGAACTGAAAGAAGTTTCCCGTTCCTATAAAGAGGCAAGAATGGCACTGGATGTTGGCAAGATCTTCTTTGGCGAAAAAGATGTTATTGCTTACAGTTCCCTTGGAATCGGACGTCTGATCTATCAGCTTCCAATTCCGCTGTGCAAAATGTTTATCAAAGAAATTTTTGAGAATAAATCGCCAGATGATTTTGACGAGGAAACACTGGTTACTATTGATAAATTCTTTGAGAACAGCCTGAATGTTTCAGAAACATCCAGACAGTTGTATATCCACAGAAATACACTGGTCTATCGTCTGGATAAGTTACAGAAGAGTACCGGATTGGATCTTCGTGTATTTGAAGATGCGATTACATTCAAGATCGCACTGATGGTCGTACGTTATATGAAGTACATGGAAACGCTTGAATATTGATCGCACGTCGATATGAAAATTTTGTGAATTCAATAAAAATGCTTGCATTCCAGCATAATATATGTTACAACATTGTTACGAAATGTTAATAAACTATACCGCAGGATGCAATGAAATGCTGCCGGGATTCTGGCAGCATTTTTTATGGAGTCCAGAGAGACATATTTGTTTTAGGTAGTTGCAGCACCTTTGGACCGGATATAGATAGAGGAGGATATTATGGAAACGATGATCGATCTGATTGATGTGACAAAATCGTATGGTAAAGGCCTTCCGGCTGTGAACCATGCTAATTTGCACGTAGATAAAGGAGAATTTGTTTTTGTAGTAGGAAGCAGTGGGTCAGGAAAATCTACACTGATCAAACTTCTTATGAAAGAACTTGATAGTACAAGTGGACAGATGATAGTCAGCGGTGAGCGTCTGGAGAAGATGAAACATCGTCGAGTTGCGAAATACCGTCGTAAGCTTGGTGTAGTATTTCAGGACTTTCGTCTTCTGAAAGACCGCAATGTATACGAAAACGTTGCATTTGCACAGCGTGTTATCGGGAGACCAACGCGAGTGATCCGCAGACGTGTCCCGGAGGTCCTTCAGGAAGTAGGACTTGCTGAAAAATACAAATCCTTCCCGGATGAGCTTTCTGGTGGTGAGCAGCAGAGAGTGGCGCTTGCCAGGGCACTTGTAAATCGTCCGGATATCCTTCTGGCTGACGAGCCGACCGGAAACCTGGATCCGAAGACTTCTGAAGAAATCATGAAGCTTCTGGAACAGATCAATGAGCGTGGTACGACTGTGCTTGTGGTAACGCATAACAAAGAAATCGTTAATCAGATGAAGAAACGAGTGGTTACCATGCATGACGGTGTGATCATCAGTGATGAGAAAGAAGGAGGATATCATGAGGCCTAGTACAATCTGGTATACCCTCAAACAGGGTATCAAAAATATAAAAAGAAACTGGATGTTTTCCATTGCATCTATTCTGACCATGGCAGCCTGTATCTTTCTGGTAGGTGTATTTTATTCACTGGTAACAAATGTAGATAATATTGCGCAGAAAGTAGAGCAGGAAGTTCCAGTCACTGTTTTTTTTGATGAGGGAACGACTGAAGAACAGATGCAGGAAGTCGGTAATCTGATCCAGGCACGTCCGGAAGTGGAACGAGTTGAGTTTGAATCAGCAGACCAGGCATGGGAGAACTTTAAGGATAAATATTTCCAGGGATCTGATGCGGCAGAAGGATTTAAGGATGACAACCCGCTTGTCAATTCTTCAAACTATCATGTATACCTGAACCAGATCGAGAAACAGACAGAGTTAGTAAACTATATTCAGGGGTTGGAGCATGTGCGAGATGTTGAGCAGTCTGAACAGGCAGCAAATACGCTGGGAAGCTTTAACAAGCTGGTTTCCTATGCATCGATCGTGATCATTGCGCTCCTTCTGATCATTTCTATTTTCCTGATCAGTAATACCATTTCTGTTGGTATTTCTGTTCGTAAAGAAGAAATTGGAATTATGAAATACATTGGAGCAACGGATGCATTTGTCCGTGCACCGTTCCTTCTTGAAGGTATGGTACTTGGGGTGATCGGTGCAGCGATTCCACTGATAGCACTGTATTTCCTGTACAATAGTGTTGTTGAGTACATCCTGAATAAATTCAGTGTGCTTACAGGTGTGGTTGCTTTTATTCCGGTATGGCAGATTTATCAGATACTTCTTCCGATTGGACTTGCTCTTGGAATTGGCATTGGTTTCATTGGAAGTATGATGACAACAAGAAAACATCTGAGAGTGTAATTGTGAAAGTGCAAGGTGTGAAATAACCATCAGGGATCATATAAGTAAATAAAAGAAAAGCGGCATGGGACTTTAAGTTCTGTGCCGCTTATGTTATATTTAGATACCAGGGTTAAAGGCACGAAAATTAACAATACAACAGGAAAGGCAGTCGTAATGAAGCATAAAGAATACGTGACAGGAGTTGTGACAGGAGTTTTGGCTGCTGCACTTGCAGCAGGTGGGTTAAATTATGTACATCAGAATCAAAGTGGGAGTGTTCTGGCGGATTCAGCGCACGTAGAAAAAGTAGAATATCTGGAGAAACTGATTGATCAGGAATATCTGGGGGATGTTGATCAAGATAAACTGGCAGAGGGAATTTATGCAGGACTGATTTATGGCCTGGGAGATGTGTATTCCAGATATTATACAGCGGAGGAATATGCGCAGGAGACCGCAACAACAGATGGCTCTTATGTAGGAATAGGGGTATCTATCCAGAAAAATAAAAATGGTGGCGTACAGATTGCAGAGTGCTACGAGGGCGGTTCGGGAAAGAAAGCCGGACTGATCGTAGGAGATGTGATCACTGCGATTGACGATACCGATGTTACGGATATGGAACTCTCTGAGGTAGTCAGCCTGATCAAAGAAAATAAAGACAAAAACATTGTTCTGACCGTCCAGAGGGAAGATGAGGAGACACCTCTTCAGATCACTGTAGAAGTAACAGATGTGGAACTTCCAGCCGTATTCAGTGAAATGCTGGATGATGAGACCGGATATATCCAGATCACGCAGTTCACAGGCGTTGCACCACAGCAGTATAAAGATGCTTTTGTGGATCTAAAACAGAAAGGAATGCAGAAACTGGTAGTAGATCTTCGTGATAATCCAGGTGGACTTCTGACGTCAGTATGTGAGATATTGCGGGATATTCTTCCAGAAGGACTGATTGTTTATACTGAGGATAAGGATGGAAATCGGGAAGAAGAGACTTGTGATGGCAAAAATGAACTCCATATGCCATTGGCTGTTCTTGTCAATGAGAGCAGTGCCAGTGCTTCGGAAATTTTTGCCGGTGCGGTCCAGGATTATGGGATCGGAAAGATTGTCGGAACAACAACTTATGGAAAAGGCGTTGTGCAGGAGCTGAGACAGCTTCGTGATGGAAGCGCAGTGAAACTTACTGTTTCAAACTATTATACACCAAAAGGAAATTCTATTAATAAAGTAGGAATCAAGCCGGATATCGAGGTCAAACTTGCATCAGAACTGTTGAATAAGACGGAAATCAGTCATGAGGAGGATAACCAGCTGCAGGAGGCTTTAAAAACGCTGCAATAGATCAGTACGTAAGATAAAATTAACAAATTTAAAAAAAATGTAAAAAATACTTGCTTTTTATTCAATTATTTCTTAAAATATATAAAGGCTATTTTGTATAAGGAAGGGAATGATTTCATGAATAACACAGACAAGTACAAAAGAGACTTTGCCAGAGTCCTGACACTTCTTATGCTACTGGCTGCATTATTTGTAACAGACATTCCGGTAAGTGCAGATACGACAGACAGTGCCACTGTTTCAAGCATCAGTGCAGTTACCGAGAAGGCAGAGATAAAAGCTTCCAGCAATACAGCACTTAAGATCAGCTGGGAGAAATGCCCGCTTGCACAGGGATATGTGATCTACAGAAGAGAATCTACAAGAAAAGTATTCAGAAGAATAAAGAAAGTCAGCGCCAGCAGGACAAGCTATATTGATAAAAGACTGACCTCAAGCAAACCGTATCAGTATGCAGTGCGTGCGATACGTAAGGAAAATGGGAAATATGTATACAGCAGATATCTTATGGTAACAGGTGCTACACGTCCTGCAATCGTGAAGACAAGGATTAAGGCAGCTTCCAGTTCAACGATGAAAGTGACATGGAAGAAGAGCTCGAGAGCAGATGGTTACCGTATTTACAGAAGACCTGCTGCCGGAAAATGGGTTCTGGTTGCTGATGTGGCCAAAAATCTGACTTCATATACAGATACAGGTTTGAATGCAAGTACGAAATATGTGTATACAGTACGCCCATATAAAAAAGGCGGTAATGTAAAATATATGTCAGCCGTGAAGCTGAGTAATAAAGCATCAACGCCAGCGGCACCCAAGGTTACGCCGTCAGGCGACATATCAAACAGTAGTGTTATATCAAATACCAGGTTTACTGCAGCACAGAAGGATGTCATGAAAAAAATCCTCTATGCGGTGGAAACAGGTGGACAGGTTTATGGAAATCAGAAATATGGTGATTTCACAGAGGCTTTTACAAACAGCAGTACAGAGTACGCGATCACAATTGGTGCAGGTCAGTGGTATGGTACAGAAGCACAGCGTCTTCTGAAACTGATTCATGCAACGATGGGAGCGGATGAGTGGAATAAGATCGATACAGGAAATCATTATGTATGGACAGCTGTATGTAATGAAGACTGGACAAAATATCGAATTCCCAAAAGCTCCTGGAGAGCAAGAGTTATTGTAAAACTGCTTCAGACAGATGCTGGAATCAAATGTCAGGACCAGCTGATGTATCAGCAGATCGACGAATATGAAGCAGAAGTACGGAAACTTGGTGTATCGGATCCACAGGCTGTAGGGATGTTTATCAACATCCGTCATCAAGGTGGATACGGAGCTGTTACGCGAGTCCTTGGAAAAACTGCAAAGCCGGTTAATCTGATCAATGTGTACAGAGCACTTGCCACAGATTCCGGTGGACAGGTAGGTACATATAAGACAAGGCAGGCAAAAGTATATCAGTGGCTGCTGACATACATGAAATAATAAGAGTACATCAGGGGCTGATCTCGCATGAGAGATCAGTCCTTTCTTTTTGTGAAAATCCATTGCGTATGGCAAGTGTAAAATGTTATAATGATATAGATTTTTTTGTAGAATGCAGGGAGAAAAGAAATGATTTTAACTGAAGATAAGATCTATACCATGTCACTGGAGACGGAATCTGTCAATCGTGACAGCGGATTAACAAATAATACGATAGAATTGGAATTTACAAACAAAGAGTTATTACATGCAATTGTTACCTGTGGAATGCCGATCCAGAGACTGACAGCTGCATTTCCGGAGAAGAAACGTTTTGAATCCTTATACAAACTTTTTCTTGTAGAAACAGCTCTTGATGCAGAGGGAGACCGCCTGAAAAAATCAAAGAAGATCGCATATCTGGATTCTTCTGAAAAGAGTGTGATTTCCTACTATATGGGAATGTTTTTTACAAAGATGATCAGTCACCGACTGTATGGATCTGAGTACCTGACAAATCTGAATCTGATTGAGACACCGGATCACAAAGAATTTATTGATTTTTTTGCCAGTGAATGGCGCCCAGAGATGATAGGCTACAGACCGGATGCTGATGCCTGGAATGTCTGGGAAGCAAAAGGTGGAAGCAACTACAGAGAGCAGGCTCTGAAGAAAGGTGCTGACCAGCTGAAGGCAATTGGCACTGTAAATGGGGTGCGCTCGGATCCGGCGGCAGTCTGCATGACCTATTATGATCATGGCTATCTCTGCGGAATATTGAGAGAACCGGAAGGCAATACAGAAGGGGAACAGTTGAAGTTCACTGAGGAGGATTTTTATAAGGCATATTATGAACCAATCTGTGAACTTTTTCTGGATAAAGGCAGCAACCTCAGATTACATGATCTCTATGCGGAAGTATCACTGGAAGTGCCATATTTTACAGAAAATTACAGAGAACCGGATGAAAGAAAGATATGTATTGGAATTTCCAGAAAATTATTGAACTGTCTGATGGAAGAAGATTATTCTGCGGTAGCTGAAATAAGAAAAAATGTGCAGGAAGAAATCTGTCCGGATGGTGCTTATATGGGTGCAGATGGTATTTTTATAAGATAAAGAAGAACAGATAAATAAGGATAGCGAAAGAGAGAGTATTCAGTGCTCTCTCTTTTTTCACAGACGGGAAGGCAGAGCATTTCGCAGTGGAAAAGATAATTTTTTTTAAATACAAAGGAATCAAATATTGTAATCGAGGCATTGATATGGCATAATAAATATGTATGAGGTTAAAAATAAGAAAAAACAAAGTTAAGAAAATGTAAAAAAATACTTTACAGAAGGAGCTGTTCCGAAAGAAATACAGAGCTGACGGAACGGCCACAGAGGAGAAAAAAATGGCAGTATTTTCAATGATCTTATCTTTGCTCTCAGGAGTAGCATTATTTCTGTTTGGAATGTCTTTGATGGGAGATGGCCTGAAACTTGTAGCAGGTAATAAGCTTGAGGCATTTCTGTACCGTATGACCAATACTCCGCTGAAGGGAGTTGCACTTGGTACTTGTGTTACCAGTGTTATCCAGTCTTCTTCAGCAACTACCGTTATGGTCATCGGTTTTGTTAACTCCGGTATGATGAAGCTGAAACAGGCGATCGGTATCATCATGGGAGCAAACATCGGAACCAGCATTACAGGATGGATCCTGTGTCTGTCCTACATTCAGGGCTCCGGTGGTATTGCAAGTATTCTTTCTACTGCAACCATTTCAGCAGTAGTCGCAGTCATTGGTATTATTCTTCGTATGTTCTGCAAAAGATCCGTACATAAGAATATCGGAAACATTATGCTTGGTTTCGCAATTCTGATGACGGGTATGCAGACCATGAGTGGTGCTGTTGCGCCGTTGCGAGAAAGCCCGGTCTTTATTGACATGCTGACGATGTTTTCCAATCCGATCGCAGGTATTCTGGTAGGTATTGCTTTCACGGCCGTATTGCAGAGTGCATCTGCGACAGTCGGTGTACTGCAGGCACTTTCCGTAACAGGAATCTTGACATTTGCCAGTGCATTCCCGATCGTCCTTGGTATCGGTGTTGGAGCAGCCTGTCCAGTTCTGATCTCTGCAATCGGAGCTAATAAGAATGGTAAGAGAACTGCACTCATCTATCTGATGAATGACTTATTCGGCCTGATTTTGTGGTCTATCATCTTCTATACCGCAAATGCTATCGTGCATTTCGGATTTATGGATATGATCATGACTCCGGTAACGATCGCAGCACTGAATACAGTGTTCCGTGTCGCTACAGTTGTTGTTCTGTTTCCGTTTATTCCGAAGCTTGAAAAACTGGTGTGCATGCTTGTGAAAAACAGTGCAGAGGAATTGGAGGATGAGGCAGACTTCGATCTTCTGGAAGAACGTCTGATCAATTACCCGGCACTTGCAATTGCTCAGTGTCACCGTGCGATGAACGGCATGTCCAAAAAACTTCGCAAGAATGTCAACAGAGCCATGAATCTTCTGAATGATTATCAGCAGGATAAGTACGATAAGGTTCAACGTAAAGAAGATCTGATCGACAAGTATGAGAGCCGTCTGGGAGAATATCTGATTCAGCTTACCAAACGTGAGATGAATACAGCACAAACAACACAGGTTTCTCTGTATCTGCATACGATCAATGACTTTGAGAGAATTGGTGACCATGCTTCTTATATTGCACATATGGCAAATGAAATGCATGATAATCATACACAGTTTTCTCAGGCAGCCTGGGATGAACTGAATATCGTTATGGAGGCAGTTCGAGAGGAGATCAATGTCACCTGTAATGCATTTATGAAAGATGACAAGGAAGCAGCTCAGAGAGTTGCACCTTTAGGGGCTGTGATCACAAACCTTTGTGACGAGTTAAAGATGCACCATGTAGAACGTCTCAGTAAGGGAGAATGCGGACTTGAGGAAGGAACCGTTTTTAACGATATCCTGAACAGCTTTGGCCGTATTGCAGCGCACAGCGCAAGCGCAATGACCGCACTCTTAAAGAGCGGTGATACAGATGCGGATCCTCATATCCATGATTCCAAGATCTATCCGACAGACAGCTGGGAGTATTACACATATTTCAATGAGTACAGACAGAAGTATGATGTGATTGCTAATGCTGAACATGTTTTAAGCATGGAACCGGAAGAGGTAGAATAATAAAACTAACAGAGATAACAGAAATTACAGAGCAGGATTAGAAATGCTCTGTAATTTTTTTGTATGGATATATATTTATGGATATGCTATACTGAGCAAAAAACTTTTGTAGTTAGTTTATAAAAGGTGACATTGGCTTCGACAGGTGAAAGAAGCTTTTATGAAGCTGTATACAAAAGAGAAATTTGAAAGAGAGAACACAGTATGTATGAGATCATGAGTGCAGATGAAGCTATTCGCCTGATCAGGGACGGGGACTGTATCTGCGTGAATTCATTTGTAGGAATCGAAAACCCGATGGAACTCCATGAGGCATTGTACCGGAGATACCAGAAAATGCAGTCACCAACGCATCTGACAATGATTTCCAGTGCAGGGTTTGGTGTTTGGGATGAAGAACATAAT
>ERZ826242.2430-NODE-2430-length-16133-cov-4.780134_pt1 | contig 16133 bp, 14 predicted proteins | sample MGYA00519871_ERZ826242 | MGnify/ENA primary metagenome ERZ826242 (study PRJEB31778, sample SAMEA3449226) | human gut metagenome | biome: human gut; feature: human-associated habitat; material: faeces | place: United Kingdom | collected 2010/2012 ...
TCTAAAAGACAGGGTCATATTAACCCCTACTGCCTTTTAGTTAAAAAGATATCCCAGGTCTAAAAGATAGGGTTATATTAACCCCCACTGCCTTTTAATTAAAAAAGATATCCCAGGTCTAAAAGACAGGGTCATATTAACCCCTACTGCCTTTTAGTTAAAAAGATATCCCAGGTCTAAAAGATAGGGTTATATTAACCCCCACTGCCTTTTAATTAAAAAAGATATCCCAGGTCTAAAAGACAGGGTCATATTAACCCCTACTGCCTTTTAGTTAAAAAGATATCCCCCTGTCTAAAAGACAGGGGGATATAAAAGGCGCATAAAAACGCCTTAAAACACCACTGCCTTTTAACTCAGAAAAAACACTTTGCTATCAGAACAGTTAAAAATTATTATTTAATTACTCAGCCTCAAACTGGTCCTTGTCAACGCCGCACAGCGGGCATGCAAAATCATCCGGCAGGTCTTCAAACTTTGTGCCGGGGGCAATGCCAGCGTCCGGCGCGCCCTCATCCTCATCATAAACCCAGCCGCATACTTGACATACATATTTCATAACCAAAAACTCCTTTACTTTAAGTTTGATTTTAGTCTACCACAAAAAATCACAAAAATCAATAAAAAGTATAAAAGATGTTTAAGCTGCAAAAACTTAAGTAAAGTGTATTTTTTGTGAAAGGCACGCCATGAAAGAGCATGTACTTATACTTGCCACAACAAATAATTTTCTTTTAAGGTTTGAATATGACAATCTAAAGCTGCTTTTAGGCATGGGCTATACTGTCCACTACGCGGCAAACTTACTCGAGCCGGTCTATACTGACGACCGGTTAAAACTGCATGCCATGGGGGTTAGGCTGCACCATATCGATATTGCGCGCTCACCCTATATGCTAAAGGCCAACCTTAAAGCACTTTTTGAGCTTAAGCGGATAATAGAAAAATACAATATAAAAATCATCCACTGCCACACACCAGTAGGCGGGGTGTTGGGCAGGCTGTCCGCACGGCTGACAGGCAAAACCAAGCGGCCGGTGGTAATATATACTGCCCACGGCTTCCACTTTTATAAAGGCGCGCCGCTTTATAACCGCCTGGTCTTTTACAGCGCCGAGCGGGTTTTGGCGCACTTTACCGATATCCTTATCGTAATAAACAGCGAAGACCTTGCCGCCGCAAAACGCTTAAGGCTGAAAAAGGGCGCATCGGTTTATAAAATTGACGGGGTGGGTGTTAACCTTAAAAAGTATAAGCCCCAAAGCGATAAACTGCGCTGCCGGCTGCGGCGGGTGCTGGGGCTTAGGCCGGGCGATTTTTTTATACTGTCAGTGGGTGAACTTAACCATAACAAAAACCATACTGATATGCTTTTAGCGCTTAAGCTTTTAAAGGATGAGGGCAGCCTTGAAAATATAAAGTATGGCATAGTGGGTGACGGGTTTTTAAAGTGGCAGCTGGTAAGCAAAATAAAGGAGCTGGGGCTTTACAGCACCGTCACCCTCTACGGCAGCCGCCTAAGCCCGCGCGCGTTTTTGGCCGCGGCTGACGCCATGGCCTTTGTCTCAAAGCGGGAGGGCCTGGGCATGGCCGCGCTGGAGGCGCTGGCAATGGGCGTGCCGGTAATAGCGACAGACAACCGCGGCACAAGGGAGTATATGCAGGATGGTCAAAACGGGTTTGTAGTACCGCTGGGCGATACTGCCGCCCTTGCAAAAAGCATATTAACGCTTAAAAACTTATCAGCTGATAAGCTTTTCAAAATGAAAAACTGCGCCACTGCAACTGCCTTAAAGTTTGACACTTTGGTCACAAGAGAGTGCATGAAAAGGGTGTATAACGACGCCCAAAATAGGATAAAGGGATAAAGATGGCAGTAATAAGTGTGATAATGGGTGTGTATAACCCCAAGGACAGCTTAAGGTTTGAAAACGCTGTAAAGTCAATACTAAACCAGAGCTTTAAGGATTTAGAGCTTATAATTTATGATGACGGCAGCAGTAAACCCGCCCGCGATTTAATAAAACGCACAGCGGCGCTGGACCGCCGCATAACACTCATAAGCGGTAAAACCAACCGCGGCCTTGCCTATGCACTTAACGAGTGCTTAAAGGTATCAAGCGGCGAGTATATTGCGAGAATGGACGACGATGATGTGTCGCTTTGTAACCGCCTTGAAAAACAGCTGGATTTTTTAAAGCAAAACCCGGACTGTTCCTGGGTGGGCTCCAGCGCGCTTTTGGCGGATAGCGGCGGGGTGTGGGGCGTAAGAGAGGTAAAGGCCATGCCTATAAAGAAAGACTACCTGTTTAACAGCCCGTATATCCACCCCAGCGTTGTCTTTAAAAAGTCGGCGCTTGAGTCCTTAGGCGGCTACAGCGTAAGCGCGCGCCATAGCGGGGCCGAGGACTATGAGCTGTTTATGCGCATGCAGTCAAAGGGCTATAAGGGCCTTAATATAACAAGCCCGCTTATTATATACTTTGAGGATGCATCATCTTATAAAAAGCGTACTTTTAAACGCCGCCTTAGCGAGCTTGTAGTAAGGTACGAGGGCTTTAAGCGGCTTGGCCTTTTAAAGCTGCGCTATCTGCTTTATCTAATAAAGCCGCTGGCTATGGCGCTCCTTCCCGGGCGGGTTGTGCACTACTTTAGAAAAAAGCGGGGGCTTATGGTATTTGGAAACTGATAAAATCTATAAAAAAAACATTGGCTTTTATCAAAAGCAAATTAATAAGTGCCGCGCCTTTAGCGCCGCCGCAAAAGCACAAAACCCGGACACTGAAAATGTTATAAACTTTGTAGGCTGTTATGTTTTAGGCCCCGCACTGTTTATGTTTACAAGGTTTTTGATTTTAAGCGCAAAAAAGGATAACGTACAGCGTATCTACTTTCTTGCGCGGGACGGGTTTTTGCCCTACAAAGCCGCAAAAATTATACAAAGCCGCTATCATATAAACCTAGATATAAGATATTTAAGCCTTTCCCGCTTAAGCCTTAATGGCGCGCTGTTATTTATAGATAAAGATTATTGCTTTGACTACCTTTTTTTAAGCACAAAAGGCCTTACATCTCTTGGTGTGCTAAAACGCGCAGGCCTTACCGAAAATGAGGCCAAAAATTTTTTTTACAGCCTTAAAACCGGCTTTGATATTAGCGCACCGCTTACAAAGCCGCAAAAAAGTAAGCTAAAACACGCGCTTTATACAAACGCGGGTTTTTACGAACTGGTAAAAGCGCGCTCACGCGGGCGTTTTGATTTGCTTATTCAATACTTAAAGCAGGAGGGGCTTATGGATAACACGCCCTTTGCAATAGCGGACAGTGGCTGGGCCGGCACCACCCAGTACTCGCTGAAACTGGCGCTGGACAAAGCCGGGGCAAGGCCCCGCTTTTACGGCTATTACTGGGGCCTTTATAGGTATAAGGCCGCCTTTGAGCAAAAATATGCACGCTGTTTTTATTTTTATCCCTGTAATGGCTTTTTTACAAAGCTGTATTTTAACAACAATCTAATTGAGGCGGCTTTTGCCGCACCGCACGGCACCACTATCGGCTATGTAAAAAGCGGCCAAAGTATACAGCCGCTTTACAGCCATGAAAAGCTGGATTTAAAGCTTGGCGCCGCACTTGAGTTTGTAAAAAGCGCTTTAGCCAATACTAATAAAAAAGAGTTTTTTTGCGGCAATACAAAAACCGAGCTTAAAATTTTAAAATCTCTTTTAAAAAGGCTTATGTACCGCCCCAGCCCGACCGAGGCAAAAAAAGTGGGCAGCCTTTATTTTACCGATGATATGTTTGAAAATAAAAACAAACTCGATGATATGTTTGAAAATAAAAACACACTCGAGTACATGATTGAAAATAAAAACACACTCGAGGATATGTCTGAAAACAAAAATACACTCGAGGACATGTCTGAAAATAAAAACACACTCGAGGACATGTTAGATACCAAAAACACACTCGAGGATATGTTTGATACCAAAAACACACTCCTCAATAAAGGCTGGCCCCGCGCTAATATCATGCTCGGCAAAAGCGGGCAACCCTGCTTTTTTATATATAACTGCTTAAGGCATGTAAAGGGTACTTTTTTAGCACTAAAAGACAGGTGGGTATTTAAACTTGAAAGCAAAACTTAACCAATATGCATTTGTAATAAGCCAGCTTACCTTAAGGGAGCTTAAGCGCAAGTACGCGCGCAGCTACCTTGGTATACTCTGGAGCGTGCTTAACCCGCTTTTGTCCATGGCGCTGCTCTCGCTTATATTTTCGCAGCTGTTCAGGCGGCAGATTGATAACTACCCCATTTACTATCTCACCGGGTATATACTCTGGCAGGCATTTGTGGAGTCTACAACCTCGGCCATGACAACGCTTGTGGACAACAAGGGCCTGCTTATAAAAACAAAGCTTCCGCTGGATTTGTTTATACTCACCCGGGTGTACGCCTCGCTTGTAAACCTTGGCTACTCCACTGTCGCATACATTGTAATGCTGATAGTGTTTAGGATAAGCTTTAAGTGGACCATGCTGGTTTATCCGTTTATAGTACTTCTGTTAATGCTGTTTGCGGCAGGGCTTTCCTACCTGCTTTCGGCGGCGTATGTGTTTTTTGGGGATATACGCCACCTCTACTCGGTTTTACTTACGCTCTGGATGTACCTTTCGGCAATATTCTACCCGGCCGAGCAGCTTACAGGCCCTATCTATACAGTCATACAGCTAAACCCCATCTACCGCTATATAAAATGCCTAAGGGGCGCTGTGATGTACGGCCAGCTTTTTGACCCTTTTGAGCTTATGCAGATGGTGCTGTGGAGCATTTTTATGTTTGCCTTAGGCCTTATAGTGTTTAAAAAGATGAAAAATAAGATAATAGAGGCGGTGTGATAAAAGTGGAGCAAAATGAAGTGATTAAAGTAAAGGGGCTGACAATGGAGTTTAAGCGCCCAAAAGACACCGCCTTAAGCCTTAAAGAGCACATTTTAAAAAGCATTACCGGCCGCCTTAAGACCCAGCGCTTTAAAGCGCTGGACAATATAAGCTTTACTGTCACAAAAGGGCAGGTGGTGGGTATAATCGGCTCAAACGGCGCGGGCAAAAGCACCCTTTTAAAGATTATCTCCGGCGCGCTTATCCCCACTTACGGCAGCGTGATAGCGGACTTTGATAAGGTGCAGCTACTAACGCTCGGTACCGGGTTTGACGGGGAGCTTACCGGCAGGGAAAACGTGTACCTTAACGGCGCCATTATAGGCTTAAGCAAAAAGTTTATTGACCATAACTATGACCAGATAGTAGAGTTTGCAGGGCTTGGCGGGTTTATGGACCAAAAGGTAAAAAACTATTCTACCGGCATGGTCTCGCGCCTTGGCTTTGCAATCGCCACGGCGGACAAGGCCGCGGAAATTTTAATACTGGACGAGGTTTTAAGCGTGGGCGATATGTTTTTCAGGCAAAAAAGCACAAAGCGTATTAAGCAGATGATACACAGCGGTTCAACAGTGCTTTTGGTGTCCCACTCGCTTTCAGCAATACGGGAGCACTGTGACAGCGTGCTGTGGCTGGACAAGGGCCGCCTTATGGCGTATGGCAGCGCCCCTGAGATACTTGATAGGTACCAAAAGACAGGGGGCGGCTAAAATCAGGCGTTTTGTATACGATTTTCTGTGCAGGGTGCGCGGGATTGAAGATAGGTACCTAAGCTTTCGCCAAAGCCACAGCTTTATAAAGTCCGTCCTATACCTTATCTGGCTTAATCTGCGCTATTATCTGCTGTTTGACAGGCGCCTTAAAAGGGAGCTTTTAAACGAGATTGTAAGCCCCATAAATCTAAACCCCATGCCGGAGAGCAGCCTTTATCCAAAGCCTGAGCCAAAAGCGCTTTTAGATAAGCTTTTAAAATACGATGTTATAGCCTTTGACATGTTTGACACGCTTGTGCTAAGGCCGTTTGGTGAGCCTGAGGATTTGTTTTATGCGCTGTCTGTAAAGCTTGGCTACCCCGCGCTAAGAGAGCTGCGGGTTGAAGCAGAAAAAGAGGCACGGCTTAAAAATAGAGAAGCGGGGCTTTTGGATATCTGGCAGGTGCTGTCGGCTAACACCGGCATTGACTATGTCCTTGGCATGGCGCTTGAAAAGCAGCTTGAAAAAGCGCTGTGCATACCCAACCCATATATGCTTAAGGTTTTTAAAATGCTGATAGAAAATAATAAGACAGTAATAGTTATGTCAGACATGTACCTTGACCCACCCTTTTTGCAGAGCTTGCTTAATGGCTTAGGCTTTTATGGCATAAAAAAGCTGTATGTTTCAAGTGGCCTTGGCCTTTCCAAGTCGGGCGGGGGTATGTACAGCGTTGTCAAAAAAGAGTTTCCAAAAGCCAAAAGCTTTGTAATGGTGGGGGACAACCCCTACTCGGACATAAATGAGGCCAAAAAGCACGGCTTTGACACATATTACTACCCGGGTGTAAACAGCCTTGGCAAAAAGTACAGGTGTAAGGATATGTCAAAGTTTGTGGGCAGCATTTACCGCGGCCTTGTAAACAGCCGCATCTATAACGGGCTTGAAAGCTATTCTTTACAGTACGAGTATGGGTATATATACGGCGGCCTGTTTGTAACCGGCTACTGCAAGTTTATACACGAGTACGCAAAGTCAAAAGGCATTCAAAAGCTGCTGTTTTTATCGCGGGACGGGGCTTTGCTTTTAAAGGCGTATAAGCTTATCTACCCGGATGACGACAATGCGTGCTACACCTACTGGTCCCGCTACGCCGCCTTAAAGCTGTGCGCCGATTATTTTAAGGACGAGTACTTTGAGCGGTTTTTGTTTTTAAACACACATAAGGGCATTACCATCACAGCGCTGCTTGATAAAATGGAGCTTTCCCCGCTTAAGCGCGGCGCGCAAAAATTTGGCGCTGATACAAGGCTGACGCATAAAAACGCCCCGATTGTAAAAAAATATCTTTTAGAGCACTGGGATGAGGTTTTAAGTGCATACAGCGGCCAGCAAAAGGCTGCGGCCGTGTATTTTGACAAGCTTTTAAATGGCGTAAAAAGCGCCGCGGCGGTGGATATTGGCTGGGCGGGCAGCGGCGCTGTTATGCTGGACTATGCGGTAAACAATGTTTTTGGTATGGACTGCCCTGTCACCGGCATACTCGCCGCCGGTGCCGGCGCCAGTGATTTAAAGGCGGACCGATTTTTTACACTGTTTATAAACGGAAAGCTTGTAAGCTATCTGTTCAGCCAGTACCATAACCGCGACCTCTATAAGTTTCACAGCCCTGCAAAGCTGTATAACCTGTACTGGGAGCTGCTGCTTGGCGCGCCGCACGGAGGCCTTTACGGCTTTTATCCGGACGGGGATGGCGCTTATAAACTTAAGTTTAAGGATAAGCCCGCTTGGAGCGGGAGTATAACCCAAATCCATAACGGCGCCTGTGACTTTGTAAGGGACTTTATAAAAGTTGAGCAAAGCCTTGGCTTTGATATTCCAATCTCGGGCAGGGATGCATACGCGCCAATGGTGAATTTTTTGGCGGACAAAAACCGCCGCCTTAGAAATAAGCTTAAGGAGCTTTTGGACAATGCCGATGTATTTTAAAAACCAAACAAAGCCGGTTTTGTACCACGCCATAAGCTCCTATCAGCTGCTTGAGGCCGTGCTGCACCGGCAAAAGTACCATAACGGCTGCCCCGCCATTTTGATACTGCCGGATTTTATTGTGCAAAAATACCCGCATGTAAAGCGGCTTGTAACAAAAGGCTTTTTTGATAAGGTGTGCCTGTTTGAGTACCTTAAAATTTCGCATACTAATAAGGCGGAGGTCTTAAGCCGTGTGCTTGAGTGCATAGGGCGCATTCTGCCTTTTAGCCTTTATGATTTTAAGGAGATATATGTGCTGGGCGCGCACTTTTATTTTACCCTGGGCCTTATTCATCTTAAAATCCCCTTTACCTTTTTTGAAGACGCTGCCGGCTTTTACAGCAAAGGCCATCTGCTTTATGAAAACCTTTTAAAAAGCTATCCCGTCCACGCTCAAATCGCTAAGAGTGAGGGATTGTTTTGCGGGCAAAACCCGCTAATAAAGCAGATAGTGCTTTTAAAAAGGGCGCAGACATGTGATGTGAGCAGTACAAAGTTTGTAGACTTTGATTTGCAAAATGAGCTTTTAGAGCTTGATGCCAAAATACTAAAGCGGGTTATAAGCCTGTTTGTAAAGCGGCGTATAAAGGCAAGGGGGGATGCAATACTGCTAACCCAGAACTTTTACGGGCAAAAGCTTTTAAGCAAAAGCGCGCAGGTATCGCTTTACAAATCGCTTGCATACGGCCCGCTTTCAAATAAAAAGCTTGTAATAAAGCCACACCCGGACGACTTTATTGACTATGGCAGCGTATTTGATGGCGCAAAGATAATAAAAAAGCGCTTTCCGGCAGAGCTTTTGCCCTATATACTAAAGGACTATCCCAAAACCCTGTACACATTTGATTCCAGCAGTTACTTATGCCTTACAAGGCATTTTGATATTATAAAACTTAAAGGAGGTGCCGGCATTGGCCCAAAGTGACAATCTGATAATAGTAAACTCGGTTTACCATCTGATAAACGCGGTTAATATAAAAGACAAGCTTTTACAAAACAAGCGCTGTGATATACTTGTCACAGACATCACGCCGGCGCTTAAAGGCTATATCCCTAATATTATCGAAAGCGGCGTGTTTGACAATGTGATATGGGCAAATACAAAGGATATCTCAAACAGGTATATGGTAAAGGATATAGATGAGGGGTATGACAATATTGATAAGGTTTTAAGCCTGAGCCTTAGGGAGCCGCTGGGGCAGTATAGCCGCATATACTTTCCCAACTTTGACACCTTTTTGCGCATGCTTGCTGTAAAGAGCGGGGGTGGCACCGAGTTTGTGTGGTATGAAGACGGGTTTTCAACCTATGTCATAGACTATCTGCGCCCTGACCGCGCGGCGGTAAACCGCCATCCTAAGGGCAGCCTCGTAAAGCGGCTTGTAAAGTGCGCGCTTATGTATGAGCCGCGCCTTGCAATGCGCGGGGATGATATTTTAAACCTGCCGCTTGGCAAAATATCAGTAAATGACACCGCCTTAAAGCAAAAGCTTAATTTTATATTCGGATATAATGAGACCCAGCCTTATTACAGGTTTGTTTTTTTAGAGCAGTCGTTTAGGGCGGAGGGGATAAACAGCAACGATATTGAGCTTATAAAAGAGTGCCAAAGCGCTGCCGCAAAGTATGGGTTTATAGTAAAGCCGCACCCGCGCAACACCCAAAACCTGCCGCTGGAGCTGGGGCTAAGCCGGCCGTTTAACCAAAGCTGGCCGTTTGAGCTTACGCTTTTGAATTTAAACCAGAATTTAAATATTATAACCGTCTGTTCAAACGCGGCACTCACCCCAAATCTTATGCTGGGGCTGGACATCCCTACAATAATGCTTTATAAGCTGTTTGACGGCAAAGTGCTGTGGAAAGAGGACGATATCCTAAAACGGTTTTTGGACGAGTTTTATAAAGGCTATGCCGGCAAAAACTATTTTGTACCCCAGACTGTCTACCAGCTTAGAAATACCATTGAGTATCTGGGAGGGCATTATGAGTGATATAAAAGTTTCGGTAATAATACCGGTTTATAACGTAGAAAATTATCTGGAGCGCGCGGTGGACTCGGTTTTAAACCAGACTTTAAGCGACATAGAGATAATACTTGTGGATGACGGCAGCCCGGACCAAAGCCCCAAAATCTGTGATAACTATGCACGCATGTACCCTGACCGCATAAAGGTTATACACAAGCAAAACGAGGGCTTGGGCTTTGCCAGAAACAGCGGGCTTAAGCTTGCAAAAGGCGAGTATGTGGCCTTTATTGACTCGGACGATACCATTGAGCCGCTAATGTACGAGAGCATGTATAATACCGCGGTATTGGGCGGCTATGACATTGTGATGTGCGATGTCAACATAGTCTATGTGGGAAAGGGCATGAGCAAAATCTCAAAATGCTATCCCCATGAAAGGGTAAGCCTTGGCGACTATATAAAAAATGGCGAGAATATAACCTACAGCGTCAATAAGCTGTTCAGGCGCAGCCTGTGGCAGTCGGCAGAGTATGAAAAGATGCTGTTTGAGGACATTGCGCTTATCCCTGCGCTTTTAAGCCACGCAAAGCATTTGGGGTATGTTAGCCAGCCGTTTTACAACTACTATAGGCGCGAGGGCACCATTTCTACTACCGACACCGGCGGCACAGCAGATATCATAAAGGCGTACGAGCGGTTTTTAAGCAGGTGTGATATGCGCTACAGCGACGAGATGGCCTATGCCGCCGCAAAGCAGATACTGTGGAACATGACCCAGTCCCGCACGCTGTTTGAAGCGGATTTTATAGATTTTATTAACCGCTATAAAAGCAGGTTTTTGCTAAATCCTTATATCGCAAAGGACCAAAATGTAAAACGGATACTGGACTATATTGATAAAAGGGTGATTGACGACAATATAATCTGTCCCGCGCTGGATGGCCCGCCGCCTGAGGGGTATCTGGAAAATATAAGCGTAAATTTTACCCGCTCAAACCTTGTCATAATAGGCCCTGATTTTTATGACAAAGCCAGCCTCCCCCAATCAGTTAATGATGCGCTTTCAGAGGGTGACCTTGATTTTGCGGCCGGCTACTTTGCATTAAGGGCGCTGTATGAGATGGGCGGGATAGTGGTAGGCAAAAGCATGCGCGCCGGCCTTGGGCTTAAAAGGCTAAGGCTTCAAAAAGTGTTTTTCGGCTTTGAAAGTGACGAGCAGATTTTGGATAGCTGCTTTGGTGCACAAAAGCAAAGCCATGTTATACAGGCGCTGCTTTTAAGCTTTGAAGGCGATAATATCTACAACCGCGCAAGGCTAAAGCTCTGTGAGCGGATACGGGATTTTCTTATAATAAACTTTGGCCTTAAGCCAAACGGGCGCAGGCAGCTGCTTTGCGATACTGTGGAGGTACTGTTGCCAAGCGTTCTGGCCTATGACCTTAAAGACGGCCAAAACTGCTGTAAAAAAGAGCTTTTTGCGCCGCCCGCGTATGAGCTGGTGAGCGAGAGTGTGCTAAAGCTTTGGTCACAGCGGATAATGGAAAACTGGAATTTATACAAAAGCGCTTTGGGTGCGAAAAATGTAAAGCCGCAAAAGCAGCAAATGCCGCAGATAATAACAAAGCCGGACGAGGCGTATACAATCAGCCAGGTGGAAAAGGTGATTTCAAATTATGAAAACTCCACCTCCTGGAAGGTAACCCGCCCGCTTCGCGCACTGGGGCGGCTGATAAAGAGAGGGGATAGGTCAAAATGAAAACAATAGCAGTTATACCTGCGCGCTATGATTCTACAAGGTTTTACGGCAAGCCGCTTGCCGATATCTGCTCACGGCCGATGGTGTGGTGGGTATATAACCAGCTAAAAAAGTCAAAGCGGCTGGATATGGTGTATGTCGCAACCGACAGCCAGAGGGTGGCGGATGCCTGCAATCAGTACGGTATGCAGTATGTGCTTACAGGCGAAGATATAAAAACCAGCACTGAGCGGGTGTATGAGGCCGCCTTGAAAATACCGGGCGACCTTTATGTCTGCGTCAATGGTGACGAGCCTTTAATCCGCCCCGAGGTGGTGGAAAAGGTCATACCCCAGTCACTGGATGGATTTTTTGCAGCAAACCTTATGACTAAAATCCACTCTCCGGCCGAGGCGGTGGACAACACTAACATAAAAGTCGCGTTTAATGACAATATGGAGGCGGTGTTCATGTCCCGCAGCCCGATACCCTATCCAAAAGCAAGCCTTGACTTTGACTATTACAAGCATTTGGGGGTGCTGTGCTATACAATGGAGGCGCTAAGGTTTTTTGCGGCAACCCCCAAAGGCAGGTGCGAGGCGGCAGAGGATATAAACGAGCTTAGGTTTATTGAAAACTCAAAAAAGCTTAAGATGGTGATGGCGGAAAACGCCGGCACACTGTCGGTCGATACGCCAAAGGATTTGGAGTATGTAAAGGCGGTTATAGCAGAGAAAATTGAGAGGGGAGAATTAGATGTCCATTAAAGTGTTGGACTGCACGCTCAGGGACGGCGGGTATCTTAACGGCTGGAGCTTTGGAAAGGGCACCATTGCCTCGATACTGGATAAGCTTGAAAGGGCGGGGCTGGACATAATAGAGTGCGGGTTTTTAACCGAGCAGCAAAAGGGGGATGACTGCTCGCTTTTTGACAGCGTGGCAAAAATAAAGGCGGTGCTGCCCCAGCGTGAGAAAAGGGCGATGTATGTCGCAATGATAGCGATAGGGGAAATGGAGTTTGACCCTAATAAGCTTGAGCCGTATGACGGCAGCAGTATTGAGGGCATACGCCTTACCTTTCACAAGGCGGAGATTGACAAGGCCTTTGACTGGGCAGAGCGTATAATGGCCAAGGGCTACAAGGTATTTATGCAGCCGGTGGCCTCGGTCTTTTACAGCGATATGGAGCTTTTAAAGCTGGTGGAGCGTATAAATGCGCTAAGGCCGTATGCGTTTTATATTGTGGACACGCTGGGCAGCATGTACAGAAACGATGTTTCGCACAGGTTTTATGTGATTGACAAAAATATGAGCCCGCAGGTGCGGCTGGGCTTTCACGGGCATAATAACCTGCAGCTTGCCTTTTCCAACGCGCAGGTGTTAGGCAAAATCCAGACCAAGCGCACGCTGATACTGGACAGCTCTGTCTACGGCATGGGCAGGGGCGCCGGCAACCTGCCCACAGAGCTGATAACGCAGTATATTAACAAAAATATTGTCTCAAAGTATGACGTGACAATTATAATGGATATATATGACGAGCATATAAGCCACATCCGCAAGCAGTACGAGTGGGGGTACACCGTGCCGTACCACATTGCGGCGGCAAGCGTTTGCCACCCCAATTACGCCACCTATCTTATCGGCAGGCAGACCCTTACCATGAAGGATATAAAGCAGATTATACAGTCGATACCGCCAAAGTCCAAAATCCTGTACGACAAGGCGCTTATAGAGCAGCTTTACACCCAGTACCAGAGCAAGGATATTGACGATGGTGAGGCGATAAAGGAGATAAGCCGCATGATAAAGGACAGGGACCTTTTGCTGCTTGCGCCCGGCAAGAGCCTTGTCAGTGAGTATGACAAGATTATGGATTATATAAAGACATATAAGCCGTTTGTTATCTCAGTTAATTTTATTGACCCGCGCTATAAAATGAACGCGTGCTTTGTCAGCAACCACAAGCGTATGGACGGTATAATGCGCCAGCAAAACGCTCTAAAGCAGGTAAGGCTTATACTCTCGTCCAATATACCCGGCGGGTCCGCGGTGGATAGCCTGTATGTTGACTACAAAAAGTATACAAATGACGATATGCTCATTTCTGACAGCGCGGGGCTTATGCTTTTAAAGCTTTTAAAGCAGTGCGGGGCGGACAAGGTCACCCTGGCGGGCTTTGACGGCTTTGCAAAGCAGTACGGCAGTGATTATTATATGAGCCAGCTCAATTTAAGCGTTAATGAGGCCGAGGTGGATCAAAAGCTTCAAAGCATCCGCAGGGAGCTGGGGCGCATATCATCCGGCCTTAAAATAGCATTTCTCACCCGCTCACTGTATCAAGACTATGAAAAAGTAACTTAAATAAAAAGGCAAGATAAAACTTGCCTTTTTAATTTTTATCTATAAAAATGTATACAAAATTGCTAAATTATTAAAAATGTGTTGAAATTCAAATTGTCATATAATATAATAGTAACGAAAGGATGATGTTTTCAATTATTTAGTTTGCATAACAAAAAACAAAGGAGGTATTTATTTTGAAAAGAAAAAAGAAAATTATATCTGTAATACTAATGTTTTCACTTATCATTTGGCAGTTTAGCATGTTTGCATATGCTAAAGTATACTCGGATACTGACGGGCATTGGGCAGAGCAGTATATACATAAAATGACCGAGCTTGGTATTATAGATAAGTCATCATCCAACTATTTTTATCCCAGTAATACTTATTACAGGCGGGACGCGGCAAAAAGCTGCTGTATGTTATTTAAAGAAAAAACCTATCCCAGCTCGCCGCACCCATTCACCGATGTGCCAACTTCAAACGCATATTCAAAATATATCAAATGGGTATATGATGCCGGGGTGATGAGCGGAACTTCCACCACCACTTTTTCACCTACAACCGGTATAAAGCGGCAGGATATGTGTGTGGTTTTGTACAATTTATATTTTGCAAGGATAGGTGTGCCAATAAAAACGCAATACAGCAAAGTCACTTTTTCAGATGACTCACAGATAAGCAGCTATGCAAAAAACGCGGTGTATACACTGCAGCGTTGCGGCGTTATCACAGGTGACGGCGGAGTATTTCGCCCTAAGGACATACTTACAAGGGCGGAGGCGGCCACAATGCTATATATGCTGTGGGACTATGGCTTGGTATTAAGCACTATACAGCAACAGCAGCAAAAATCCAATTGGTGCTGGGCAGCGTGCGCAAAAATTATGGGGGATTATGTCAATGGTGGTACCAGCCGCAGCCAGTCCGAAATAGCACAGTATATAAATGGCGGGGCAAACGAATATGGTTCAATATACGATTTGGCTAATGGTGCCGCTTATGCAACTTATTTCAATAAGTCTTTTGGTACGGCAGGTGTTTTTAGTTATAGTCGTATAGATACTGAGATAGGAGATTATAAACCAATTTCACTATTAAATGGGAAATATATAGGTGAAAGATGGATAGGACATTTTATGGTTTGTATTGGTTATGTGATAAACGATAACAGTCTCAATGATAGTTCATTATTTATTTATGATGTTGGAGATAATTCATATCATTGGCTAACTTATAATGAATATAAAAATGGGACTAAAAGCTTTTTAGATCAAAAAAAATATGTCTATTCTGTTTATTGTTTAAATTAATGGGGGAGGATTTAGCATGAGAGTATATAAAGTATTAACGATAATATTAATAATTCTTTTTTCCTTTACAATAGTATGCAGTGCAAAAAGCGCGGAAGACTTTGTAAAAGATGCAGAAAAGGAAAATAAGGCGGAGCTAAAAGAGCTGCAAAAGCTTTTAGATGAGGATAGTGAGTTTTTATCCAGCATGATGGTAAGCCTTAACAGCGATGTTGACCCTAAGGAGATGCTAAAGAAGCTTAAAAGTGATAATGCTTACAAGTCTTATCTTTTTAATGATAATATAATTTTAGGTTATAAAGAAACTAAAGACTTTGGAAGTATGATAGAAGATGATTATTACTGGATTGTGCCGCTGTCGGACGAGGGGATATACATTTCATTTCGTAATGAAAACGGCAAGTGGCAGTGGAGTGGCTCGGGCAACAGCCTTAAATACCCGGTAGATGACGTTGATGGGCCAAAAGAGGCTGTGGACTTTTCTACAAAAGGTATAGTAAATAGGTTAAAAGATGAGTTTAAAAAGAAGGATATTGACGATATACGTTTTGTAAGCGATTCTATATTCTTTTGTGACTTTATATACATTTCAGTAGAGAATGTTGAGTATGTAATACCATACAGCCACCGCCCTGATTTTACAGGCCTTGAAAATGGCAAGCTTTATAAAGTGCAGGAAGCGCTAGATATCCTAGAGGCAAACCTAGGTACGGGGCCCAGCGGATATGGCGGTCCATATCCAGGAACAGTTGGTGGTGGCTTTGGAAAAGAGACTGACAGTGCAGCTAACACCGAGGTAGCAGAGCAAGCAAGCTTTACATGGCTGTATTTTGCGATTCCAGGCGCTATAATTCTGATTGGCCTTGCGGTTACAGCGGCGGTAATAATAAAAAAACGCCATAAGGCAAAATAAAAAGCGGAGGCAGATATCTGCCTCTGCTTTTTTGAAACATTTTAAATGCCTGTATACATATATAGGCAAAGGGGGATTTTGTATGAAAGCATATAGAATAACGGCATTAATATTAATAATCCTTTTTTCCTTTACAATAGTGTGCAGTGCAAAAAGCGCGGAAGACTTTGTAAAAGATGCAGAAAAGGAAAATAAGG
>ERZ826242.2431-NODE-2431-length-16131-cov-6.625778_pt1 | contig 16131 bp, 18 predicted proteins | sample MGYA00519871_ERZ826242 | MGnify/ENA primary metagenome ERZ826242 (study PRJEB31778, sample SAMEA3449226) | human gut metagenome | biome: human gut; feature: human-associated habitat; material: faeces | place: United Kingdom | collected 2010/2012 ...
GATACCAGCGCTTTCTCATGGACCGGGAGGCCACCATGAACTAGTGTATTAAACACCAAAAGTATTTTTTTGTGTGGAGAATGTATTGACAACTATACTTGTCATCTACTATAATGAATTTGACAAGAATAGTTGTCAAAAACGCAAATGTGAAAAGGAGATGATTATGTGCCTTTACTAAATCATTTGAAAGAATACAGATCAAAACTTGGCGTCAATCAGACGGAGATGGGAAGGCTTGCCGGGGTATCCAGGCAGACGATTAGTCAGATTGAACGAGGGGACTATTCACCGTCGGTAACATTGGCGCTTAAGCTTGCGAAGATCTGTCAGGTGAGTGTGGAAGATATTTTTGAGTATGAGGAGGAGTAGGTTATGAAGAAAACAAAGAAAAGCAGTTATTTTTCAGCAACGTGGAAGATGTTACTGGCTATGTTTATAGGCGGGATCGCAGGTGGTGTAATGGCAGTCGCTTATGAATTGATGAGAAATGGAATAAATGAAGGATTAAGGTCTGTTACAGGAACCATACAGCATTATATATTTCCTGCATTAGTTGTGGTAGCCGTTGTAACAGTTATCATCGGAGAATATAGCATGCATAGATTAAAAGAAGTATATAAAGAGATGGAAGATGCTGACGAGGAAAGGTTTTACGAATTAGATTATGAAGAAGAAATGTGGGGCGGATGGATATCTGGTAGTAATATCATATCGCAGGTCTTTTGTATTATCATACTGTCATTTGGATATTCGTTAAAGTATATCAGATCTGGAAGCAGCAATTATTTCCTGGCAGCCTGTATTATATTCTGTTTATGTTATTTTTATGACCTGTACCTTTCTGTAAGATATGTAAAATTGATTCAGAAAGCACATCCGGAAAAACAAGGAGACCCATCTTCCAGAAAATTCCTGGAACAGTGGGTGGAAAGCTGCGATGAGGCGGAAAAAGAGGTTATATATAAAAGCGCATATAAGACATATGTAATCCTGAATAAGGTAATACCTGTATTATTACTTCTTACGATGATCTCTAATTTATTCTTGAATACCGGTATTATGGCGGTTCTTATTGTGGCAGTCATCTATCTGATTACAGGGCTTACTTATATCAGATCAAGTATGGTTTTTAAGGCAAAAAAAATAGGATAATCGGTTGATAGTATAAATATATTATGTTAAGATGAATGCACTGGAAGCAACCAGTGCATTCAAACGTTAAAAGGTCTTTTTAGAAAAGGAACATTCAGTTCCATTCATAGGGATATATCAATCCCGAAAGCTCCAATGTTTGAAAAGGTGAGTCTGAAAATTTGATATAGGAAAGATGGTGATGTTTATTGGAAGATAATAGTTAGAATTTTATAATAATCAATAAATATACTTCAAACTATATTTGTTGCGGTGTTGCAATACTTAAAAGATAAGTTTATACTGAAAGGAGAAAATGGATGGAAAGTATCAAATTGTCTGATGTAAATTCTGTAGATGAACGATTTCATTATTACCAGCAGATGCTTGAAAAATTGCCAGAATCAAAAGTGATTTTTATTGTAGATGATGAGTCAGAGAAAAATGTAGAACCAATTTTGCATATAAAACGTACTGTAAAAGAGACCGGAAAAAATTATGATGATAAAAGTGAAATAATATATATTAATGCATTGATTCAGGAAGATACAGAATTAGGAAAACTAATGCATGATTTTCATTGTAGCAGGGCAGACGATATGTATAGTGAAGTATTGGCAAATAGGGTCAGAGAGCTGAAAGAAACACAGGAAGGGGTGAAATTTATGTGTAAAGAGATAGATAAAATTTATCAGGCTGGTGAGATAAGGGGAAAATATGAAACCGCAATCAAGCTAATTGAGCTGGGAGTAAACGAAGAGATGATCGCAGAAGCAGTAGGACACAATATAGAAGAAATACAACGCTGGAAAAATAACATGAAACGATAATAATTTGATGAATAAAGATAATGAGAAGAAGTAGAAAAAAGGAGAACGAATCATGAAAGTATTCTTATACAGAAAATGCAGCACCTGCATGAAAGCTCTGAAATGGCTGGAGGCACATAATATAGAATTTGAAGAGCGGGCGATGAAAGAAGAGAATCCGACATATGAAGAGTTAAAAGAATGGTATGCAATGAGCGGTCTTCCATTGAAGAAATTCTTTAATACGAGCGGTATGCTGTATAAACAGATGAATCTCAAAGAACAGTTAAAAGACATGTCCGAGGATGAACAGTTAAAACTTCTGGCAACGGATGGCATGCTTGTGAAGCGGCCATTGGTTATCGGAGACGGGTTTGTCCTGACAGGATTCAAAGAAAAAGAGTGGGAAGAAAAACTTTTGGCATAATGAGAAAGTGGTGGATGGATGAAGTTAAAAAAAGGCTTGTGGATCTGCAGCCTTGCTGTTATGAGTCTGTTTATTACATCTTGTACAAAGAAAGCAGAGGTTAAGGATTCTGACAAAAGTATTTACGAAGGAAGTATTCAGGATGCAGATGTGTTTATCGATATTCCGAATCTTCGTCAATACGGCGGTTACACATGTGGAACAACCTGTGTGCAGATGTTGATGAACTGGATCAATCCTTATCAGGGGGACCTGAATCTGAAAGGGTATGAAGAAGAACTTGGGACAACAGAGGATGCAGGAACTTCACCGGAACAATTGATGAATTATTTTGAAAAAAATGATGTAAAAGCCATTGCCAAAGAAGAAAGGACCATCAAGGATCTGGTGTCTGTGCTGGATAAAAAACATCCGATGCTGATGTGTATACAGGCATGGGGAGCGGAAGGATATAATACGCAAGATAAGACAAAGACGGATACATACCTGGCAGAAGGTCACTGGGTGATCTGCGCTGGATATCAGAAAGTGAAAAATGATTATGTATTTTATTTTAATGATCCGGCCTGTGTGGGATATTGCATGATGAATGAAAAAGATCTGAAACAGCGTTGGATTGACATGGATGTGGATGGCAGAATATATGACCATTACGGGATTGAGATTGCGGAGAATGAAAATATATATGATCCGCAAGGGGCGTTTTATCTGGAATAAAGGAGATAAAAGAACAGAAAATATATGGCATTGATTATTAGAAAAATCTGATGATCAGTGCTATATTTTTTGCTTTCATTCGGTTGACGGTAGTTCGTTACGCCGCCCTCATTCAGACAAAATCTCCCACGAATTATGACATATATCTTACAGAAAGCATTTTTAAGACACGCCTGGACCATGTCTCAAAAAAATATTTTGATATTCAAAATACTTGACAAACAAAATATCCTGATATATACTTTGGAAGTCAAAATAATTTAGAATCAAAATAAATCAGAGGTATTTATAATGACTGGAAGAATATGTGGGACAGGGTCTTGCGTTCCATCGTTTGCAATGGATAACAATGACATTGCAAAGCTGGTTGATACCAGTGATGAATGGATCCGGGAGAGAACCGGAGTGGTAAGACGTCATATCATCAGAGAAGAGACAACAGTATCCATGGCAGGTGAGGCTGGGAAGCGTGCACTTGATAATGCGGGGATTTCTGCAGAGGATGTGGATCTGATCATTGTTTCTACGATTTCTTCAAATGTAATACTTCCATGTACGGCATGTGAGGTTCAAAAAGAACTTGGAGCAGACCATGCGACTTGCTTTGATCTAAGTGCAGCATGTACCGGATTTGTGGTTGCTTATAATACAGCAGCGGCTTATCTGAATGCCGGTGTCTATCAGACCGCTCTGATCATTGGAAGTGAAAGCCTATCGAACCTGACGAACTGGAAAGACCGGGGAACATGCATCCTTTTTGGAGACGGCGCAGGAGCGGCGGTATTGAAAAAAGATGACACAAGATACTACCTCCCGGTAACGCATTCCAACGGTTCCAGGGGTGGCGCACTTACCTGTAAGAGCAGGTATGACAGGAGCGAGCTATCACTGCCGGATCTGACCAAGCCAGATGAAAAAGAATATCTGATGCAGATGGATGGAAGAGAAGTATTTATGTTTGCTGTAAAGAGTGTACCGCAGGTGATCAGGGAAGTACTGGAAAAGAATGATGTGGCGCAGGAAGAAATCGGCTATTACATTTTACATCAGGCGAATAAGCGGATCGTGGAAGCGATTGCAAAGAGATTAGATGAGCCGATGGAAAAATTCCCGGTAAACCTGGAAGAATACGGTAATACATCTTCGGCAAGTATTCCGATTCTGCTGGATGAGCTGAACCAGGAAGGGAAGCTTGAAAGAGGACAGAAAATTGTCCTTGCCGGATTCGGAGCAGGTCTTACCTGGGGAGCAAGTATTATAGAGTGGTAAGACAATTACATTGGGAAAAATACTTTATAAACGCCGGAACTTAAGGACAATAAGACGTGCGTGAAGAGCAGATGTAGAAGTTATAAGTAAAATAATGAAAAAAATGATGAAAATAAAAAAGGAGAACAAAAACATGTTTGAACAGATTAAAAAAATGGTAGCAGAAAACTTAGGGGTAGAAGAAAGCCAGATTACAGAAAGTGCATCTTTCAAAGACGATCTCGGAGCAGATTCGTTAGATCTTTTTGAACTGACAATGGCACTGGAAGATGAGTACGGAATCGAGATTCCATCTGAAGATCTGGAAAAGATCGTCACAGTAGGAGATGTTGTAGAATATGTAAATGCTCATAAAGAGTAGATAAAGATCAAAAGACAAAAATTGAAAGTAAAAAAATGTTACTGTCTGCAAAACACGTAAACAGTAACAAAAAAACAAAACCGTATATCAACAAACAAGACAATACACTTGAAAATGAGATTATAAAAGACAGGGAGTATAAAGATTATGCAGACAGAAGTAACCAGATTATTAGGAATCGAATATCCAATCATTCAGGGCGGCATGGCCTGGGTGGCAGAATACCATCTGGCTGCGGCCGTATCAGAAGCCGGCGGCCTTGGACTGATCGGGGCAGCAAGTGCTCCGGCGGACTGGGTCAGAGATCAGGTACAAAAAGCAAAAGAACTGACAGATAAGCCATTTGGGGTCAATATCATGCTGATGAGCCCATATGCTGATGAAGTTGCAAAGGTTATCGTTGAAGAAGGCGTGAAAGTGGTAACAACTGGTGCGGGTAATCCGGAAAAATACATGAAGATGTGGAAAGAAGCCGGAGTAAAAGTGATCCCGGTAGTTGCTTCTGTGGCCCTGGCAAAAAGAATGGAACGCTGCGGAGCCGATGCGCTGGTAGCAGAAGGCTGTGAAGCCGGAGGACATATCGGGGAAAGTACAACGATGGTATTGGTTCCGCAGGTTGTTGATGCAGTTAATATTCCGGTTATTGCAGCCGGAGGAATTGCAGATGGAAGAGGGATTGCTGCTGCGTTCATGTTAGGAGCAAAGGGTGTACAGATGGGAACACATTTTGTAGTAACCGATGAATCCCAGGTGCATGACAATTACAAAGAAAGAATCATCAAAGCGAAGGACATCGATTCCAGAGTAACAGGAAGAACCACAGGACATCCAGTCAGAGCTCTTCGCAATGATATGACGAGAAGATATCTGGAACTTGAAAATGCCGGAGCGGGATTTGAAGAACTGGAAAAACTTACACTCGGCGGTCTTAGAAAAGCGGTTGTAGACGGTGATGTAAAGAACGGAAGTGTGATGGCAGGACAGATTGCCGGTATGGTAAAAGAAAGAATGTCTTGTAAAGATCTGATCCAGAAACTGGTACAGGAAACAGATGCATTGATCGGAGGAAATGGATTCTATGAGTAAGATTGCATTTATTTATCCGGGACAGGGAGCCCAGAAAGCAGGCATGGGAGCTGACTTTTACGAAAAAAGTGAGATCGCAAAACATATTTTCGATCAGGCGGGCGAAGAACTGGATCTGGATATGAAGGCCCTTTGTTTTGAGGAAAATGAAAAACTTGACCTGACCGAATATACGCAGGCAGCAATGGTTACCACCTGTCTTGCGATGACAAGAGTTGCAGAAAGCAAAGGCTTAAAAGCAGATATCACGGCAGGATTAAGTCTTGGCGAATATCCGGCAATCGCAGTTGCCGGCGGGATGAATGATATGGATGCCGTCCGTCTGGTAAGACAGAGAGGAATACTGATGCAGAATACAGTTCCGGCAGGTGAAGGGGCAATGTGTGCAGTAATGTCCATGGATGCAGAGGAGATCGAAAAGGTAACCGGACCGATCGACGGTGTGTCGATTGCAAATTATAACTGTCCGGGGCAGATTGTGATTACCGGAAAAAAAGAAGCAGTGGAAGAAGCGGCAGAAAAGTTAAAAGAAGCTGGCGCAAGACGTACCGTTATGTTAAATGTCAGCGGACCATTTCATTCACAGATGTTAATTCCGGCAGGTGAAAAGCTTGCAGAAGAGCTGGATCGGATCAGATTCCATGAGCTGAAGATTCCATATGTAACGAATGTATCCGCAGAAAAAGTGACAGATATTAAGGAGACTTCCGGACTTCTTACAAAGCAGATCAGTTCGCCGGTGCGCTGGATGCAGAGCATGGAACATATGATCGCAGACGGTGTTGATACATTTGTAGAGATCGGACCGGGCAGGACACTGGAAGGATTCTTAAGAAAGATCGACCGGAGTGTGAACGTATTCCACATTTCCCAGTGGGAAGATGTGGATAAAGTCTGCGCAGAACTTGCAGAGAGTGGAAATGTGATGGAGGAAGCGTAAAGATGAGTCAGACAATGGAAGGAAAAGTTGCGGTTGTGACCGGAGCATCCAGAGGAATCGGGAAAGCAATTGCGATCAATCTTGCATCCAAAGGTGCGACGGTTGTGATTAATTATAATGGTTCAAAAGAAAGAGCCGAAGAAGTAAAAAATATAATTGAAGCTGCAGGTGGCAGGGCAGTTGTTAGGCAGTGTAACGTGGCTGACTTTGATGCATGCAAAGAATTCATAGAGACGGTTATCAAAGAGTACGGCAGAATCGATATTTTGGTAAATAATGCAGGAATTACAAAAGACGGACTGCTTATGAAGATGTCGGAAGAAGATTTTGACCAGGTGTTAGATACGAACTTAAAAGGAGCGTTTCACACGATCCGTTTCGCACTGCGCCAGATGATCAGACAGAGAAGCGGACGCATTGTGAACATGGCATCCGTGGTAGGTGTCAGTGGAAATGCAGGACAGGCGAATTATGCAGCATCCAAGGCCGGTGTGATCGGTCTTACAAAGACTGCGGCCAGAGAAGTCGCATCCAGAGGAATTACAGTGAATGCGATTGCGCCTGGATTTATAGAGACAGATATGACAGAAGTACTTCCGGAAAAAGTAAAGGAAGCAAGTATTTCCCAGATCCCGCTTGGAAAGTTTGGAAAAGCGGAAGATGTGGCGGATGCAGTTGCATTCCTTGCTTCGGATGAGGCAGCGTATATTACCGGACAGGTGTTGCATGTGGACGGCGGTATGGTGATGTAAAGGAGATTAGGAGATATGAAGAGAAGGGTTGTAGTGACTGGACTTGGAGCGGTGACTCCGATCGGTAATACGGTAGAAGAGTTCTGGAATGGCATCAAAGCAGGAAAAGTGGGAATCGGAGAGATCACAAAATTCGATACCACAGAATATAAAGTAAAGATCGCAGCCGAGGTAAAAGATTTTCAGGCAAAAGACAGAATGGATTTTAAAGCAGCAAGAAGGATGGAGCCATTTTCCCAGTATGCGGTAGCGGCCGCAAAAGAAGCTTTTGAAGACGCCGGGCTTGATATGAAGAACGAAGATCCATTCCGTGTCGGAGTAATCGTAGGATCTGGCATCGGAAGCCTTCAGGCAGTGGAAAAAGAATACGAAAAGATCAGAACAAAAGGACCTGGAAGAGTCAATCCGCTTCTGGTTCCGATGATGATCTCTAACATGGCTGCAGGTAACATTTCCATCCAGCTTGGATTAAAGGGAAAATGTACCAACGTAGTCACAGCCTGCGCAAGTGGAACGAACTGCATCGGTGATGCACTGCGTGCCATCCAGTACGGAGATGCAGAGGTCATGCTCGCCGGTGGTGCAGAAGGATGTATCTGTCCGACCGGAGTGGCGGGATTTACAAGCCTTACAGCACTTTCAACTTCGACAGACCCGATGAAAGCATCCAGACCATTTGATAAGGACAGAGATGGATTCGTTCTTGGCGAAGGTGCCGGTGTGGTCGTACTGGAAGAACTGGAACATGCGAAAAACCGTGGGGCCAGAATCTATGCGGAACTTGTTGGATATGGTTCTACAGGAGATGCTTATCACATTACATCTCCGGCAGAGGACGGAAGCGGGGCTGCAAAAGCAATGGAGCTTGCAATGGAAGAAGGTGGAATTGAACCTTCCCAGGTGGACTATATCAATGCGCACGGAACAAGTACACATCACAATGACTTGTTTGAGACACGTGCGGTCAAGCTGGCACTTGGTGATGCGGCAAAAGATGTCGTGATCAACTCGACGAAATCCATGATCGGTCATCTTCTTGGTGCTGCAGGGGGTGTGGAATTCATCACTTGTGTGAAGACAATCCAGGATAACTTCATCCACCAGACGGTGGGAACTGAAGTTGCAGACGAAGAGTGTGATCTGAATTATGCAATCGGTGCGCCGGTAGAAAAAGAAGTAAATTATGTACTGACCAACTCACTTGGATTTGGCGGACATAATGCAGTGCTGCTGTTGAAAAGATATGAGGCCTAGTAACCACAGGAGGGACAAAGAAGCATATGGAAATGGAGAAAATGATCGAACTCATAGACGCCGTGTCAAAATCAGACCTGACAGGATTCAAATATGAGGAAGATGGTATCAAACTGCATTTGAGCAAAAAAGAGAATACATGCTATGTGACGGAAAATGTGTCTGCCCCGGTGAACCAGGCAGGTATGATGACTTCTGCTAAGAGTGTAAATGAAATGGAAAAAACAGATGCAGAGAAAAAAATGGTAGAAGAAAAAGAAGAAGCCGCAGCTGGAAATGTCGTAGAATCCCCGCTGGTAGGAACTTTCTATGCAGCCCCGGCAGAAGATGCACAGGCATTTGTCAAAGTCGGTGACAAAGTAGAAAAAGGACAGACACTTGGAATCGTGGAAGCGATGAAGCTGATGAATGAAATCGAAAGCGATTACAGCGGAACAGTTGCAGAGATTCTGGTACATAACCAGGAAGGCGTAGAATACGGGCAGCCGTTATTCCGTATCGTGTAGGAGGCAGATATATACTATGAATCATTTGAATATTAAAGAAATCCAGGAGATTATCCCGCACCGTCATCCATTTCTTCTGCTGGATTACATCGAAGATTATGTACCGGGAGAGTATGCGGTTGGGTATAAATGTGTGTCTTACAGAGAAGAATTCTTTGTAGGACATTTTCCAGAAGAGCCGGTGATGCCTGGTGTGCTGACAGTGGAAGCACTGGCACAGGCAGGTGCGGTTGCAATCTTAAGCCTGGAAGAGAACAAAGGAAAGATCGCATATTTTGGCGGGATTAATAAATGTAAGTTCAAAGGAAAGATCGTTCCGGGAGACAAGGTACGTCTGGAGACGAAGATCATCCGCAGGAAAGGACCTGTCGGCGTTGGTGAGGCAGTTGCCAGTGTGGATGGAAAAGTCGTAGTAAGTGCAGAACTGACATTCATGGTTGGATAGTCAGTCACACATCTGATGGAAGCATGGCAGCAGGAATGCAAAGTCATTCTGCATTGACAGAGATGAAAAGGGATCAACATAGGAGTGTAAATAAAAATGATAAAAAAAGTATTGATCGCAAACAGAGGAGAGATTGCAGTGCGTATCATCCGCGCTTGCCGCGAGATGGGAATTGAGACCGTAGCGGTCTATTCCGAGGCAGACAAAGAAGCATTGCATACCAAGCTTGCAGATGAAGCCATCTGCATCGGACCTGCTCCGTCAAAGGACAGTTATCTCAGCATGGAAAATATCATCAGTGCAACCATTATCAGCGGTGCAGATGCAATCCATCCGGGCTTTGGATTCTTATCCGAGAACAGTAAATTTGCAGAGCTGTGTGAGCAGTGCAACATTACTTTCATCGGACCGGATTCGAAAGTCATTGCAAGTCTTGGAAACAAACAGGTTGCGAGAAATACGATGATGGCAGCAGGGGTGCCGGTGATTCCGGGAAGTAAAGAGCCAGTCTATGATGCAAAGACTGGTGCCGCATTGGCACAGGAGATCGGCTATCCGGTTATCATCAAAGCAGCTTTAGGAGGCGGTGGTAAAGGCATGCGTACCGCCTGGACACCGGAAGAGTTTGAATCTGCATTTCAGACAGCACAGAAAGAGACGGAGATGGCATTTGCAGATTCAACGATGTATATCGAACATTTTGTGGAAAATCCAAGGCATATCGAATTTCAGATTCTGGCAGATAAATATGGCAATGTAATCCATCTTGGAGAAAGAGACTGTTCGATCCAGAGAAATCATCAGAAGCTGATCGAAGAATCCCCATCGGTTGCATTGTCAGATGACTTAAGAAAGAAGATGGGAGATGCGGCAGTCAAAGCTGCAAAAGCAGCAGGCTATGAAAATGCCGGAACCATTGAATTTCTGTTGGAAAAATCCGGGAACTTTTACTTTATGGAAATGAATACAAGGATTCAGGTGGAGCATCCGGTCACTGAATGGGTGACGGGGGTGGATCTTGTAAAAGAACAGATCCGTATCGCATCCGGCCAGAAATTATCTTATACACAAGAAGACATAAAACTTACCGGTCATGCGATTGAATGCAGGATCAATGCGGAAAATCCGGAGAAAAACTTCCGCCCGTCTCCGGGAACGATCACGGATATGTATCTTCCGGGAGGAAAGGGAATCCGTATTGATTCGGCGATTTACAGCGGGTATACCATCCCGCCATATTATGATTCTATGGTGGCCAAGCTTATCGTGTGGGCAAAGAACCGCCAGGAGGCAATCAACAAGATGCAAAGTGCACTTGGAGAAGTCATCATAGAAGGCATTGATACCAATGTTGATTATCAGTATGGCATTGTAAATCACCCGGATTATATAGAGGGAAATATAGATATTGAATTTATTGAAAGGCTGTAGAGGTGACTGCTGATGAAGCTGGACAACGTATTTAAAAAGACCAGAATTGCTGTCGGGAGAAAGAATTATATTACATTTACCAGACGACCGGAAGTTCCGGAAGGATTACTTCGCAAATGTAATAAATGCGGAGGAGCGATTATTGCAGAAGATGTAAAGAGAGATTATTATATCTGTCCGAAGTGCGGAGGATATTTCCGTGTGCATGCAAGACGAAGGATCGAAATGGTGACAGATGAAGGTTCTTTTGAAGAATGGGATGAAGGTTTTCAGGGAGGAAATCCACTGGAATATAAAGGCTATGAAGAAAAGCTTAAAAACTTACAGGAAAAGACCGGTCTTTCGGAAGCAGTCGTAACAGGAAAAGCAAAGATTGACGGCCGCGAGGTGGCTATCGGAGTATGTGATGGAAGATTTCTGATGGCAAGTATGGGAGAAGCAGTTGGAGAGAAGATAGCAAGGGCAGTAGAACGGGCAACAAAAGAAAGACTTCCGATCATCTTATTTGCCTGCTCAGGAGGGGCCCGTATGCAGGAGGGAATCATCTCTCTTATGCAGATGGCAAAGACATCCGCAGCACTTAAGCGCCACAGTGATGCAGGACTTCTTTACATCAGTGTACTGACAGATCCCACAACTGGCGGGGTAACCGCAAGCTTTGCGATGCTCGGAGACGTGATCCTGGCAGAGCCAAAAGCTCTGATCGGGTTCGCCGGACCAAGAGTGATCGAGCAGACCATCGGACAAAAACTTCCGGAAGGATTTCAGAGAGCAGAGTTCTTGTTAGAACATGGATTCCTCGATGCAATTGTAGAGCGTCAACAGATGAAAGAGACACTTTCTAAGATTCTTGCACTTCATGACGCAGGAGAAAACATAAAAGACAGTGAAGAGTATGGAAGAAAAGAAGTGAATCTGAACAATCCAGACAGCCAGAAAAATGAGCTGACTGCATGGCAGAGAGTAGAACTTTCCAGACGCAAAGACCGTCCGGTAGGCAGTGATTATATTGATGCATTATTTACAGACTTCATAGAATTTCACGGAGACCGGTATTTTGCAGATGATAAAGCCATCATTGGCGGCGTGGCAAGATTCCATGGCATGCCGGTAACGGTAATCGCACAGGCCAAGGGAAGAAATACAAAGGAAAATATCGAAAGAAACTTCGGTATGCCACAGCCGGAAGGTTACCGGAAAGCATTAAGACTTATGAAGCAGGCGGAAAAATTTGGCCGTCCTGTAATCTGTCTTGTCGATACACCGGGAGCATTCTGCGGACTGGAAGCAGAAGAACGAGGACAGGGGGAAGCCATTGCCAGAAACATCTATGAGATGTCCGGGTTAAGGGTTCCAGTGGTTTCTATCATCATTGGTGAAGGCGGAAGCGGCGGTGCACTTGCGATGGCAACTTCAGATGAAGTCTGGATGCTGGAAAATTCAATCTATTCCATTCTCTCACCGGAAGGATTCGCAAGCATCCTCTGGAAAGACAGTTCCAAGGCAAAAGAAGCTGCGGAAGTAATGAAACTGACTGCGGAAAATCTTAAGGCACAGGGAATTGTAGAGCGTGTTTTTGAAGAACCGGAAGATTATACGGTGCAGAATATGAACGGCGTGATTGCGCAGATGGATGAAGCAATTGATACGTTTCTTTTGAAATATGAGGCATTATCGGAGACAGAGTTATTAGAACACAGGTATGCACGTTTCCGTAGCATGTGAGGAGAAATATATGAAAATACAACCAATGAAAATAGGAGAAAAGATTGCAAAAATTCCAGTTATCCAGGGGGGCATGGGAGTTGGCATCAGCCTTGGAAATCTGGCAGGAGCAGTTGCAAAAGAGGGCGGCATAGGGATCATCTCTGCCGCCCAGCCTGGCTATAGAGACGAAGATTTTGAAAAAGATCCGTTAAAGGCCAATCTAAGAGCCATCAAATCAGAATATGAAAAAGCACGGAAAATTGCACCGGATGGAATCATCGGATTCAATCTGATGGTTGCCATGGAGCACTATGAAGAATATGTGCAGGCAGTAGTAGAATCAGGAGCAGATCTGATCGTATCGGGAGCCGGACTTCCGACCGATCTTCCCAAATATGTGGGAGACTCTGATATCCTGCTCGCACCAATTGTGTCAACGGCAAAATCAGCAAATGTAATATTGAAGTACTGGGATAAAAAGTATCGAAGAATCCCGGACCTGGTAGTGATTGAAGGACCACTTGCCGGGGGACATCTGGGCTTTCATGAAGAGCAGCTGGAGGAATATGGGATAGATGTTGGCAGACAGGAAGATTCCGGAATAAAAGAGAATAGATATTTTGAACCTGTGCCGGATGGAAATACAGATAGAAGATATGTAGAACCTTTTGAGAATACAAAGTATGAAAAAGAAATCGAAAAGATTATAGAGGTTATTCATACATTTGCAAATAAATACGCTAAAAAAATACCGGTAGCACTTGCAGGCGGAATCCATGACCGTGAAAGTGCCACGCATGCATTTTCATTTGGAGTTGATGCGATACAGGTGGCGACAAGGTTCGTTACGACGGAAGAATGTGATGCGGATATCCGGTATAAAGAAGCATATCTGAATGCAAAAAAAGAAGATATTGTGATCGTAAAAAGTCCGGTTGGAATGCCGGGGCGTGCAATCTTGAATCCATTTATGAAGAAAGTAAAAGAACTTGGAAGGCTGAAACCTGCTCACTGTTTCCACTGTCTGAAGCACTGTAATCCGGGAACGACACCGTACTGTATTACACAGGCACTCATCAATGCGGCAAAAGGAAAGGTTGATGATGCGTTACTTTTCTGTGGTGCCTATGCATATCAGGCAACTCGTCTGGAAACTGTAAAAGAAGTTATTGATTCTCTGATACCAGAAAGGGTATAATAAAAGACAAGAGTAAAGAATGAAGGGTGAAAGTAAAGGATAATACGGAAGATGGGAATGGATGACGCATATAAGATGATCAATCAGACGCTGGTGAGTCTGATCAATGAAATATGGGAGCTGGAAGAAAAGGCAATTATTACGGATGAATTCAAGGATCTGACGAATAATGATATGCATGTAATAGAAGCAGTCGGGCTTGGAGAAGGGAATAATATGTCTTCCGTTGCCAGGAAACTTAATATTACCGTAGGATCACTTACGACAGCCATGAACAGTCTGGTGAATAAAAGATATGTGGAACGTCACAGAAGTGAGGAAGACCGCCGGGTCGTTCTTGTAAAACTGACGGAAAAGGGTGTAAAAGCTTATCACCATCATGAAGATTACCACAGACAGATGACGCAGGCAATTCTGGATAAGCTGGATGATACAGAATTACCGGTTCTTGTAAAGACACTGGATGCATTATCGGAGTTCTTTACCGGTTACAGTGCGAATAAGGAGTCTTAGTTATGGTAAAAGGTGTTATATTTGATATGGACGGAACGATGTTCGATACAGAACGTCTTTCTACAAAAGGATGGATGTATGCAGGAGAGAAGCTTGGCGTAGAACTTCCAAGATCACTGGTTGATGCATTCCGTGGAACCAATCCGACAGCAATCCGTAATAAATTCACAGAATATTTTGGTGACAGACTGGATTATGATAAGACCAGGGCGGTAAAGCATGAATATTTTGAAATGGCAACCAAAGACGGAATTCCATTGGAAGAGGGACTGGTTGAATTGCTGGAATATCTGAATGCAAATGGAATACCGGCAGCAGTGGCAACTTCTACAGAACAGAAGCGTGCAGAGATGATCATTAAAAAAGCCGGAGTATATGAGATGTTTACCGGATATACATATGGTGATCTGATCGAACGCAGCAAACCGGCACCGGATATTTTCCTGAAAGCGGCAGAACTTATCGGACAGAAGCCGGAAGACTGTCTTGTATTAGAGGATAGTGCGCCTGGACTGGAAGCTGGTAAAGCAGCCGGTGGATATACAATCTATATTCCGGATGAGGCAATTGTGCCGGACGAGGCAAAAGAAGGAATCTCAGCAGAACTTCCGACACTTAACGAAGTCATTGACTGGATTGAAAAAGAGAATCATAAATAAGAGAAATAACTGAGATAACTGTCGTGCAGAAGTTGATTATGCGGACAGTTATTTCTGTATATTGGTGCAGTAGAAGTGTGTTGTGCATAGCATGATGTGCAACTGTAGAGTGGGGACAGGAGGAAAAACTGATGTATGAAAGTGAAGTAGAAAAATTACAGAGTATCATTGATGACAGTGAAAGAATTGTATTTTTCGGAGGAGCGGGTGTATCGACGGAGAGTAATATTCCGGATTTCAGAAGTGCGGACGGCTTGTATCAACAGAAGTATAAATACTCACCGGAGCAGATTGTAAGTCATAGTTTCTTCATGCATAATCCGGAAGGATTTTATGAATTCTATAAAGAAAAGATGATGTTCCTGGATGCAAAGCCAAATGCGGCACATCTGAAACTTGCAGAGCTGGAAGAAGCAGGAAAATTAACGGCTGTGATCACGCAGAATATTGATGGACTGCATCAGGCGGCAGGAAGCCGGAATGTATTGGAACTTCACGGAAGTATTCACCGTAATTACTGCATGAAATGCCACAAATTTTACGATGCGGCATATGTAAAGCATGCAGATGGAATCCCAAGATGTACCTGTGGCGGAATGATCAAACCGGATGTTGTTCTCTATGAAGAGGGACTGGATTCTGACGTGATCAGTAAGAGTATTAAGGCAATCAGTGAAGCGGATACGCTGATCATTGGCGGCACTTCGCTAATCGTATATCCGGCAGCGGGATTCATCGATTATTTCCGCGGAAAGCATCTGGTGGTTATTAATAAAAGTGCGACAGCCAGAGAGGTTGGAGCGGAGCTTACGATAGGGGCACCGATTGGGGAGATTTTGGGAAAAATTGCTGTTTAATACGCTAGTTCATCATGGCCTCCCGGTCCATGAGAAAGCGCTGGTATCCTATTTGCTGCTAGATGT
>ERZ826242.2436-NODE-2436-length-16104-cov-8.992834_pt1 | contig 16104 bp, 11 predicted proteins | sample MGYA00519871_ERZ826242 | MGnify/ENA primary metagenome ERZ826242 (study PRJEB31778, sample SAMEA3449226) | human gut metagenome | biome: human gut; feature: human-associated habitat; material: faeces | place: United Kingdom | collected 2010/2012 ...
GCTGCCGCGCTTTTCTCATTGACAATTCGACGGGAAATGCTATAATCTGCTATGTCTGAAAAAATGTAAAATTGTATCGCAGAGGTGCCGCCGCGAGGCGGAGAATAGAGAATCCGGTGCGAATCCGGAACGATGCAGTCACTGTGTACGGGAACGGCCTGCGTAGCCACTGGGAAACTGGGAAGGGCAGCGCCGCGATGAACGAAGTCAGGAGACCTGCCTCTGCGAGAAATCTCAAGCCCGCTGCACACAGGCTGATATTTCTGCGAGTTTACCCGCGGCGCGATTTTTTCGCGGCGCGGTGTTGCTGGTTGGAATCATGAGAGCGGCTGTGGGTCACCATGGCCGCTTTTATATTTCTTTCAGAACGATTTTTGAAGAAGAAGGTAAAGAGAAACATGAAAAAAGCACTTGCAATCCTGCTCACAGCCGTAATGTTGCTGGGCGTGCTGACCGCCTGCGGCAGCAAGAAGGACGACGCTGCCGACGACACGCAGAATACGGAGGACGCCGACAAGGCCGCGGCCGACAATGTCGCCGCGCTCATTGACGCGATCTATGTTCAGGAGCGCACCGATGAGACCGACGCGCAGTGCGAGGCCGCCAAGGCTGCCTGGGACGCGCTGACCGACGAGCAGAAGGCCATGGTCGAGGGTGAGGAAGCGAGCCCTGAGTACTTCGGCCTTGACACGGGCGATGCGTCCAAGGACGATCCCCGCAATCAGGACGAGATCGGCGAGAACGAGCTTTTGGTCGTTTCCTTCGGCACGTCCTACAACGACAGCCGCGTCAACGATATCAAGAGCATCGAGGACGCCCTGCAGGAGGCCTATCCCGACTGGTCCGTCCGCCGCGCCTTCACGGCTCAGATCATCATCAACCACATTCAGGCCCGCGACGGCGAGAAGATCGACAACATGACCCAGGCGCTCGACCGCGCTGTGGCCAACGGCGTCAAGAACCTCGTCGTGCAGCCGACGCACCTGATGCACGGCGCGGAGTATGACGAAATGTGCGCCGCCATCGACGAGTATCGCGATCAGTTCGAGTCCGTCTCCATCGCTGAACCCCTGCTCGGCGAGGTCGGCAGCGACGCGACCGTCATCAACGCCGACAAGGAAGTTGTCGCCAAGGCCATCACCGCCGCCGCGGTCGAGGCAAGCGGCTTTGACTCTCTCGAGGCTGCCAAGGAAGCTGGCGCCGTGTTCGTCTTCATGGGCCACGGCACCGCACACGTCGCCAAGGTCAGCTACAGCCAGATGAGCGCCCAGATGCAGAACCTTGGCTATGAGAACGTCTTCATCGGCACGGTCGAGGGCGAGCCGGAGGAGACCTCCTGCGAGTCCGTCATCGAGGCCGTCAAGGCCGCGGGCTACACCAACGTCATCCTGCGCCCGCTGATGGTCGTTGCGGGTGATCACGCCAACAACGACATGGCCGGCAGCGACGACGATTCCTGGAAGACTATGTTCGAGGCTGCCGACTTCACCGTCGACTGCCAGATCGCGGGCCTCGGCGAGATCGCCGATGTGCAGGCGCTCTACATCGCCCACACCCAGGCCGCCATTGACGCCCTGAACGCGTAAATAGACCCAAAGGGCTCCGAAGCGATTGTGCACCGCTTCGGGGCCTTTTCCGGATGGAGGTATTTCCCAATGAAAAGAACACTGACACTGATGCTGACCGCCCTGGTGCTCTGCACGCTGCTTTTCGGCTGCGGGCAGAAGAATGAGGACGGCAATCCGCAGGACAACAACACTGAGTCCGCGCTCGCCGACGGCGTTTACACCGCAGACTTCAACACCGACAGCAGCATGTTCCACGTGAACGAGGCCTGCGAGGGCAAGGGTACGCTGACGGTCGAAAACGGCCAGATGACGATCCACATCAGCCTGCCGTCCAAGAGCATTCTGAACCTCTTCTGTGGCACGGCGGAGGACGCGCAGAAGGACGGCACGTCGCTTTTGCAGCCCACGACCGACACCGTCACCTATTCCGACGGCCTGAGCGAGGAGGTCAACGGCTTTGATATCCCCGTGCCCGCGCTGGACGAGGAGTTCGACGTCGCCATCATCGGCACGAAGGGCAAGTGGTACGACCACAAGGTCTCCGTGACGAACGCCGTTTTGAAGGAAGACGACGCCGCCGCGCCCGCCGAGACGCTGGCCGACGGCACCTACACGATTGCCGTGACGCTCGAGGGCGGCAGCGGCAAGGCGAACATCCAGTCGCCCTGCACGCTGACGGTCGCGGACGGCAAAATGACCGCCACTATCGTCTGGAGCAGCAGCCACTATGACTATATGCTCGTGGGCGGCGAGCGCTGCGACGTACTCTCGACCGAAAACGGCTCGACGTTTGAGATCCCCGTCGCCGCGCTGGATACGCCGCTTGCCGTGGTCGGCGATACCACCGCCATGAGCACGCCGCACGAGATCGACTACACGCTGACGTTCGACGCCTCGAGTGCCGAGGTGAACAGATGAGACGCCTGCCGCGCGCGCTTCTCACGCTGTTGGCCGTGCTGACGCTCTGCGCCTGCGGGGACAAAGCGCAGGACGGTTCGAACGGCGAAAATGCGGCGGTCGCGTGGGATACTCTGTCGTTTGACAAGACCATGCCGCTTGACTATGCCACGCAGTTTTCCGTTTCCTATTCGGGCGACGACTACAAGCGCATCACCATCGGGCAGGATCAGGAATTCCTGCTCGTGGCGGAGGGCGCGGCTGTGCCCAGTGGCGTGCCGGAGGGTGTGACGATCTTGCAGCAGCCGCTCGATGAAATTTATCTGGTCGCCAGCGCGGCGATGGACAGCTTTGCCCAGCTGGACGCGGTCGACAGCATCCGCTTCAGTGGACGCAAGGAGTCGGACTGGTATATCGAGCAGGCGAAGGAGGCCATGAGCGCGGGTGACATGCTTTACGCGGGCAAATACTCCGAGCCCGATTACGAGCTTATCTTGTCGCAGGGCTGCGATCTGGTGCTTGAAAACACGATGATCTACCACTCGCCCGAGGTCATCGAGCAGTTTGAAACGCTGGGCATCCCCGTGCTCGTGGAAATGTCCAGCTACGAGAGCGAGCCGTTTGGCCGCATGGAGTGGGTCAAGCTCTACGGTGCGCTCATCGGCAAGGAGAACGAGGCCGCGGCGCTGTTTGAGGAGAAAATGGACAGCGTTTCGGGCATTCTGGGCGCTGCGCCCACGGGAAAGACCGTCACATTCTTCTATGTGACGAGCAACGGCGCGGTCAATGTGCGAAAGTCGACGGACTATGTCGCTAAATCCATCGCCATGGCGGGCGGGGAATACGTCTCCTTTGACAACACGGAAGAGGAGAACGCCCAGTCCACCGTCACCATCCAGATGGAGGCATTTTACAGCGGCGCGCACGACGCGGATGTGCTCATCTACAACAGCATCATCGACGGCGGGCTTACGACGATCGACGAGCTTTTAGCACTCGAACCGCTGCTTGGCGACTTTAAGGCCGTGCAGAACGGGAACGTCTGGTGCCTGACGAAGGACTTTTATCAGGAATCGCTCGAATTGAGCGACCTCGTCGTGGATCTCCACACCGTTTTGAGCGGGGCGGACACGCCGCTCCGGTTTTTGACAAAGCTGCAATAATTTTTGACTGGAAAGTTGAAACAGACAGGAGGGACGAGCATGGAGCAGAAGCGGAAAACACGGATGTGGTGCGGCTTTTTGCTGCTGCTCGTCCTTTTGGCTGTTTTTTTGATCTGGAATTTATTCGCGGGCAGCGTGCAGCTCTCCGCGTCTCAGATAGGACAAATTCTGCTCGGCGGCGGGGATGACCTGACGCAGCAGCGGATCATCATGCAGATCAGATTGCCGCGCATGGTGTCGGCGCTCATTTTAGGCGGTGCGCTGTCCGTGTCGGGGTATCTTCTGCAAACATTTTTCCACAATCCCATCGCGGGGCCGTTCGTGCTGGGCATTTCGTCGGGCGCGAAGCTCGCGGTGTCGATCGCGATGATCGTTTTCCTCAGCCGCGGCGTCAGATCATCGTCGGCACTGCTGATCGGCGCGGCGTTCATCGGCGCGATGCTCTCGATGGGGCTCATCCTGCTCATCTCGCAGCGGGTCAATCAGATGAGCCTTCTCGTCATCTGCGGCGTGATGATCGGCTACATCTGCTCGGCGCTGACGGATTTTCTCGTCACGTTCGCGGACGATTCAAACATCGTGAACCTGCACAACTGGTCGAACGGCTCGTTTTCCGGCATGAAGTGGGAAAACGTGACGACGATGGCCTGGGTGTGCGGGATCGCGCTGATTTTGACATTTTTCCTCTCCAAGCCCATCCGCGCCTACCAGCTCGGCGAGGTCTACGCGCGCAACATGGGCGTGCCGATCAAGGCGTTTCGCGCGGCGCTCATCCTGCTCTCCAGCGTGTTATCTGCCTGCGTGACGGCCTTCGCCGGCCCCATCTCATTTGTCGGCATTGCGCTGCCGCACCTGATGAAGGCGCTCTTCAAAACGGCGGAGCCGCTTTTGCTGATTCCGGCGAGCTTCCTCGGCGGGGGCATCTTCTGCCTTGCGTGTGATCTCATCGCGCGCACGGCCTTTGCGCCCACGGAAGTCAGCATCAGCTCGGTCACGGCGGTGTTCGGCGCGCCGGTCGTCATCTACATGATGGTGCGCAGAAAGGCGGGGCGGGAATGAGCGGCTATTTGGAGACAAAGAATTTATCCGTCGGCTACCACGGCAAGCCCCTCATCGAGGATGTGCCCCTCTGCGTGCAGAGGGGAAAGATCGTTACGCTGATCGGGCCGAACGGCTCGGGCAAGTCGACGATCCTGAAAACCGTCATCGGTCAGCTGCCGGAGCTTTCCGGTGCGGTGTATTTAGACGGCGAGACGATACGTGCGCGCAGCCGAAATGATATCGCACGCCGCATGGCGATCTTGATGACCGCGCGCGTCGAACCGGAGCTGATGACCTGCCGCGATGTGGTCAGCTCCGGGCGCTACCCTTACACGGGAAGGCTCGGTGTGCTGCGGGAGGAGGATCGGAAGATCGTTGAGCAGTCGCTCGCGCATGCGGACGCGCTTTCCTTTGCTGATTCGCCCTTTTCCGCGATCAGCGACGGTCAGCGCCAGCGGATCCTGCTGGCAAGGGCGCTGTGCCAACAGCCGCAGCTCATCGTGCTCGACGAGCCGACGAGCTTTTTGGACATCCGCTACAAGCTCGAACTGCTCTCCGTCCTCAAGCGCATGGTGCGCGAAAACGACCTCGCCGTGCTGCTCTCGCTCCACGAGCTCGATCTGGCGCGGCGCATTTCGGACACGATCGTGTGTGTGGCGGGCGACCGGATCGACCGCATCGGCCCGCCGGAGGAAATTTTCACGAGCGACTACATCGCGCAGCTCTACCATTTGGAGCGCGGGAAGTACGACGAGTGCTTCAGCACGTTAGAATTTGTACCGTAAATCATACAAGGAAAACTGCTTTACAGATACGATAAAAGGAGGACGGAACATGCAGAAGGCAGCGCCGAGATTGCTTATTGCCGGGACGAATAGCGGGTGCGGCAAGACGACGGTGACCTGCGCGATCTTGCAGGCTTTGGTCGACACCGGTGTGCCCGTCGCCGCGGCGAAGGGCGGTCCCGATTACATTGACCCCATGTTCCACCGCGAGATCATCGGCGCGAAGAGCAGCAATTTGGACCCCTTCTTTTTTGACGACGACGACACGCTGCGCTTCCTCCTCGCGCAAAACGGCGCAGGGAAGGACGTGACGGTCATCGAGGGCGTGATGGGCTATTACGACGGCATCGGCCTTGATTCCTCGCGCGCGAGCACCTTTGAGGTCGCGCAGCGGACGGAAAGTCCCGTCGTGCTCGTGCTGAACGCGAAGGGCGCGGGATTGTCAGTGCTGGCCGTGCTCGACGGTTTTCTGCACTTTGCGCCGGAAAACCGCATCCGCGGTGCCATCCTGAACGGCTGCACGGCGATGAGCTATCCGACGCTCGCGCGGGCGATTGAAGAACGCTTCTGCGTGCGCGCCTGCGGATTTCTGCCGCAAATGCCCGACTGCTCGCTCGAGAGCCGCCACCTCGGCCTCATCACCGCGGCAGAGGTGGACGATCTGAAAGAGAAGATGCAGCGTCTCGCCGCTAAGGCGCGGGAGACGATCGATTTGAACGCGCTGCTGCAAATCGCGAAGAGCGCACCGCCGCTTACATTCACGCCGCCAGACATTTCGGCGGCGGGCGAGCATGTGCGCATCGGCGTCGCGCGCGACAGGGCATTTTGCTTTTACTATGAGGACAGTCTGGACCTGCTGTGTCGCCTCGGTGCGGAGATCGTAACGTTCAGCCCGCTGTCGGATGAACGCTTACCGGAAGACCTGCATGGGTTATATCTCGGCGGCGGCTATCCCGAGCTCTACGCGGAGCGGTTGGAGGCAAACGCCGCCATGCGCGCTTCTATCCGCGCGGCGGTGGAAAGGGGACTGCCCTGCGTCGCCGAGTGCGGCGGCTTTATGTACCTGACGCAGTCCATCGCGGGACATGCGATGGCGGGCGTTTTATCGGGCAGCTGCTTCGACGCGGGGAAGCTGACGCGCTTTGGCTACGCGACATTGACGGCGCAGCGGGATTCGATGCTGTTTGCCGCGGGCGAGCAGATCCCCGCGCACGAGTTCCACCGCTGGGATGTGGAAAATCCGGGCGAGGACTTCCTCGCGGAAAAGCCGAGCGGAAGAAGCTGGCGCTGCGCGTATGCGGGCGAAACGCTCTACGCGGGCTATCCGCATTTCCACTTTTACGCAAACCTGAGCGCCGCGGTGCGCTTTGTTGAAGCCTGCCGAAAGGAGAAACACCGCCATGAGTGAGCCGATGAAGCCGATGGAAATTGAACAGCGCAGCTTCGAGATCATCATGGAGCTGCTGGGAAACCGCGTGCTCGACCCCGAAAACGAGCTTGTCATCAAGCGCGTCATCCACACGACGGCGGACTTTGACTATGCCGACAATCTGACGTTTTCCGACCACGCGGTGCAAAAGGGTATCGCCGCGCTGAAAAGCGGCTGCGACATCGTCACCGATACACAGATGGCGAAGGCGGGCATCAACAAGACGATCCTTGCAAGCCTTGGCGGCGAGGTGCACTGCTTCATGTCCGACCCCGACGTTGCGCAGGAGGCGAAGACGCGCGGCGTGACGCGGGCGTTCGTTTCGATGGAAAGAGCGGCAATGCTGCAAAAACCCTGTATTTTTGCCATCGGCAACGCGCCGACGGCGCTGCTGTCACTCGAGGCGCTGATGGAAGAGAATAAAGTTGCCCCCGCGCTCATCATCGGCGTGCCGGTGGGCTTTGTAAATGTGGAAGCGAGCAAGGAGCAGATCATCGCCGCGGCGCGCGCGCCGTACATCATCGCACGCGGGCGCAAGGGCGGCAGCAATGTGGCGGCCGCCATCTGCAACGCCCTGCTTTATCAAATCAGGCGGTAGCACCATGGAAGAATATCTCGTAAAGGACGGCAAGCGCCTGCGCTTCGGCTATACAACCGGCTCGTGCGCCGCGGCCGCGGCTAAGGCCGCGGCATGGATGCTGCTGACGGGCAGGAGGAAGGAGTCCGTCCGCCTGCAAACGCCCAAGGGCATCGAGCTGAATCTCAAAGTGCTGGACATTCAGATGCTCGCGGACGAGGCGCGCTGCGCCATCCGAAAGGACAGCGGTGACGACCCCGACGTGACGCGCGGCACGCTCATTTTTGCCGCGGTGAAAAGATCAGATAAGTCCGGCGTGACCATCGACGGCGGCGAGGGCGTTGGCCGCGTGACGAAGCCGGGACTCGACCAGCCCGTGGGAGCGGCGGCTATCAACTCCGTGCCGCGAAAAATGATCGAAGAGAACGTGCGCGAGGTCTGCATGCTCGTCGGATACGACGGCGGCCTTGACGTGACGATCTCCGCGCCGGGGGGCGAGGCGCTCGCGAAAAAGACTTTTAACCCGCGCCTCGGCATTGAGGGCGGCATCTCCATTCTGGGCACGACCGGCATCGTCGAGCCGATGAGCGAGCAGGCATTGCTTGACACCATCCGCGTGGAACTGCGGCAGCGGCGCGAGAACGGCGCGGACTACATCCTCCTTGCGCCCGGCAACTACGGCGCAGACTACATCCGCGATTTTATCGGGCTTGACCCGAAGACGGCGGTGCTGACGTCGAACTTCATCGGCGACAGCCTGGAATTCTGCAAGGAATTCGGTTTTCACGGCGCGCTGCTCATCGGGCACATCGGAAAGCTCGTCAAGCTTGCGGGCGGCATGTGGAACACGCACTCGAAATTCGGCGACTGCCGCATGGAGATCATCGCCTCGCACAGCGCGGCGCTGGGCCTGCGCGCAGAACGCACGGAGGAAGTTCTGCACTGCGCCACCTGCGACGACGCGCTGCGCATCCTGGACGAAGAGGGGCTGAAGGATGCCTTCCTCGTGCGTCTGGGACAGCGCATCGGCACGATGCTCGGCTATAAGAGCGGCGAACTCCAGAGCGGCGCAATCTTATTTTCGAAAGAATACGGTTTCCTCTGCGAAACGGAAGGCGCGGAGGAACTGCTCGAACAGATCAGGGAGGGCTGAACGTGGTACATTTTGTTGGCGCTGGAAGCGGCGCGCCGGATCTCATCACGCTGCGGGGCGCAAGGCTCCTTGGCGAAGCAGATGTGGTGATCTACGCGGGTTCGCTGGTGAATCCCGAGCTGCTTACACTCACGAAACCGGGCTGCGAGGTTCACGACAGCGCAAAGCTGACGCTTGAAGAGGTCATCGCCCTCATCGAGCGGGCGGAGCGCGAGGGAAAGACCACCGTGCGATTGCACACGGGCGACCCGAGCATTTACGGCGCGGTGCGCGAGCAGTTCGACGCGCTCACAGAGTGCGGCATTAACTTTGACGTCTGCCCCGGCGTCAGCTCGTTCTGCGGCGCTGCGGCGGCGCTGCGGGCGGAATACACACTGCCGAACGTGAGCCAGACGGTCATCATCACGCGTGCGGCAGGCCGCACGCCGGTGCCGGAGCGGGAGTCGATCCGCTCTCTTGCCGCGCACGGGGCGACGATGGTGCTGTTTTTGAGCACGGCGCTCACGGAAACGCTGCAAGGTGAACTACTTGCCGGCGGCTATGCCGCGGAAACGCCCGCGGCCATTGTCTACAAGGCAACGTGGCCGGAAGAAAAGATATTCTGCTGCACGGTGGGCACGCTGCACGAAACGGCGGAGGAAAACAGACTTAGGAAAACAGCGCTCATCGTGGTGGGCGGGTGCCTTGGCAAGGAATACCTGCGCTCGATGCTCTACCACCCTGACTTTACGACGGAATACCGCAAGGGGAACGCATGAAGATCGCACTTTTTGCCTATAGCCGCGGCGGCTGCGCAACGGCGCGGCGCGTCTGTGCGGCACTGCCGGAGGCAGAAACGCTTTGTTATACGATGCCGCGCTTTGAAGAGGCGGGATTTCTGCCGCTTTTCGGAGAGGCCTATCGGGAGAGATTTTCGTCCGCGGATGCGCTTATCTTTATCGGCGCCTGCGGCATTGCCGTGCGTGAGATCGCGCCGTATCTTGTGAGCAAAAAGACCGATCCCGCGGTGCTCTGCATCGACGAGAAAATGCAGTTTGTCATTTCGCTGCTCTCCGGCCACATCGGCGGCGCGAACGACTTATCGCGCCGACTGGCGGGCGCGCTCGGCGCATCGGCGGTCATCACGACGGCAACGGACGTGAACGGTAAATTTGCCGCCGATGCCTGGGCAGCAAAAAATGAATGCGCCATTTCGAGTATGCTGCTTGCAAAAAAGGTCGCAGCGGAAATTCTGGAGCGCGATGTACCGCTTGTGAGCGATTTTCCGATCAAGGGTGCATTGCCCGGCGGAATTGTGGAAAAAACGCAGGGCGCGCTGGGAATTGTGATCGGATACTGCACGAAAGAACCGTTTGCCGAAACGCTGCGCCTCACGCCGAGAGTATTGCGTGTCGGCATCGGCTGCCGCAGGGGAACTGCACAGGAAACCATTGAAGCCGCCGTTGCGGCGGTGCTTTCTGCGCATCAGCTGGATCCAAGCGCGGTCAAGGGTGTCTATTCCATTGACTTAAAGCAGCAGGAGGCGGGGCTGCTTGCCGCCTGCGCGAAGCACAACTGGCCGACGGTATTTTACACGGCAGAGGAATTGCGCAGCGTACCGGGCGAATTTACGGATTCCCCCTTCGTGCAGGAGATGACGGGCGTCGGCAACGTCTGCGAGCGCGCAGCGATGCGCGGCGCGGAGAAATTATTGGTGAAAAAGACTGCGGTGGACGGCGTGACCGTCGCCGTGGCGGCGGAGCATTGGGAGGTTTCCTTTGGGTAAAGTGATCGTGGTGGGCATCGGCCCCGGCAGCTATGAGGATATGACGATCCGCGCCGACCGCGCGCTGCAATCGTGCGACGCCATCGTCGGCTACGGAGTTTATGTTGACCTTGTGAAGGAGCGCTATCCGGACAAGGCGTTTTATGAAACGCCCATGACGCAGGAGGCAAAGCGCTGCGCGCTTGCGCTCGAACTTGCGCGCGCGGGCAAGACCGCGGCCATGGTCTGCTCGGGCGACAGCGGCATTTACGGCATGGCGGCGCTCGTGTACGAGCTGCGCGGCGAGAGCGAAGAGCCTGAGATCGAGGTCGTCCCCGGCCTGACGGCGGCGTGCAGCGCCGCGGCGCTTTTGGGCGCGCCGCTGACGCACGATTTTGCCGTCATCAGCCTGAGCGACCGCCTGACGCCGTGGGAGACCATCGAAAAGCGCCTGACGCACGCGGCAAAGGCCGACCTGACCATCGCCCTTTACAATCCCGCGAGCCGTTCGCGGCCCGCACATTTGAAGCGTGCGTGCGATATCCTGCTGCGCTTTCTGCCTGCGAACCGACTCTGCGGCATCGCGCGCAACATCGGCCGCGCGGGAGAGAGCTGCCGCATGCTGACGCTCGGCGAGCTGCGGGAGGCGGAGGTTGACATGTTCTGCACCGTGCTCATTGGCAATGCCATGACCAAAACCATCGGCGGGCGGCTCATCACACCGCGAGGATACAAAAATGTATAAGATCTGTATTTTTGCAGGTACGACGGAAGCGCGGCGGCTTGTGGAGCTTTTGAGTTCGCAGCGGCATGTTGCCGTCACGGCCTGCGTGGCAACGGAATACGGTGAAACGCTCCTGCCCGAAAGGGGCAACGTGACGGTGCGCTCGGGGCGTATCCCGGTGGACGGGATCATTCAAATGCTCTCCGACACGAAATTTGATTTGGTGATCGACGCGACGCACCCCTACGCGGCATCGATCACCGAGAGCGTTGCGCGCGCCTGCGCGGAGACAGGGACAGAATATCTGCGCCTTCTGCGCGAGGAGTCTGACAAGGTATCTGACTTTACTTGCGTGTTGAATGCGGAAGCAGCAGCGCTGTTCCTGTCGAAGACGGACGGAAATATCCTGCTGACGACCGGCAGCAAGGATCTGAAAACGTATAGCAAGGTAAAAGACTTTACAGATAGAGCCTATGCGCGCGTGCTGCCGCTGGACGCGTCGCTCACGCTCTGTCGCGAGGCGGGCGTGCAGCCGTCGCACATTTTAGCGATGCAGGGGCCGTTTTCCGAGGAGATGGACGAGGCCATGCTGCGCGCCGTGTCGGCTAAGTGGCTTGTGACGAAGGACGGCGGCGAGGCGGGCGGCTTTGCCGCCAAGGTTGCCGCGGCGCGAAAAGCCGGGGCAAATGTGCTCGTGATCGGACGGCCGAAGCAGCGGGAGGGAAAGTCCTTTTCGCAGGTGTTGGACAGCTTGGAGTGCCGCTTTGGTTTCCGATTCGCGCAGAGTGTGAAGATCGTCGGTATCGGCCCGGGCAGCAGGGATGCGATGACGCAGGAGGCGCGCCGCGCGATCGAAGAGGCGGACTGCCTCATCGGCGCGAGACGCATGCTGGATGCCGCCGCGCGCGGCGGGCAGAAGACTTATGCCGCCATCGCACCACAGGAGATCGCGGACTTCATTCACGCGCACTGCGAATACCGGCAAAGCGCGGTCGTGATGTCGGGCGACACGGGCTTTTTCAGCGGCACGAGGAAGCTGCTGCCGCTGCTTTCTGACTGCGAGGTCAGCGTGCTGCCGGGCCTGAGCTCGCTTTCCTACCTCTGTGCAAAGCTGCAAACGTCCTATGAGGATGTCCATGTCGTCAGCCTGCATGGCCGCGCGCACGACATCACGGCAGACGTGCGCGCGCACGCGCGCGTTTTCGCGCTCGTCGGCGGCGAGAATGGCGTGAACGGCCTGTGCCGAACGCTGGCGGAAAACGGCCTCGGCACCGTGACGGTGAGCGTCGGCGAACAGCTGAGCTACGAGGATGAGACCATTACCACCGGCATGGCGGAGGAGCTGCAAAGTAAGGCCTTTGCGCCCTTGAGTGCCGTGCTGATCGAAAACGACCATCCCGATGCCATCGTGACGCACGGACTGCCGGACGAGGCGTTTTTGCGAGGCGCGGGCGAGGGCGGCGTTGTGCCGATGACCAAGAGCGAGGTGCGCGCCGTCGCGCTCTCGAAGCTCCGCCTGACCGAGCGCGCCGTCTGCTATGATATCGGCGCGGGAACGGGTTCGGTCGCCATCGAGATGGCGCTTCAGGCGAAGCACGGTCATGTCTACGCCGTTGAGCGCAGAGACGACGCGGTCGAGCTGTTGAAAAAGAATCAAGCGGCGTTCCATGTGGAGAACCTGACGGTCGTTTCCGGCACTGCGCCGGAGGCGTGCCGCGATCTGCCTGCACCGACGCACGTCTTTATTGGCGGCAGCGCGGGCAACCTGCGTGATATTCTGTCGATGCTGCTTGCCAAAAATCCGCACGTCCGCATCGTGGCGACGGCCGTCTCGCTTGAGAGCATCGCCGAGCTGACGGCGTGCATGAAGGATTTTGACTTTACCGAGGCGGAGGCCGTCTCCGTCCAGATCGCCCGCGGCAAAAAGGCGGGATCGTACCACCTGATGGCGGGGCAGAACCCCGTGTATGTGTTTACGATGCAGTCGGAGGAGAAGCTATGATTGGGCCAATTTTGCCGCTTCTCATCGGCTTTGGCATCGACTGCGTTCTGGGCGATCCGCACAGCCTGCCGCATCCGGTCGTGCTGATCGGGAAGACGATCAGCGCGCTGGAGTGCGTCCTGCGGAGAATATTCGCCAAAACGCCGCGCGGTGAGCGCGCGGCGGGCGCAGTGCTGTGGTTGATCGTCGCATTTCTTGCGACGGCGGTGCCCGCGCTGCTTCTGTGTTTGTGCGGCAGGGTGAGTCCGTGGCTGCGCCTCGCGGTCGAGAGCGTCATGTGCTGGCAGATCTTGGCGGCAAAGTCGCTGCGGGATGAGAGTATGAAGGTGTATCACGAACTCGAGCACGGCAGCATCGAATCCGCGCGCCGCGCCGTTTCGATGATCGTGGGACGCGACACGGCGGCGCTCGACGATGCGGGCGTGACGCGCGCCGCGGTCGAGACCGTGGCGGAGAACACGTCAGACGGCGTGGTCGCACCGCTGCTGTACCTTGCCATCGGCGGCGCGCCGCTGGGCTTTTTCTACAAGGCTGTGAATACGATGGACTCGATGCTCGGCTACGTCGAGCCGCCGTATAAGGATATCGGCCTTGTGCCTGCAAAGGCGGATGATATTGCGAACTATCTGCCTGCGCGCATCTCTGCATTGCTGATGCTCGCGGCGGGCGGACTTCTGCGCATGGACGTGAAAAACGGCTGGAAGATATTCCGCCGCGACCGCTACAAGCACGCGAGCCCGAACTCCGCGCAGACGGAGTCGGTCTGCGCGGGCCTTTTGGATGTGCGCCTCGCGGGCGACGCGTGGTATCACGGCGTGCTGCACAAAAAGGAGTACATCGGCGACGCACTGCGGCAGATCGAGCATGAGGATATCCCGCGCGCCTGCCGGCTGATGTACGGCACGACGCTGCTGGCGCTGCTGCTCGGCTGTGCGGTCCGGCTGCTGATTTTTTCGCTGTGAGGGAAGAGAATGCTTTATCAAACGGAAAACCGCCACGGCGGAGATATCTACGACGGCGGTATTGCGCTCGACTTTTCGGCGAATGTGAGCCCGCTCGGCACGCCGAGAAGCGTGACCGACGCGATCGAACGTGCGCTGCCCGAGCTCTACCGCTACCCAGACCCCTACTGCCGGACACTCGTACAGACGATCTCGGAATATGAGGGGGTGCCGAAGAACTTTGTCCTCTGCGGCAATGGCGCGTCCGAGCTGATCTACGCCTACTGCGGGGCCGTGCGGCCCAAGCGCGCGATGGAGCTCGCACCGACGTTTTCGGAGTATTCGCTTGCCTTGCGGCGGACAGGCTGCGAGGTCGTGCGCTATGCCCTTGACCAAAATGAGAATTTTGACTTGCGGAAGGACTTTTTGCCGTTTCTTGCGCGCGAAAAGATCGACGCGCTGTTCCTCTGCAACCCGAACAACCCGACGGGACGGCTCATTGCGGACGATTTGCTGGAAGAAATTCTGCGCATCTGCCGCGAGAAAAATATCGCGCTTTTTGTCGACGAGTGCTTTTTGAGCCTGTCGGACGGCGGCGTTGATCTGACGCCGTCCCTATCTGACTTCCCACAGCTTTTTATCCTCAAGGCCTTTACGAAGAGCTTTGGCATGGCGGGGCTGCGGCTGGGATATGGCCTGAGCGCGGACGAGGCATTGCTGCGGAAGATGTCGGCGGCGGTGCCGCCGTGGAATGTCTCGACGCTTGCACAGGCGGCGGGCGTCGCCGCGCTGGGCGATGCGGAGTTTCTGGAGAAAAACCGAACCATCATCCGCGCGGAGCGCCCGTGGCTCGAGGAAAAACTGAGGAAATTCGGCTTTTGGGTGTGCCCATCGCAGGTGAATTACATCTTATTCCGTGGCGATGTGGGCTTGACGGAACAGCTGCGAGCGCGCGGCGTCGCGATCCGCGACTGCGCAAATTTCGAGGGCCTGACATCCGGCTGGTATCGCGTTGCGGTCCGGCAGTACGAGGAAAACGAACAGCTTATCGCGGCAATCAGAAGCGTGGGAAAGGAGTGAGCGCATGGCAAAAACTATCATGATCCAGGGGACGATGTCCAACGCGGGCAAGAGTCTGCTGGCCGCGGGGCTCTGCCGCGTTTTGAAGCAGGACGGCTATCGCGTTGCCCCGTTCAAGAGCCAGAATATGGCGCTCAACTCGTTCATCACGAAAGATGGCGGCGAGATGGGGCGCGCGCAGGTGGTGCAGGCTGAGGCCGCGGGCATCGAGCCGGACGTGCGCTTGAATCCGATTTTACTGAAGCCGACGACGGACGTCGGCAGTCAGGTCATTGTGAACGGCCGCGTGCAGGGCAACATGCCCGCGATGGAATACTATCGCAGAAAGCGCGACTTTATCCCCGCGGTGATGGAGGCCTATGAGAGCTTGGCACGCGAGTACGACATCATCGTCATCGAGGGCGCGGGCAGCCCCGCGGAAATCAATTTGCAGGAAAACGACATCGTCAACATGGGCCTTGCCCGCATGGTGGATGCGCCGGTGCTGCTGGTGGGCGACATCGACCGCGGCGGCGTGTTCGCCCAGCTCTACGGCACGGTCGCGCTGCAAAGTGAAGAGGACAGAAGGCGCATCAAGGGCGTTGTTGTCAACAAATTCCGCGGTGACCGCGCCATTCTGGAACCGGGGCTCAAAACGCTTGAGGAGCTCTGCGGCGTACCCGTGGCGGGCGTTGTGCCATACCTCCATGTCGACATCGACGACGAGGATAGCTTGAGCGAACGCTTCGGGCGGGATAAGGAGCCGCGGCTCATCGACATTGCGGTTATCCGTCTGCCGCGCATTTCGAACTTTACGGATTTTTCGCCGTTTGAGCGCTACGAGAATGTCTCGCTCCGCTATGTGGAGCGGGCGCGGGACCTGCGCGCGCCGGATATGATCGTGATTCCCGGTACGAAGAGTACGATCGCCGACCTCCAATGGCTCCGCCAGAGCGGGCTGGAGGCGTCGATCCAAAAGGCTGCGAGCGGCGGCACGCTGGTTTTCGGCGTCTGCGGCGGC
>ERZ826242.2455-NODE-2455-length-15967-cov-39.983409_pt1 | contig 15967 bp, 8 predicted proteins | sample MGYA00519871_ERZ826242 | MGnify/ENA primary metagenome ERZ826242 (study PRJEB31778, sample SAMEA3449226) | human gut metagenome | biome: human gut; feature: human-associated habitat; material: faeces | place: United Kingdom | collected 2010/2012 ...
GACACAACATTTGTAAGCAGATTTCCAAGAACGCAAATCACTTTTACAACGAACAACACCGGCAGTGCCAATATCTTCAATATCAGCTTCATAGGCTCAACCCCTTTCTTCTAACTACATTGTACAATGGGTATCTGCAATAACGCAATGATGTCAACCCTTATGTAAAAGCCGCAACCGCAGTTGCGACTTCCCGACAAGTTGTCGGATTACTGAATTGAGGACAGGCGAACAAGAACTTCTCTCATATCCGTCCAGATTTCCTCCAGTCGTTTTTGCAAATCCTCAATGTCAGCATGATAGATGCTGCCTGTTTCGTTCGCTCGTTTGGCGTACTGGTTCAGGTTGTTGGAGCAGATTCGCAGGAGCGAAACCAGGGCTTTCACATCCTGCAAATCCAGTCTGATACAGTAACCATCCAGAGCCATTTTACGCAGATAGGCTCCCATACTGCGGATGCCAAGCTCGTCCATCTTCTCATGGATTCGCTCGACCTCCTCTTTGGATGCAAGGAAATGAACATCCTGGTCTCGCTTTGCCATTACAACACCTCCTCACGGCTTTCAGAGTATTTTGCAGGCGGAATATGCTCCGCTTTGGATTTCAGATCAGCCAACACAGAGGGACGCTCCGGCTCGCTCCTTTCGTCACGATTTTCCGCAGAGTCCTCCATATTCAAGGCTGCATCCAATTCTGCCAGCCGCTGACTTTTTGCCGTCAGTTCTGCTTCCTGCGGAAACGGTTTTCCAACCTCCGCCTTGGCTGCTTCCTGCTGATTGTAGAGATTATTCAGCTGTTCATTGGCTCGTTCTAAGCGCTCAGGAATGCCTGCAAGGGCATTGTCCAGTCGGGTGATATTTCCTCGTGCATCCGTGCCAAGGGCTACTCTGTGGCTCACAGCGCCCTTCAGGGTCACATCGAACTCGTTCCGGAAGCTGTCAAACGAAAGCTCCATCTGAAAACCACGGTAACTGCCAAGCGGAACCGGATCGGCGCTTTTTGTGTCCTTACAAGCCGCAAGGAGGATTTCACCGGCATCTGCCTTTTCGGTGTAGGCTTTGCCCCTAATTTCCATGCCGCAAAAGCCTTCGGCAATCTGCGGGTGCGCTTCCACGGTTTTAATATCAGCTTCAAAGCCATGAATATAGCTTGTCTGCTTTTCAATCTCAGCCGGGAAGTATTTCAGGAGCTTATCTTCCATGCGGTACTGCTGGCTCTGGTGGTCGGCTTTCAGCACCTTCAACCTTGCTACATCAATGTCCAAGTCCATCTTTTCCTTGATAAGTGGATTACCGGCACACAGCGCTTTGATCTCCGCATAGGACAGCGCCTGCTCGTCCACATCGTCACAGGAGCGAACCGGTGATTTGGAGGTCATAATCTGAGAAATAAACTTCTGCTTGTTTTCCAAGGTCTGATACAGGTAAGCATCGAAGGTTCCCTCAGTCACATACTGGTACACCTGAACCTCTTTGTTCCGGTTGCCCTGACGGATGATACGACCGTTTCTCTGGGTCATATCAGACGGACGCCAGCCCACATCCAAGTGGTGAACTGCCACCAGTTTATCCTGGACGTTGGTTCCTGCACCCATCTTTTGCGTACTTCCAAGTAGCACTCGTACCTGTCCGGTACGAACCTTGGCAAAGAGGTCTTTTTTCTTTGCCTCGGTATCTGCATCATGGATAAAGGCAACTTCTTCCGCAGGCACACCGTTAGCAATCAGCTTGGTTTTGACATCATCATAGACATTAAAGGTTCCGTCATTTTTCGGTGTGCTGAGGTCGCAGAACACCAACTGGGTCAATTTATCAGCCTGACCGTCCTGCCAGATACGCAGGATATTTCCTACGCAGGCATTGAGCTTGCTGTCAGGGTCATCGGGTAACAGAGGGTTCATCAGCCGCTGATCCAATCCCAATTTTCGCCCATCGCTGGTAATTTTGAGCATATTATCGACGGACGGGTCAACGATACCGGCATGAACATCCGCCGCTCTTTCTGAAAGGGAAGCCACCATATCCTTCTGGTACTCAGAGGGCTGAACCACAACCGTTTCAAACTTTGCTTCGGGAACAGGGAGATGCAACTGGTCAGAAGTCTTGATGTCGGCAACCTCCTTGAACATATTCATCAGCTCAGGCAGGTTGAAGAATTTCGCAAATCGGGTTCTGGCACGATAGCCGGTTCCTTCCGGTGCAAGCTCAATCGCAGTTGTTGTTTCTCCGAAGGTCGATGCCCAGGAATCAAAATGGGTCAGGTTCTTTTGCTGGAGCGTACTGTACTGGAGATAGCGCATGACCGTATAAAGCTCGGTCATCGAGTTACTTACGGGAGTACCGGTTGCGAAGATCACGCCACGCCCGCCGGTCAGCTCATCCATATAGCGGCACTTCATAAACATATCCGAAGATTTCTGGGCTTCGGAGGTGGACAGACCTGCCACATTTCGCATTTTTGTGTAGAGGAACAAATTCTTGAACGCATGGCTTTCGTCCACAAACAGCCGGTCTACACCCAACTGCTCAAAGGTAATGACATCATCTTTCTTGTCAGCGGCAAGGAGCTTGTCCAGTCTGGCTTCCAATGATTTTCGTGTTTTCTCCATCTGCTTGATCGTGAAGTTTTCGCCACGCTGCCATTTCAGCTCCGCAATCGCACCCTCGATCTCATCAATCTGCTCCCGCAGCTGCCGTTCCTGTCGTTCGGCAGAAAGCGGGATTTTTTCAAACTGGCTGTGACCGATGATGACTGCATCATAGTCACCCGTTGCGATACGAGCGCAGAACTTCTTACGGTTTGCTGTTTCAAAATCCTTCTTGGTGGCAACAAGGAGCTTGGCACTCGGATAGAGGTGCAGGAACTCGTTTGCCCACTGTAAGGTCAAGTGATTCGGCACAACGAACAGGGATTTCTGGCTCAATCCAAGCCGTTTACTCTCCATAGCCGATGCAGCCATCTCGAAGGATAGCGATAGGTAATCCTTTGGGCAGGATATGCAGCCGCAGGCTGCATATCCGTTCCTCCGGATTTTCCCCCGCTCCAAACCGTGCGTGACAGTTTCCCATCACACGGCTTTCCATCGTCAGCACTTTTTATGACAATCTATACATCAAACAGATTTGCCCTTTAGAAAACGAGTTCCTGCATTTCTGCCATCACACGAAGTTTATTGAGCTTTGCCAACTGCTTTTTATCCAGGTTTAGCACTTTCAGATATTTTCGGATGGTGCGCTCATTACTGGAATGAATGAGAATGTGAACCACAGCGGAGACAATAATCAGGTTTTGGTAGCTGTCATTGCCCCCAAGCACCAATGGCTTTTTGTGGTGACAGTCCACTTGCTTTGCTTCCAGTTCCACACCGGAGACGGCACATTTTCCTTTCTGTGCAACATAGAGCGCAATGCGGTTATCGTTGTATTCCACACTTTGCTTACCGCATGGATTGTTCATCAGATGATAGAGTACTGCCATATTGATACCAGCAAGATTCTTATGAATCTCAACCCGTCCTTCTGGCGTGTACTTGTTTACCCGACTTTTCTTATCCATAGGTACTCTATGCTGAACATAGGCAATCGGGACGATGGCATGACCATTCAGATAACGCACCTCCCGGCTTGTGCCGTATTTCTCCTTGATATACCTGTTTGTGATTTGACCTTTCTTTTGCAGTCTGTGCTTCAATCTGTTGTAAAGGCTCTTTTTGACATCGAAAGCGATTTTGTGAAAGTCAATATTCACATGGGTTGCAATGCTGTAATAGTTATGAACGCCCATGATATAGGAGTTGTATTTCTGTATCAGACGATATTCCATTCCTGGGTCATAGGTCTGCCGTATCTGCCCAATAATTTCCTTGCTTTTCTCCCGGATTTTCTGCAATGCTTTATCCTTGATATGCGCTTCTACTACATACCTTGGTTGTCCATCTGGCTTCTTTCCTTTTGTTCGAACTTTCAGCTTAAAGCCAAGAAATTCAGAGTAATGGCGTTTCAGATTTACGATCTTTGATTTCTCTGGGCTGATTTCCAGTCCCAGACGATCTAAAAGCCATTGTTTCGTAGCCTCGAACAGCTTGACTGCATCTGACCGCTTTTTACAGAAGATTTTGAAATCATCTGCATAGCGGACAACATAGCACTCTTTCAGATTCGTGTAGTTGCGCAGGGTTCGGATGGTACTGCTTTTGTCGGGAGTTCCATTCGCATAGATTCTGTGTACATAGTTCCTTTGGGTAGGCATTTCTTCCCACTGGCTGACAATCCACCAGTCCAGTTCGTTCAGGACGATGTTTGACAGCAGCGGGGAGATGATACCGCCCTGCGGCGTGCCCTTTTCGGGAAAACCGATTCCAGCCACTTCTGCCTTTAACATGGTAGAAATGATGGATAACAGCTTTTTGTCCCGGATACCGAGTGTCCACATCTGCTTCAGCAGCTTGCCGTGGTTCACATTGTCAAAGAAAGATTTAATATCGATATCAATGACGTAATGACAACCGACGTTCTGTATCATTCTTTCCGCTTGGGCAATGGCATTTTCCGCACTGTGGTTTGGCCTGAAGCCATTGCTTCGCTTGAAGAATTTTGCTTCACAGATAGGTTCTAATACTTGCAGAATACATTGCTGAATGAGCCTGTCCATAATCGTAGGGATTCCAAGGGGGCGGGTTTTACCGTTGTCCTTTGGTATCTCAACTCTGCGGACAGCATTAGGAACATACCAGTCCAGCTTACGCTGAACATGGGCGACCAGAGCATTTTCGTTCCATTTGTTCAAATCGCTTATTGTCTTATTATCCACACCCGCCGTTCGACTGCCGCTGTTCTTTCGGATATTTCTGTAGGCCAGCTTGATGTTTTCGGGGCGTTTTATTAGTTCCACCAGATTGCAGAACCGTTGCCCCTTGACACTTGCGGCATACAATTCGTCAAGAGCGAGCTGCATATCGTAGTATTCGGAATTGCGGATTTTTTGTTTCTTCAAGGGTTTCTTCTTGTTTGCCAAAGTCAGGTACTTTCCTCCTTGTATGGGGGATTTCGCTTTTCTTAGTCATACTCGAACCTTTGTGTCTGTATAGTTTTCAATTTATTGATTGCTGACGACTAATGGCCATCCCTCCACCGTATTTCTACGGCTTCAACGGTACTGTGCCATCTCTCTCAGCTGGATAAAGGATTGTTATACGCAATGCGCTTTCCAATCCAACACCTCATAGCCTGTAACTGGCTCCGTGTTCCAGCCTTTCCACGTTCCAATATTCCTATCTGTACATATCTGCCCTTAGGTGTCCCTCTGAGCCTGTATGCTGGGCGGTGCCTGTAACACCGCAAGGACTTTCATAGTAAAAATTCTTACTCATCCTCACATACTTCCGTAATCGGAAAGGAACATTTCTGCTCCTGCGCCTTTTAGACCCGTACATTCGGGATTTCGTCAGTCATCGTGACATTCTGACCATAGGCAGTTTTTAGACCTCCGGCGTATCATGCACACATCCCACCGCTGAGATGCTTTCCACGGCATAACCTGTTTGGGTACATTTCCGCCGACTTTAGCGAGCGTTATACCGCAATCCTTGTTACAGAGGACTGCCGCATATCGCAGTTTATAAGGTAGGCGTTTCAGGGCGTTACCCCATCATTCCACCTATCGGAATATTAGTTCTCCAAGTCCTTTCAGGGACTCCTTTCCAGTTCCCGATTCTATTGTTAGCTGACTTGTGCGTAACCTTTTCAGTTACGAACGTGTCGCACTCTTGCCCGCACCAACTTCGTGTGCAAGCAGCGTATTTCCACCATATAGCACATGAGCGATAGCATTTCTCTGGTGTTCACGGAGGGTAATATCCGGGTTCATGCCGCCGAAACGGATATGAGAGCCATCATACTCACGAGGTCTGGTGGAGTTAAAAAGTTCGTTGTACTTGGTGGAAAGGGTTTCTCGTCTGTGCGGATCTCTCCAAATCCAATCTCGGAACGCATCCTTGATTGCCTGCTGTTTCTGCTGTGCCAGGGTAGTTTCTTTTTTATTGAGGACACGCTTCTGCTTACCATCTGCATCTTCAATCGTATCATAGATACGAATATCCTTCAGATTCAGCGTTTCCTCCAGAATCCGATATGCGTTGGCTCGCTCTGTACCGTAGGTGACATACGCCGCCACATCGTTGTAGTTGGGAGAACTCTTACCGTTGATGCGCCACTCTGCGGTCAGCTCGGAGAACTTGACCTCAATGGAACGGCGCAAGTAATACGGCGTTTCAAAGGTTTCCTCCATGAACTGCTGAATATAATCGGCATCAATCCATGTTGCACCCAAACGCACATCAATCTCGGACGCATCCAAGTCCTTCGGCTGTGCTTTCTGCAAGGCTTCCACATTGATGTGGAAGGAAGAATCCCTGTCTGCCGCCATCTGTGCGACACGCAGCTTGCTTCTTACATCACCGGAAAGGTAATCATCGGCAGTCTGCCATCCAACTTCCACAGCATCGGGAGCCATCGGGTCTTTGAAGATCACCCCTCGAAGCTCTGCCTGAATCGCATCGTATTCTCCAGGTGTTCCAAGCAGCTGTGCCATAAACGGCAAATCCACCTTGCCACGCTCACCGATAGAGATTGCCAGAGCTTCGGACGGCGTATCCACGCTCGTCACTCTGCGTTCCGGCTTGATGGTTCGCTTGGTGAACATATCCGCCTTGCTTTTCAGATTGCCGTCCTCATCCACATTTTCCAGAGAACACAGGAGATAGTAGGAGGAATCGTCAGCAAATGCCTGACCATTGGCTCGATTATTGATAAGCCCGTTCTTTGCGGCAAACGCATCGTAGGCATCATTCAGTTCTGCCTGTTTCTGAGTAATCATTTCATCCGGGTAATCCTCAAGCTGATATTCGATCAGCTCGTTGACGATACCACGAAGTTCCACCATGCCCATCACACGGTCTTTTGCTTTCTCATTCAGGTCTACACGGCGCATCAGGGAGTTTTCACGGAAGTACACATTGCCATCCACCACGGTATAAGAGAAATTCTTTACATCCGGGGTTGCAGGAATGGTTTCGATTTCCTTACCCTTGTCAGCTTCGGGAAGCTCCACAGCCTGATAGGTTCCTTGGATGTGGGAAACTGCTTCTTTCAGAAGTTCGGACAGTTCCATGCCCTCAATGGGACGCACTGTAATGTCCATGCCGTAGGCGGTACTTTCTTCCACCGTATCGCCCAGAACCATTTCAGGATGAGCGACAAAGTAGCTGTTCATGGTGTGTCCTTCTTCGGTGCGGTCAAGGTTTACCCATTCCGGTACAATGTCAATCGGATGGTCACGCTTTTGCAGGAACAGGATGTCGGACACGACTTCCGTGCCTGCGTTTTTCTTAAAGGCATCGTTTGGCAGACGGATTGCACCAAGCAGTTCCGCCCTCTGCGCCATATATCGCCTTGCGTCAGAGTTCTTGGAATCCATGGTGTAACGGCTTGTCACAAAAGCGACCACACCACCGGGACGAACCTGATCCAAAGCCTTGGCAAAGAAATAGTTGTGAATGGAGAATCCCAGCTTGTCATACGGCTTGTCGGACACTTTGTAGTTGCCGAAAGGGACATTACCCACAGCCAGATCGTAAAAGTCTCGGCGGTCTGTCGTTTCAAAACCGGCTACTTTGATTTCTGCGTTGGGATAGAGCTTCTGAGCAATTCTGCCGGTGATGGAATCCAGTTCCACACCATACAAACGGCTGCTCTGCATTTCAGGAGGGAGCATACCAAAGAAGTTGCCGATACCCATAGCAGGCTCCAGAATATTTCCTGTTTCAAAGCCCATCTGTCCGACCGCATCGTAGATGGAGCGAATGACCGTAGGGCTGGTGTAATGTGCGTTCAGGGTGGAAGCTCTTGCCGCAGCATATTCATCTTCGGAAAGCAGGTTTTTCAGTGTCTGATACTCCTGCGCCCAATTTCCCTTGTCCGGGTCAAAGGCATCTGCCAGACCGCCCCAACCGACATAATTCGACAAAATCTCCTGTTCTTCGGTAGTAGCGTTCCTGTTCTCGCTTTCCAGTTTGAACAGAGTTTCAATGGCTGCGATGTTTCTTGCGAATTTCTGCTTCGGTCCACCTTCACCGATGTTGTCATCCGTGATGTGGAAGTTCACCGCAGGAACAGGTGGGATTTCTCTGGTGGTGATGGACTGCTCAAGCTGAGCGATAATGTCCATGACTTCGGCATTCTGCCATCCGTCCACCTGGGCATAATCCTGAATGATGGTGTCCTTTCCATCTACGCACTGTACGAAGTCCAGACTACCCGGCAGATCTCTGGTATTCATTGCACCCAGGGCTTTTCTCTGCGTGTCAGGAAGTGCATAGTAGGCTCGCAGGGCATCATCAAAGGAACTGTATTCCTTGATGTCCAGCGCACCCCGCTTCTGAATGTCCTCGGCAACATAAAAATGATCGATGAAGTGTTCCGGTTCCTGCTGTTCGGGTTCCGCACTGGCTCTGACCTGTGCGTGTGCCTTTTCGTCAGGGTAGTCCCCATAGATACGGATGCACTTATGCTCCTGCTGATCGTAAACGGCAGCACCATCGTACTTGAATCCGTCATCCTCCATGGTTCCGTCCACATAGCCCTGGGCAGCTTTTTCCGCTTCTTCCAGAGTGTAGTAGTCCAGTTTATCATCGAAGCCGTTTTCAAAGTGATGGTAGGCGGCAACCAGATAGCGGGGAGCCATGCGCTCCTCGTAGCTGTTAATCATCTCAGGTGTCAGCCATTCTGGTTTGTCGGGAATCATTTCATACAGCTCACGCATCTTGGCAATCTGTGCATGGCGGTTGCCTGCCCACAGATGCTTTTCGCTGTGCTGTCCTGCACCAAGGAAGTATTCGCAGTCCATACGCAGACGGTCTAACAGCTGATACTCAGGGGTGTAGTCCCTCGGTTCGGTTTTGCCCAGAAAATCCTCTGTAACGGGCTTTTCTTCGGTTTGGGCATCAACCCTTACCGCATGGTTTCTTTCGTCCTGAGAGAGCATACGCTCGAAATTCTCACGATTCTCGGCACGGAAGATGGGATAAGCAAGCGTAGGGTCACGCAGCTGAACTTCTCTGTCCGTGATCTGCTCCACACGGAAAGCTGTATCGTCCAGATATACCGTGTCACCGACCTGATAATTCCATTTCGGTTCCTCGGAAGCAGATGCTTCCACAACTTCGGCAGGCTCTGCCACAGGCGCTTCTGGCTGAACCGACTCCATCGCAGCTACGGACTGACGAACTTCCTCCAAATAGTCATTGGCAAGCCATTCGTCCGTGAAGTATTCTGTAACGCCTTCCGGGTCTACATAGTAGTCATCGGTCTGATTATCCCAGATCGCATACTCGCCATCCTCGGTATCAATCACTGCGAAACGGTCATAAACATCTTCCAACGGATCAGTTTTAGCTTCTTCGATAGCCTGTCGTTCCGCTTCTTCCTCCGGGCTGAGGTAGCGTCCCTTTCGCATCAGACCGTCGATTCTCTGCACCACCTGCGCCCAGGACATCTGCAATTTATCGCAACCGCTCTTGGTGTAAGCAACACCCTTGGCATCGTGATCCTGACCGCTGTGCGTTGCACCAGAGCAGGCATGGGAATGACCACCGGTTCCGTATTCATGCTTCAGGAAGTCCATCTTTTCCTTGGCAGAATGATTCTCCTGCCAGTAGTTATAAATACGGGCTTTACCACCGGAAAAGCCGCTTCCACGGGTCAAGTCTGCATTGACTTCATCATCCGTAATGAACTGGCGGGCAAGGGGCATCTGCATCATATCGGTCTGATACTCACGCAAAGGCATATTCAACTCATACAGCTGTTTCTGAATGAGATTCAGCTTGTGATAGTGAAAACGAAGCAGATCGGGATTTTCCGCAAGGGTTTTTCTAAATTCCGAATACTGCTGTACCAAGGTTGCGTGGAAACGAGGGTCATCCAACTTTTCAGCCAAGTCTGCGGTTTTGTCAGGGAAACCACGAAACGGTTCCTGATGAAGAATTGCCAGATAGTTGCTGGAACGGGCTTCTTCACTCAAATCGTGATAAAGATGCCACAGGGATTCTGCCAACTTCTGACGCTCATATCCGGATGCTTCTACCAGTTCCACATTAGTTGCGAACCGACCATTTTCAAGCAGTTCTCCAATGCGCTCGGCAACCGTTTCCCAAGAAACGATCTGCGCTCTGGGGCTGTCAATGGCAGAGGAACCTTTGGCAAGGTGGATACCGTCCTCGGCATACCACGCACAGATATTCCCGCTATCTTCTTTCAGACCATAGCCGCCGTGATAGACCTGCTTTAAGGTCTGAACGATTTCTTCCAACGGCTTCTGCTTCATATATTCCAGCGCTACGACTTTTCGGGCTTCATCGGTATTGCTACCAAGCAGAAGGAAGTGGTCGATTTCTTCCTGGGCAAAAGAAAAAGCAGAGGGCGTAAAGCTCTCTGCTCGGTCGATAAAACTGATTTGTTCATTTTCGGAGAGGAAAAGGTTCAGACTCAGCTGTTGATAAGCTCCGTCATCACGACTTCCTCCGCCTGTGCTTTCAGGCTGTTCATGTGCTGCACCCACGCCATCTGCTGCGTTTCCTTGTCCGGTGCGGGGCTGTCCTTCAGGTACTGCTCCATCAGAAACTCCACTCTGGCTTTCGCTGTTTCCTCGATCTCCCACAGGTGCGGGAACAGGCTCTCCGTCAGAATCATGTCGTTCAGGAGCATCGGATTGTTCTGTTCCAAAAATGCTCGACGCATCCTGCCGTACTTGCCCAGAGGTTTCTCTCCCTCGTTCTCCAACTGAAGGTTCGGAATCTGATAATCTCCGGCCTGTCTGTAAGTCATCTCGCTCATAATCTGTACTCCTTTCGGTAGCTTTAATCTGCTCATGTTCTCCAATCGCTTTTTCGATTTCCTGAAACATCCTTGTGCTGATGGCATTCACCGCAGTACCAAGGGCATTTACCGTCTGTCTGGTGTTAAAATCAAACACCTTCTGGAAATCCTCATGCTCGAAGTAGTTGTCGGGACTTTCCACGAACCGGCAATACATCGTATAGGATACGCTGTTTGCCACCGCATTTTTGAAAGCTACTTCGATGTTGAGTTCATCATACTCCTCAAGGAAGCTGTTGGCAACGATGTCGAGGAACTGCTTTTTGTAATCGTCCCAATACTCAGCCGCCAGTGCGGATGCAATATCTTCAAGCTGTGCTTCCAGTACCCCGTCAGCGGCAACACCGAAGGTACGCTCCATCGCTTCCATGACATAGGAGCGGTTTTCAGGCGTCACCTCCCACGGTTTCAGTTCCGGGGAAGAACGGCGAACGCCGGTATCCGCCACATCAAACACATAGCGCAGATACGGTTTATCCCTGTTCATCACAAACAGAGCAATGCCGGTAGAGCCACGCTTTACATATCTGCGGTAATTTTCAGCGTTCCAGTCTTCATAGGGCTTGCAAAAGGTCGCATTGGGGCGCTGAGCATAAATCATCACCTGTTCCGGATAGGTGAACTCATAGTTGCGGGACATCGTTCTCAAAAACGAAGTCCAGTTATCTGTGTTCGAGGTGATTTTCCCAATCGTTTCTTTTGCTAATCCGGAATAAAATCGCTCTTTTGCGTTCATTGTATCCCTCCAATCCTATCAATCCGGATAAAGGTTCAGCTTCTCAAAGGCGGCATCGTCCATGGCTGAAACTTTACGGAGAACCGAGTCTGCCAAAGCAAAAAGCTCTGACTCGTCCTCCGAAAGCTGTTCCTTCATCAGTGTCAGTGCTTCACACAGCCCTGACCTTGTGCCAGGGCTGTAAAGCATCATCATGTTCCGCTCATCTTGTGTGAAATCCATCATTCAATCTCCCTTTCCGGGTGGCTCTTGGGCGGCTTATGGGAAACATCCGGCACGGGCTTTTCCTTTAACTGCTCCAACACCGAAGGACGTTCCTCTAATCCGGACGCTTTTCCGTTATTGATGATACCGTCAATCATCCCATAATCATCTTCCATTGCCATCTCTGCGTTTTTCAGGTAGTTTTCGGACTTCATAAAGTTTTCCAGCTTCTGAAACCCAACAGAATCTACATAGTGAAAGGATACCTCACCGGCTACCTTTAAGGCTACGATGTCGCTGACCGACATACTGTGACCACGGAAATCATTCGGGTGGTCAATATTGAACTTTACATACAAATCTTCCAGCTGCCGATTCACATCCTCGGACATAGAAATGGAGCCATGATAGACCACCTCGTAACGGTCAATCTCAGGCTCCATTTCTTTCTTCTGAAGGTAGCTGTAATTTGCAAACATGAGCGGGATATTATCGTCTACATCTTCCCGCAGCTGAAGAATCGCATAGGAATCCGTGGGGCTTTCCAGAAAAGCAACCATTCTGTCATCCGGGGTGGTATTTCCGTGAACATCATCCCATTTTTCGTTTTTCATATCCGTGTCCTCCTTATCGTTCAGGCTCTTTGCGTTTGGGAGAGGGACTGGCAGGCGCAGCTTTTTCTGCGGCCTGTGCCAGTTTTTCCATGACCGACTCACGCTTCGGAGAGTCGAGCTTATCCAGCTGACTTTTCAGCACTTTGGCAACCTCAACCGCAGTTTCCTCACGGGCTTCTTCAATGGCTGTATTCAGGAACTCACGATACGGAGCCGTATTACCAGCGGCAAGATCTGCCTTGATTTCTTGGATATGCGCCTGCACATCATCGACCTGATCCATATATTCATAGGGGTCGAAGTTCTCTGCAAAACGGTCGAGCTTAAAAGCAAGCTCAGCGATAGGGTCATTGACCACCACCGCCTGTCTGCCGACTTCAAAAGCCTGCTCCATGACATCCTCATAGAACATTGCCCGCAGTTCCCGGCGCTCCAGCCCGAAGGATTCCAGAATATCCCGGCGGACTTCGAGCATGGACAGTTCAGGGTTATCAACCTGACCGCCATCAATCTCGTTGTAGTTTTCATCCAACAGGGTGTAGTCGTAACCATCTTCGCAGGTCTGCACCGCAAGGATTCTATCCTTTCCGACCTTCCATGCGGCTTCATCGCCCATAATCTCAGGCTCCGGCATATAGCTTGCGCCGTTGCGCTCCATAATTTCTGCAAACTGGCAGATATGAAACACATTGTATCCGATCTGCGTATGATACTCGTCAATGAAGGTGCAGGGCTTCACAACCGTTTCATCCGGGTAGTGAATCTGCACACAGCTGCCATCTGGGATATGAAACAAATCCTTATAATGGCTGTCGATAAATCGGATTTCCTTACCATCCGGGTTGTACTCATTTGTCATTTGCGCTTTCCTCCATTTTCAAATTCCATACTGAACTTCGTTTTGCCATCATCCGATACCTCCATAAAGACGGTGGCATCAAAGGTGTTGCCCGTTCTTTCGGACTTGCAATTCTTGAGCTTTACCTTACCGGAACCAAGCAATTTCTGCGCCGTGGCAGAAGTCATGCTCTTGCCGATGCTCGCAAAGTAGCGATTGTTTTTCCAGAGGGCAAATTTGCAAGCTCTGTTGGAACAGAAAAATGCCTTGGCTTTGTCCTCTACAGCACTGCCGCAGAGCGGGCATTTGCCGATAGAATTGGCTTCTTTCGACATCAGAACCTCGGAATCACGGATTACTTCATAGTTCTGAATCAGACCGGCAATCACATCTTTGATCTCGTCCATAAAGTCCTCGCTGGCATATTCGCCTTTCTCAATGAGCAACAATTTTTCTTCCCAATCCGCCGTCATGGATGGGGACTGAATCTGTTCCGGCATGACTGTTACCAGAGCCGTACCCTTGTGGGTCGGAATCAGGTGTTTGGTTTTCTTATCACCCTTACGCTCCAGAAAACCGATGCGAACCAGCTTCTCAATGATACCGGCACGGGTCGCAGGCGTTCCCAAACCTTTGCGCTCCACCTCATCAGGCATTTCGTCCGCACCGGCAGTTTCCATAGCAGAAAGCAGAGTATCCTCGGTAAAGTGTTTAGGGGGAGATGTTTTCCCTTCCTTGATTTCCGTGCCGCTGACGGTCATTTCGTCACCAACGGAAACAGAAGGGAGTGTCTGCACGTTTTCGTCGGATTTTGTCGAATCATTTTTCTGAACCAGAGCTTTCCATCCATCCTGCACAACAGTTTTGCCTTTGGTGGAAAACACGGTACCGCCACAGTCCAGCTCAATAACTGTCTCTGCGTATCGGTGCGGATCGCCAACAGCTACGCACAACCGATTCGAGATCAGTTGCAAAATTGCAAGTTCACCCTTGGGAAGTTCGCTCAGATTGCATTTCTGCAATTCTCTGGTCGGAATGATGGCATGGTGATCTGTGACCTTTTTGTTATTCACAACCTGCTCTGCATGAACTGGTATGTTATCCACATCCTCCACGGGGAATGTGTGGAAAGCCAGCTTTACGAGGTCGGTCAGGCTATGTGCCATATCTTCCGTCAGAAACCTGCTGTCGGTACGGGGATAAGTGACCAGTTTCTTTTCATAGAGGTTCTGCGTGTAGTCCAAGGTCTGCTGTGCCGTGTAGCCAAGCACACGGTTGGCTTCTCTCTGTAAACTGGTCAGGTCATAGAGCGCAGGCGGCTTTTCTGTTTTCTCCTTACATTCAGCTTTCTGAACGATTGCCACCGAACAGCTTTGTTTGACAGCTTCGGCTGCTGCCTTGGTTTTGAAGCGTTCGCTTGCAGCCGTAAAACCATCCAATCCAATCTGAACTGTGTAGAACAGTTCAGGCTTGAATGCGGAAATGGCAGCTTCTCGCATAACAGCCATAGCAAGGGTAGGGGTCATAACACGACCAACATTCAGGGTCTGCCCGTAAAGGGTCGAAAAAAGTCGAGTAGCGTTAATACCAACAATCCAGTCGGCTCGTTCTCGACACAGTGCTGCTTCATACAAAGCATCATATTCCGTTCCAGACCTGAGATTTTCAAAGCCCTCCTTGATTGCTACATCTTCCATCGAGGAAATCCAAAGCCGCTCAAACGGCTTTCTGCACCCGGCTTTGTGGTACACCAACCGAAAGATCAGCTCGCCCTCACGACCGGCATCTGTTGCACACACAAGACTCGCAACATCTTCTCTGGCCATGAGCTTTTTCAGAATCCCAAACTGTTTTTTCGTACCGGCAGAAACCTCATACTGCCAGTCCATCGGGAAGATAGGAAGGTCTGCATAAGCCCATTTGCTGTACTTCGCATCATAGACTTCCGGCTGTGCCAGCTCCACCAAATGCCCTACACACCAGCTGACCACATATCCGTTTCCCTCTAAGTAGCCATCCTCACGCTTGGCAGCACCTAACACTTTGGCAATACTCTGTGCAACCGAAGGCTTTTCAGCCAAAACTAATTTCATTTGCATCTGCTCCTTTCACAAAAAAATAAGCAGCCACACACCGTAGTGCATGACTGCTATGTAAAAAGTTCGGAAAGGATTTTTGCAACCTGATACAATTTTCTGTTCTACAATCTCCGTCATAATAAAAATATCTCCATCATTTCAAAAGAGAATGACGGAGATATTTTACCTTGCTTATTCTTGTAGCAACCAATCGGCTATATCGTGAATTTCGATTCCTTCATAGCTATATTGGGGATGTTTGGTTCTGGCAATAATCATTTTCGGATAAGCGTCTCGAATCTGAAGCAGAGGAGAGCATTCTCTCTCAAATGTTTCCTGCCCGGAAATGTTGTCGCTGACCTGAATATAAATCTTTTCGCTACCTCTCTGAGCAACAAAGTCGATTTCCTTTTGATAGAGCTTGCCGACATAGACATCATATCCACGGCGAAGAAGCTCGATACAAACAACGTTTTCATATACTCTGCCATAGTCTATATTTCTGCTTCCAAGTATTGCATATCGAATACCGCTGTCACACAAATAGAACTTTTCAGAGCTTTCAA
>ERZ826242.2457-NODE-2457-length-15956-cov-7.142067_pt1 | contig 15956 bp, 20 predicted proteins | sample MGYA00519871_ERZ826242 | MGnify/ENA primary metagenome ERZ826242 (study PRJEB31778, sample SAMEA3449226) | human gut metagenome | biome: human gut; feature: human-associated habitat; material: faeces | place: United Kingdom | collected 2010/2012 ...
GTGAGAGCCGTGCCGATCATGGCAAGAGCCATCGTGAGAGAAAGAATTTTTTTCACTTTGAGTGACCTCCTTGGTGATTGGGCTTGCTTTTGTTCGCCTCTGGCATTATAATAATACCGTAGCTCCAATTCGTAAAGTAAGCACAATATTGTGCCGTAGTTACCAAATAGAAACTAATGGATAGTTACCGGAAAGAAACGATTGCGCCGTTGTCAGGTTTTTCGGCAATTTGGCGCTTGAAAAAATTTTTGGAGGGATTGAAATGATCGAAGCAAAAGCAAAGAATGAACTTCCCGCCTGCCCCGTGGAGACCACGCTGACCCTCATCGGGGATAAGTGGAAGGTGCTGATCCTGCGGGACCTGATGCCGGGAACCAAGCGGTTCGGCGAGCTGAAAAAGTCCATCGGCAATGTGTCGCAAAAGGTCTTGACCGCCCAACTTCGGGCAATGGAGGAAAGCGGACTGGTAAACCGCAAGGTCTACGCTGAAGTCCCGCCGAGAGTGGAATATTCGCTGACGGAACTCGGCAAGAGCCTGAAACCCATTCTGGATTCCATGTGGGCATGGGGCGAAGCATATAAAGCTAAGCAGTAAAAAAACCGAAGCAGTACCTTTTGAACCGCATCCCGTCAAGCGTACAATGAAATAAAATAAGATTTTGCTGCCAAGAGCGTACTGCCCTTGGCAGATTTTTTACGCCGCAAATGCCATCTGGTACTTTTCCATTGGCGTAACAACACCAAGATTGCGCTGTACCCGCTGGGTGTTGTAATAAGTAAATGTAATCCAGAATCATCCGAACAAGCTCCTGCTTGGAAGTAAAACGGCTGCCATAATATTTCTCGCGCTTCAAGATGCCCCAGAATCCCTCCATTGGGCCATTGTCAATGCAGTGAGCCACGCGAGACATACTCTGCGTCATACCGGCTTCCTCCAACATATGGTGAAAGGTTTGGTTGGTGTACTGAAAACCACGGTCACTGTGGAACAGTGGATGTGCATCAGGATTGGCTTTCACTGTAGCCTTGAATGTGTCAAACACAATCGGGTTGTCGTTGTGGTCACTAATAACATACGAAACGATACGTCTGTCGTACAGGTCAAGGATGGCACTCAGATAGATTTTGTGAACTCCTCGTACCATTTGAACTCTATAACATCGGTGAGCCACTTCATATTCTGTCTTGGCGCATGGAAATTACGACCTAGTACATTCTCTGCCACATACTGCGGATTGGCTGCATTATTCGCACCGTATTGGGTAAATTCACATTCAATCAGCTTACCATGATTCGCTTCAGATAAATTTCTTCTGCCGCAAAGCCCTTGACTTTTTGCCGATGTGCAGTATACTTTTATATAGTTAGTTATGCATAACTGCTCAAAAACTTTATGATGCGTGAGCCTCTCTCAGAATCTCCGAAAGCACCGAAACTTCTTGACAGAGTTAGCAGCAGGGCGTATTATTTGGGCAGACTAGCCGCTGAGCAGCGGCTTTTTGCAGCACCATAAGTTAGCTTTATCTAACTCTTGGCGTTACCCTGCCCGAAGAAATGTGTTTTTTCTTACAGGCAGAAACTAAAAGCAGAAGGAGCGTATCAGGATGAAGATCTACCATTTTGGTGCAGAGGATGCCCCGGTGCTGTTGCTGCTGCCAGGCACCTGTTGCCATTGGAAAAGCAATTTCGGTGCGGTGATTCCGCTTCTGGCTGACAGCTTCCGGGTGCTGTGCGTCAGCTACGATGGCTTTGATGAGACTGAACAGACCGAATTTTCCACCATGGTGGAGGAGACCGAAAAGATCGAGGCCTACCTCAAGACCCACTGCGGCGGTCACATCCGGGCAGCCTACGGCTGTTCTCTGGGCGGTTCCTTCGTGGGGCTGCTGGCGGCGCGGCAGAACATCCACATGGACTACGGCATTCTGGGTAGCTCCGATTTGGATCAGGCGTCGCCGCTGGCGGCAAGCTTGCAGACGGATTTTCTGCTGCCATTGATCTACCCTGTGGTGAGGGACGGAAAGATTAAGGCAAAATTTCTCCAAAAGTGTCTGGACAAGTGTGCCAAAGAGTCGGGGGATTATGTCAAGGTCTTTCTGAAAAAGTTCGGCGATGCCCGCCCCTATGTGACCATGCAGAGCTGCAAAAACCAGTTCTACTCCGATCTTATTACCCCGCTGCCGGATAAAATTCATATACCCGGCACCGAGATCCATATCTTCTACGCTTTGAAGATGGGCAAAAAATACCGCGCCCGCTATCAGCGGCATTTTGCGCATCCGGTTCTTCATGAGCAAAACCTGCAACACGAGGAGCTGCTTGCCTGCCACCCGGGGCAGTGGGCGCAGCTTGTGAAAAGCATTGCATTGTGAACGGTAAATGGACGCAAATCATTAACGGTATGACCATCTATACGGATGCTGATCTGAAAATGTATCTGGAACAAGCAGGCTTTGGCAGGGTTCAGAGTCACAAAAATAAAAAGGGATGGCTGTGCGTCACAGCACAGAAATGAGGTGCGATCATGTCGAAAAAAGCAACGGAATTTCAAAGAAAAGCAATGAGCCGGATGTACCGGGGCAAGGAGATCTTTAAGCCTTTGAACACCGGCTGGATCGATGAAAATGTCGCCTGTGTGCGGGAGTGGGTGGCAAATATCTTCTTCTACCGCAAGGGCGATACCACCATTATGATTGACGCCGGATACAACTATGACCGTCTGGCGGAGAAAATGAGCTGGCTCGGTATCGACCCGCATTCCATCCGGCACATCCTCATCACCCATCAGGACACCGACCATGTAGGTGCGGTGGAAGCAGACAGTCCGGGGCTGTTCCAGAATGCGAAGCTGTACATTGGCGAGATCGAGAACCGCTATCTGACCGGCGAGGTGCGCCGCAGGGTCATTTACCGCCTTTACAAGCTGCCGCAGGTGACGATCAACAATGAAAAAGTGCTGCTCCGCGACGGTGAGGTCATCGACATCGACGGGATCAGGATCGAGTGCTTTCTCGTTCCCGGTCATACATGGGGGCACATGGTATACCTTGTGGACGAGAAATATCTCTTTACCGGCGATACCCTCTGGTTCGGTGCGGACGGCGGATACAGCTTTATTTCTGCGCTGGCAGAGGATAACAAGCTGGCAGTGAAGTCTCTGGCACTGCTGGAGAAAAAGCTGAAAAAACGCGGACTGCATCCGCTGTTCATTACCGGTCACACCGGCTGGACGGACAACATGGAGTTTGCCTTTGCGCACAAAAATGAGCTGTGCTCGCCTTTCAAGAAAAGAGCCCACGACCCCAATGCGCTTTACGATGCCTATGATGAATCCGATGATACTGAGGAAAACTCAAAAAGCGGGTACTTGAAGGGCGTGGGAAGATAAGGAAGTGCAGGCGGCGCACCGGCATTCTTTGGCGCGATGACGGAGCGTAATCCGAAAAAATAATGCTGCAAAAACCAAGGGGCGGATGGTATGAGAACTTTGGAATATGGAAAAGAACATGAAAAGACGCTGCTGTTTCTGCCGTGCACGGCGGAGCCGGAGTGGGCGTTCGCCGACTCGGTTGGCCTGCTTTCGCAGGATTACCATGTGATTCAGATCGTCTATGACGGTCACGGCGAAACGGGAGAAGACTTTATCTCTGTGGAGACGACAGTAGACGAGGTAACAGATTGGCTGCAAGCGCGCGGCATTACCCACTTGAACGCGGCATATGGCTGTTCTCTGGGCGGTGCGTGTCTGACACGCTTTCTCGCCTTGGGAAAAATCCCGGTCGAGCGCGCCGTTATTGATGCAGGCATTACGCCGTATCGGATGCCGCTGATTTTGCGCCGTCTCGCCTGCCTGCGTGACAATCTTGGTTTCAGGCTCATAGCGAAGAGCCGCAAGGTCCTTGAGACGGTCTATCCGCCAGAGCGCTGGACGATGCCGGGGCGCGATCCAGTGAAGGAGTATGATGCGCTGGCGGCGTATCTGAAAACCTATTCAAAACGCACCGTCCGCAACATTTTCTGGTCGGCGAACAATTATACTCTGCCGACGAAGCCGGCTGAAATGGGCTGCCAAATCACATATTGGTACGGCGAAGAGGAAAAGCAGGCGCGACACAGCAATATCTGCTTTATAAAGCAATATTTTCCACGGGCGCAACTGCATGAAATTCCGAAGATGGATCACGCGGAGCTTGTGATGATGTATCCGCAGGAATTTTACCGGAGAATCATGGCGTTCCTGACACAGGCACAGGCAGCTCAAAACGAAAGAGGCTGAAGAAAAGGAAGAATCAGAATGCTCTATCCGCAGCTTTTTGGATTCAACGGAGATATAGGCTTATGAAAATCATCGTTGCAATTGCTTTTTATTTTCTGTATTGGGGCGTATGTTTTCTTGGAACAGGCACGGACAAGAAAAATCTCATGGGGCTGCGTTCTTATCCCGAAGAAGTTCAAAACCGTGTGCGAAGCGACCATCAGCTTGGAAAGGCTGTTCCGAAGGGAAAATCCACCGCTGCCGTTTGGCTCAGCAATCTTTTGCTTTTCACAGTCGTGTTTTCCGCTTTAGGACTTGCGCTGAGAGGTGTGCTGAACTTGGACGGTTATCTGTCGGCATTTTGGTACTTTCTTGCGTTCAGCGAGGGGCTTGGGCTGTTCGATCTTTTGGTGATCGATCTTCTCTGGTGGCGCAACACAAAACGTACCCGCTTTTCTTTCCTGCCGGAGAAGAAATACTATCAAAATCCAAAAAAACATATCGAATCGTTTTGGCGCGGTATCCCGTTGTTTGCCGCAGTCGCTGCACTGTCAGCCTTGATCGTCACGGCGCTTTGAACCATACATAGTAGAGGAATCGATGAAAAATCTAACTGCACGATGGTTTACCCGCTGGAAAGATGTCAAGCAGTAGACAACAACCTTGTTCACACAAACGAACCGTGAGGAGGCGGCAAACAGATGAAGGACGATGAACTCCCATTCGACCGCAGCTGTCATGTGCTGTATTCCAAGCCCTGCAAGAAGGAGATACAGTCGAAAATCGCCCTGCATTACCCGGAAGCGGAGCGGGAGATGATATGGGAAAAGGTGCAGCGGCAGTATGTGGATTTTCTTTCAGACTGGCGCACGGATCTGGGCGGTAAACGGAACTTTCACAACGGCGCAGGCGGCACCTATGACTGCATCGCCATCATGAGCTACTATGCAGTCTGCAAACCGGTTACATCCTTCTGTGAGATCGAGGAAATTGAGGAAAATCTGATCCTGCCGACCTTCCGCAAACTGAAATTCGTGGACTGCAACAAGCCATTCTGGAAGAAACTGATGTACAAGTCATTCGTACGGGCAAAAGCGGGCTGTGACAAATGGCACGATTATGAGATGACGGTGGCTCCTTACGAAAAGAACAAGCCAATCTATTATGAATTTACCGCCTGTCCCGCAGCGGAATTTGCTATCAGAAACGGCCTTACAGAGATTATGCCCGCCCTGTGCAATGTGGATTTTGCAGCGATGGAGCTGCTTCACGCCAAGCTCGTGCGGACGACCACCTGCGTGGACGGCTGCCGGTGTGACTACACCATCTGCGGCGATAAGGATCCATACGTAAAGGAACATCCCGAATACCGGGACGAAAACGGATACAGGAGGAACCGGGAATGCTCTTACAGGTGATTCTGGAAGGTCTTGGGTTGGGAGTTCTGCTGGTTCTTGTCTGTGCCGTGGGCATCCGTAAGGGGGCTGTTGGGATGGTGCATCTTTACAGCCCGGCAGTGCGGCAGCGGTGCGTAAAACTGGAGCTTACAAGCCCGGAACGCATCCGACGCAACAGTCTGCTGTTCAAAGCCGTCTGCGTCCCCGGCTATATCAGCTATGTGCTGGTCTGTGTCTATGGGATAAACGGTGCAAAGGGCTTTGTTCAGGGTTTCTGGCAGTTACTCGTCATCTTGTCCGTTATGAATCTCATGGACCGCCTGTTGGTTGACGGCTATTGGGTGGGGCACACGAACGCATGGACGATCCCCGGAACAGAAGATCTAAAGCCGTACATCACCGCAAAAGACAAGCAGAAAAAGTGGCTTTTCGGCACGGTAGGTATGGCAGTCATAGCGGCGGTGCTGGCGGCAATTATGACAGTACAGTGACCTGAAAGACCCTTCCGTCAGCGGCTTTTTCCACTTTCTTGCAAAGGCCGATGCCGAAATGATGAAAATGCAGATTGTGAAAATCAACTTTTGAAAGAGGCATTTTAAATGAAACACATTCACTTTGACATTAAAGGCGATGGATTTTACGGCGCATATTGGGTGTGCAAGGACGGCTCGAACTGTGCGGTCATCGCCATGCTCGGTGACGACCCCGAGGATTATATGGCACGCTCTGCGGTGAAGTGGTTGCTTCGCCTCGGCGTGAACGTATTGACCATGTCGCCCGGCAAAAAGGACTACGGCCATCACAACTATCCGCTTGAGCGCATCGAAAAAGCAATTACATGGCTCAAATCGCACGGCAACGCAAAGATAGGCATTGCGGGGGCATCAACGACTGGAACTCTCGCCCTGACGGCGGCTTCGCTATTTGGCGATATCTCTCTAAGCATCGCAATGACGCCCAGTGACTTTGTGTGGCAGGGCTTCATGCAGGGCAAAAAGGACGGCTGCAAGGAATGGCCTATCGAGGGGGAATCACTCTTTTCCTACAAGGGCAAGCCGCTACCCTATATGCCGTTTTGCTATCAGCACCCTGACTATTGGCGCATAATCTCGGAGGAGTCCAAACGCACCGGCAATATGATCGCCTCGCGCAAGCTGTTTGACGACTCTGAAGCGGCGCACCCGATTACCGAGGAGGAATTTATAAAGGTCGAGAATATCCGCGGAAGGTTGTTTCTTGTCGGCGCAGAGGACGATGCACTTTGGGACACCGCAAAATACATTCACCGCATTGAGAAACGCCTTGCGGAGAAACCGCACACCTGCGAAGTCGAGGCGGTCGTATATGAGCACTGCACGCACTTTGTTTTCCCAGACGGTATGATCAAGACCATGCTGCCTGTCGGCTCGGCACTGTTTGTAAAGCTGGCGTTCAGTGCTGCAAAAAAATATCCCAAGGAATGCAAAACGGCTCGCATTGACATTGACCGCCGCATGACCCGCGTGATATGCGATTGGAGGGACAGAAAGTGACCTATTTGGGAATGCCCTTTGGGATGTGGGCGCTGTTTGCCGGTTCCTTTCAAAAGCAGCTGACCGCGGTGCTGGGCTATGATGCAGCCACCGCAAGAGCCATCACGAAAAAGGCAAAGCCACAATACCGGCAGATCATTGCTGGTTTGCCGGAGTTTGAAAAGACCGACCGTTTCAAAATGAATCTCGTCAACTGCGCCATGATCGGGGCATTCATTCTCTCCATGCCGCAGCGCCCGGAGGTGGACAGGCTGACGGATTACTACGCAAAATCCATGATGACAGCGCCCATGCAGTGGTTCTGCCGCAAGAGCGGAAAAAGCAAATTCACCGCAAAGGATATTGCCGCTATGAAAGCCACTGCCGCCCTGAAAGCCGCCGACCGCAACCCCTATTCGTGGAACATGGAGTTTTACGAATACCCGGATGGCAGCGGCTACGAAGGACGCTTTACCAAATGTGGCATCTGTGTGCTGATGAAGGAGCTGGGGCTGTACGACCTGACCCCCGCCCTGTGCCATCTGGACTACACCATGAGCGAAGCGGGCGGTGTGACAAATTTTGTGCGGCAGTATACCCTTGCCTCCGGCGGACCCTACTGCGACTGCGGATACAAAAAGAAGAAAAAATAAATAGGAGAAGCGCACGATGCTTGTCAAGTCGATAACAGAGGAAGAAATTTACGGTATCGGTCATGCTTTCGGCTATTATGACTACGGAGAGGAAACGGGAATATCCGCTGCCTTTTCCGGGAAAGAAGCACAAAAGAAGCAAGGCATATAGTCGATTTTTGTTACAAATGCGGCTATTTTGTCAAAAGACTTGCGAAACCTACGATTTTGTGTTATTATTTCAATTCGAAAACGCAAAGACTGAAATATCAATACCGCATCCTCTGCGCCGCATAAGTTCAGCAAGCGCTGATTTCTGCTGCGCAGCAAAAGCTCTATCCCACAGCATTTATGGCGTCGGTCCTTGTGGGCCGGCGCCTTTTCTATGGCAAAAAAGGAGGCTTTCATGGCCTTATCCGTAAAAACAAGGGAGCATATCCGCCGCTGGGCGGCGCTGGCGGGCCCCAAGTGGGGGGCACTGCTGGGCGGGGCGGCAGCGCTGGCAGCGGCCATCGCGTTTACCGGATCGGCGCTGCACTTTACCACCGTCGCCGATACCCACGGCGATACCGTGCGCATTTTGACGGCAGCCACCGATCTGACTGCCGTTCTGCAGCAGTCCGACACGCCGCCGCTGGGCGAGCACGACGAGGCCGTCTGGTCCCAGACTGAGGACGGGGAGCGGCTGGACGTCCTGCGCGCCTACACGGTGCCGGTCACGGCGGACGGCGCAATGCAGGAGCTGACCGTCACCGGCACGCACACAACGGCGGAGCTGCTTGAGCGCGCCGGGCTGACCTACACGGCGGACGACCTGCTGACCCCCGCAGCGGATGAAATCGTCCCCGAGGGCAGCGGCATCACGGTGCAGCGCGTTACCTACAACGAGTACACTGTCGATGAGGTCGTCCCCACCGAGATCGAGGAGATCCCGACGAGCCTGTTCTACCGCAAGCAGAGCAAGGTCATGACCCTGGAGGAGGGACACGATGGGCAGGACACCGTTGTCTACCGCGAGAAGTGGATCGACGGCGAGTGGGCCGAGACGAATGAGATCGAGCGTGTGAATGAGGCCGAGATGGTGCCAACCGTGCAGAAAATTTACGGCGAGCAGGCTCCCGTTTCCGGCTTTGTCGGGCCGGATGTGGTCGATGGCGTACCCGTCGAGGGCGTCGCCGCAACCTATACGGGGCAGCGTGCCACGGGCTATTCCGCCTCCGCCACGGCCAAGGGTGCCAGCGGGCGCCGACTGACCTACGGCACAGTGGCCATCAATCCGGGCGTCATACCTTACGGCTCTCTGCTGTACATCACCAGCGACGATGGAAAGTTCGTCTATGGCTACGCCTACGCCGCCGACACCGGCACGGCTCTGGTGCAGGGAAAGGCTTTCATTGATCTGTACTACGAGACGTACGAGGAGTCGGTGGAGAACGCGGTTATCCCTGTCACGGTCTACGTGCTGGATGACGAGACCGCCGCCCGGTATAAAGAGCAGAACGACGCAATTTTAGAGGCGGATACGGTTGTAGGAAGATAAAAGCGCTGCCGCCCTCAATTTTCCCGCAAATGACTGTTTGCCTTATACGCGCGGGCCGGGCATGCCCGGCCCCTACAAAACTGAAAAAACAGGGGCGTGAATCCATAACGGTTCACGCCCCTGTTTTTATTTTAAAGTCTTACTTCGTGCCGAAGATACGGTCACCGGCATCGCCCAGACCGGGGACAATGTAGCCGTTGTCGTTCAGCTTCTCGTCCAGTGCGCCGACATAAATGTCCACATCGGGGTGGGCCTCATGCAGAGCCTTCAGACCCTGAGGGGCAGCAACCAGACCGATGAACTTGATGTGCTTGGCACCGCGCTTCTTGATCTGGCCGATGGCGTCGCAGGCGCTGCCGCCGGTAGCCAGCATCGGGTCGAGGACAAAAACCTCGCGCTCGTTGATGTCGTTGGGCAGCTTGCAGTAGTACTCAACGGGCACCAGCGTCTCCTCGTTGCGGTACATGCCGATGTGGCCGACCTTGGCGGCGGGGATCAGGTTCAGCATGCCGTCCACCATGCCGAGGCCGGCGCGCAGGATGGGGACCAGAGCCAGCTTACGGCCGGCCAGGACCTTGGTGCGGGCCAGAGCCACGGGGGTCTCGACCTCGACTTCCTCGGTGGGCAGGTCGCGGGTAGCCTCATAGCAGAGCAGCATCGCGATCTCGCTCACGAGGTCACGGAACTCCTTGGTGCCGGTGTTGCGGTCACGCAGCAGGCTGATTTTGTGCTGGATCAGGGGATGGTCAACAATTTCTACAACGCTCATGGTGGTATCTCCTTGTACAAATATTTATTCCAGCCTGCCCGTGCAGGCAAAGTCAACAGGGGTAATGGGTTACAGGTTCTCCAGCGCCATCATCTTGTCGATGCGATTCTGGTGGCGGCCGCCCTCGAACTCGGCGTTCAGGAAAGCGTCCACGATCTGGCAGGCCAGGCCAGCGCCCACCACACGGCCGCCCAGGCACAGGGCATTGGCGTTGTTGTGGCGGCGGGTGAACTCTGCACTGAAGGTATCACTGCAGCAGCAGGCGCGGATGCCCTTGATCTTGTTGGCGCACATCGACATGCCCACGCCGGTGCCGCAGCACAGGATGACCAGTGCGCAGCTGCCGTCCAGCACGGCCTTGCAGCCCTTGGCGGCATAGTCCGGGTAGTCCACGCTGGCGGTGGAGTCGGTGCCAAAGTCGGTGCAGGCAATGCCCAGCTCATCCAGATGTGCTTTGATAGCTTCTTTCAGCTCGTAGCCGCCGTGGTCGGCAGCCAGTGCGATCGGTTTGTCAAACTTCATTGGTTATTTAGTCCCCTCTGTTTGTTGTTTTTCGCGTTCAGCGCGTTCACGCTCCGCCTGGCTCAACCGGTGGTAGTCCGGCAGCAGGGCAGCAGGCGGCACGCAGGCCCCGGCTTCCCACATGGCTTTGGCGGCCAGCGCCACCCCGGCACCCCGCAGCACCTGCAGGGCGGGCGGACAGGCTGCGACCCCGCAGACCTGCTTATAACTATTGTAGCACAAAGTTGCGCCATCGCCAACAAAAAACAGCGGTTTTTTGCAGTCTTGTACAAATTTTTCCAAACTTGTTACGGGGGCGGCGGCGTCCTCGGTCAGGCGGGTGTGGGTGGCCAGGTCAAAAGCGCCCCAGTACACCTGCCCGCGGCGGGCGTCCTGCGCACCGATGACAGTGCCCTCGCCCGCCAGGCCATAGGCCAGCGCTGCCATGGTGGAAACGCCCGCGCAGGGGATCTGCCGCGGCAGGGCCAGCCCCTTGACCACCGAAAGCCCGATGCGCAGCCCGGTAAAGCTGCCGGGGCCGCTGGTCACGCCCAGCAGGTCGATGTCCTCCATCGTAAGCCCGCAGGCACGCAGCGCGGTGTCGATCATGGGCAGCAGGGTTTCGCTGTGGGTCATGCCGTTGTTGCACTGGGTCTCGTACAGCAGGGTGTCGTCCCGCAAAATGGCTACGGCGGCGGACTTGCCTGCGGTATCTACAGCCAGGATATTCATACAATCACCTATACGTTATGTAATAAAATCTATAAAATCAACCAATCGTAATCTTACGTGTCGTCTCGTCCACCCGGTCGATGTGGATATGGATGGGCTGCTCCTGCTCCAGCAGGTCGGCGCAGTTCTCGCTCCACTCGCAGGCAACCACCGCGCCCATGTCCAGATAGTCGTAGAAGCCGGCGGCGGCAAGGTCGTTCTCGGTGTGGATGCGGTATAAATCAAAGTGGGCCAGCGGGCGCGGGCCGCGGTAGTAGTTGACGATGGCGAACGTCGGGCTGGAAACTGGGTCGGTGCAGCCCAGCCCCTCGGCCAGGCCCTGGCAGAACGCTGTCTTGCCTGCGCCCAGCCCGCCGGTGAACGCGATGAGCGCCCCGCCCGGCAGTGTTTTGGCAAACTCCCGCCCGGCGGCAATGGTCTCCTCGCGGGAATGAGTGATGATTTCCATAGGAAAACTCCTTTTAAGGGCCCACGGTATTGCATAAACCCCGCGCCCTGATTCGTACTATATTATAATACGAAAAGCGCGATTTGTAAAATTTAATTGCAAAGTTGGCATATTGCCGCGGGATGCGGTATAATATGCGGTAGAAAATATATTGTACGCAAAAATTTTGGAGAGGAGGCCAGCCCATGTTTGCCCTGTTACGCCGCTACCTGCGCCGGGTGGATGCGCTGTATCTTGCGCTGTGCGCGGCGTGTTCGGCGGTCAGCGTGGTGGTGCTGGTCTCCATCGGGCAGACACAGCTCGGCTCCAACAACAAGGCGTCGGTGCAGCTCATTGCAAGTTTTCTGGGCATTATGCTGGCGGTCATTTTCTCCACAGTGGATTATCGTGCCCTGGCCCGCGCCTGGCCGCTGCATGCCACGGTGGCGTGGGGACTGGTGCTGCCCACCCTGTTTTTGCACAACTTCCGGGCGGGGGTCGTCACCATCGGGTACGATGCGGGCGGGACCTCCAATTACAGCTGGTATCGGGTGGGCGGCATGACCTTCCAGCCTGCCGAGCTGGCAAAGATCAGCTTTATCTTAACGCTGGCGCTGCATTTAAGCCGGGTGCGGGGCCGGGTGAATCAGCCCAAAAACCTGCTGCTTTTGCTTTTGCACATCGGCGTGCCTACGGCGCTCATCCATATCCAGGGCGATGACGGTACAGCGCTTGTTTTTCTCGGTATTGGCGTATTTATGCTGTACGCGGGCGGGCTGTCCAACTGGGTCGCGGGCGGTGCGCTGGCGGCGGGCGTTGTGGGCGGCGGCATGCTGCTAAAGCTGCGCCCCGGCATCTTAAAAGGCTACCAGTTCAAGCGCATTTTGGCGGTCATCACGCCCGATGACCCGAACCTGGCAGATATTACCTACCAGCAGAACAAGGGTGCCATGGCCATTGGCACCGGCGGGCTGACCGGTACGGGGCTGTTCACGCCGGAGCATATCTTTGTACCCAACGCATGGAACGATTTTATCTTTGCGTATCTCGCCAATGTGCTGGGCTTTGTGGGCGCGGCGGCGGTGCTGGCGCTGCTGCTGGGGGTGTGCCTGCGCACGCTGACGGCAGCGCTGCAAAGCCGGGACGCTTTAGGCCGCAATATCTGCGTTGGCATTTTTGCCGCGCTGTTTTTGCAGACGGTCATCAACCTGGGCATGAACCTGCAGGTGCTGCCCGTGATTGGTGTGACCCTGCCGTTTTTCTCGGCGGGCGGGTCGAGCGTGGTGATGATGTACTTCTGCGTCGGCCTGGTGCTGAGTGTGGGTTTGCAGGCGCGGCGCAGCCGTGTGGATGCAGTGGCAATCTTGTGAGGTCAGGCCTCTTTGCCTTTGCAGGAATCGCCCATGCACAGGCTGGGGATCAGGCAGAGCGAGGCCAGCCCAACCAGGATGAACACGGTACGGGACAGCCAGGACAGCGAGCCGCCCAGCAGCCAGCCCACGGCGTTAAAGCCCCAGATGCCGTAGATGCCCCAGTTGATGCCGCCGATAATGGCCAGCAGCAGCAAAATCTTTTTGAATACGGACATAAAAATCCCTCCCTGTACGCCAGTATGGCGCGTTGGGGAGGGATTTATACATAGTGCGGTCAAAGACTCCTTTGCACAAGGGAACCGCTTAGGCTGCAATATCTTTATTGTTTAGAGTTTCTTCGATCCCTTCTTTGCAAAGAAGGAACAAAACCCCGCAAAATCAGTTCTTCAACGCCTGCATGGGGGCGGGGATGCGGCCGCCGCGGTGGATCATGACGGCGGGGCTGAACTTGCTGATGGGCATGATGGGGGCGTGGCCCAGCAGGCCGCCGAAATCCAGCACGTCGCCTGCCTTGTGGCCGATGGCCGGGATGACGCGCACAGCGGTGGTCTTGCTGTTCACCATACCGATGGCGGCTTCGTCAGCGATCAGGCCGCTGATGACCTCGGCGGTGGTGTCGCCGGGGATGACCACCATGTCGATGCCCACGGAGCAAACGGCGGTCATGGCTTCCAGCTTTTCCAGCGTCAGGCTGCCGCAGTTGGCTGCGTTGATCATGCCGTCATCCTCGGACACCGGGATGAATGCGCCGGACAGGCCGCCGACATGGTTGCTGGCCATCACGCCGCCCTTTTTGACAGCATCGTTCAGCAGGGCCAGGCAGGCGGTGGTGCCGCAGCAGCCGCAGCTTTCCAGACCCATTTCTTCCAAAATATTCGCAACGCTGTCACCGATGGCCGGGGTGGGGGCCAGGGACAGGTCGATAATGCCCGCCGGCACACCCAGACGCTCGCTGGCCAGGTTGGCCACCAGCTGGCCCAGACGGGTGATCTTGAACGCCGTGCGTTTGACCAGCTCGGCAACTTCGTCCATCGGGGCATCCTTGGGCAGCTTGGCCAGGGCAGCACGCACCGCACCGGGACCGGAAACGCCCACGTGGATCTCGCAATCCGGCTCGCCTGCGCCGTGGAAGGCACCCGCCATAAAGGGGTTATCCTCGGGGGCGTTGCAGAAAACGACCAGCTTGGCGTCGCCCATACACATGTTGTCCTTGGTCAGCTCGGCGGTCTCGCGCACGACTTCGCCCATCAGCTTGACGGCATCCATGTTGATGCCCGACTTGGTGGAGCCGATATTGACGCTGGAACATACAATATCGGTCTCGGCCAAAGCGCGGGGGATGGCCTGGATCAGGCGGCGGTCACCGGCAGAAAAGCCTTTGTGCACCAGCGCGCCGAAGCCGCCGATGAAGTTGACGCCCACGGCCTTGGCCGCGCGGTCCAGGGCTTTGGCGTACATGACCGGGTCCGCATCGGGGGCGGCGCCCAGCAGCATGGCAATGGGCGTAACGCTGATGCGCTTGTTCACGATGGGAATACCGTACTCGCTGCTGATGCTGTCCACGGTGGAGACAAGGCTGCCCGCCAGGCGGGTGATCTTGTTGTAGATCTTCTCGCAGGCTTTCTCGCCGTCCGGGTCGATGCAGTCCAGCAGGCTGATGCCCATGGTCACGGTGCGGACGTCAAGGTTTTCATCGGTCAGCATGCCGATAGTTTCCATAATGTCGTTGCGGTTCAGAATTCGCATCTCCCAATTCCTCCCCGTCAGATGGTGTGCATGGCGTCAAAGACTTCCTGACGGGTCACGGTGACCTGCATCTTCATCTCAGCGCCCAGAGCGGTAAAGCGGTCCCGCATGGCAACGTGGTCTGCGTTGCAGTGGGCCATGTCCACCAGCATGATCATGCAGAACATATCCTGCATGATGGACTGGGTGATGTCCTCGATGTTGATATTCAGCTCGGCGCAGACGGCGCTGACCTTGGCGACAACACCCACGGTGTCGCGGCCGATGACGGTGATAACTGCTTTCATACGATATACCCCCTCATAAAACACCGGCCCAATTGCCGGATTACCAGTATTATAACAGAATGGCGGGAAAGAGTAAAGAAAGTAGGACTTTTAGAACGAGTGAAGGCCCCCTGCGGGGCACCTCCCTCACAAAGGGAGGCTTTATGCTCTACTGCATCAAAACTCCGCGCTGTGTTCCTCCGCCCGAATATCATCCCGTTCCAGCTCGGCGAGAATTTCGTCATCGCCCTGGTGCAGCAACAGCTTTTGGCTGTACTGCTCAAAGCGCTCGCACTCGTTCTCGGCCAGATAGGGGGCCGAGTCGGGGCCAAGAGCCAGCTCGTTGACGAAAACGACCATCTCCTGCCCGGTCTCACCGAAATTATAGATCCGCTCCATAAAGTCAAAGGCAAACTCCAGCGCGTCCCCGGCGGCAGTCACGGCGTCCTCCCGGCGGCGCACCTGGGCATTGAACTCGGCCCGTACGGCGTCAAAGGCATCCTCGGCATCCAGGGCTTCGTCCAGCTTTTTGCCCCAGGCGTCCAGCAGGGCGGCGGTGCGGATGCGGGCGGCCAGTTCCTCGGGCAGCAGGCTGGCAGCGGCTTTGGCTTCCTCCAACCGCTGGCGGTAGCTCTCGCACTGCTCCGTAAACAGGGCGGCAGGCCCGGCCTCGGGCCGCTGGTTCAGCGCCCGCTTAAAACTGCGTAATTGCTGGTAGCAGGCATCGGTCACAGCGCCAATGTTCCGCGCGGCGGCAAAGCGGGTGTTCAGGCCCGCCAGCAGCAGGCTGACCAGACTGATGCGCTC
>ERZ826242.2461-NODE-2461-length-15936-cov-2.877464_pt1 | contig 15936 bp, 12 predicted proteins | sample MGYA00519871_ERZ826242 | MGnify/ENA primary metagenome ERZ826242 (study PRJEB31778, sample SAMEA3449226) | human gut metagenome | biome: human gut; feature: human-associated habitat; material: faeces | place: United Kingdom | collected 2010/2012 ...
TAGCCGCCGCCAGCGCCGTAGCCTTCTGGCAGCTTGGCCGCTTGTAAGTCCTCGCTTGTGCTCTCCGAAATTGCTTGACAAACGCCCCAAAACGCGGTACACTATCAGCGTCATCATCATGGGCCTATAGCTCAGTTGGGAGTGCAAGCGTTGCATTCCCGATCTGGTGTTATAGCTCATTTGCCCCCATTCAAAATTGGGTGCTTTTTTGTGGGCCTATAGCTCAGCTGGGAGAGCGTTCGGTTCGCATCCGAGAGGTCAAGGGTTCGAATCCCTCTAGGTCCATAAAACGCCGTATCGTGTTAAACGATACGGCGTTTCTTTTTGTCTTGGGTAGCTGTTTTTTCAATACAGCTGCCCATCGGGATGTGATACAAGCAAGTTGCTACCCGATAACCTCAAAAACAAATTATACTACGATTGTTTTTAAAAAGTTCTGCATCACTACTCGCACCAGACAAGGAAGACCCAAACCTTTTCTCGAAAGAGAAGGGTTCGGATTTTTTGTTTTTGGCGGCGTGCCCCGCCGCACAACAAAAGCATCCGCAGCGCATGGCCGGGCTGCTTCAGCTCAGGCGCAGTGCGCTGCGGATGCTTATTTTTTATGCCGCGCCCCCTCTCCTGATGGGAAAGTCAGAGCATCGGCTGCGTTTTGATGTCATTTGCCGGAACACGCCTGCGTTCTTGGCTCCCCGGTCAGGGGAGCTTCCGGGCGAAGCGAGACTGAGAGGTTTTATCCCGCCAGCTTGCGGTAGGCGTTCAGCACCTGATAGGCCGGGATGCTGCTGCCCGGGGCAAATTTGCCGTTCAGGCGGCGCTTCATCAGGCCCTGCTCCACGCACCACTGGGCTGCCTTGGCGGTATCCGGGTCTGCCACGTCTGCAAAGGCCGGGGCCTCGGCAGGCTCAGGACGGCCTGCGGTGTTCCACAGCAGCAGCGCGGTCTGGGCGCGGTTCTCGGGTGCAGCCACGCCTTCCGGCAGCAGGGCTTGCAGCTTGCGGCCGGAAACATAATTGTACACGCCGTAGCCCACAACGCCAGCCGCCACTGCGCCAGCCGCTGCCACGATGACGACCGCACCGCCGCCGTCACCGCCGCCGGTAGAGCCGCCGCCCGGGGTAGAACCGCCGCCCGGGGTCAGGCTGCGGACATAGCCGCAGACGTTGCAGGTGGTATCCTTGTCGTTATCATAGACATGGGCTTCGGTGTCCTGCACCGTATGGCAGATGGGGCACTCCATCCAGTGACTGTACTCGTCGTGGGTCATTTCCATCTTGTGGTCGTGCTCAAATCCGCCCGGACTCAGCGACACCGAATAATGTTTTATTGCGCAATATTCCGTATCATCGTTCTGGGTCCAGATGAACTCTGTTTCCCGTCCGTTCACTGTGCAGACGGTATCCTTGCTAAACTTATATCCGGGTTTTGCGTACAGACCCACCTGAAGGGTGTACCGTTTGCCCGGTCTGAAGGTGCCGGTGATCGGCTTGCCGCCTACGCCGTCGCCCTCGACCCAGTAGATCTTGGCGTCACAGACGTCTGCTCCGTTGTCCAGAATAACAACGGTCTCGTCCGGCATTTCGTTCTTTCTGGGGGTGTTTACACGGAGATTCACCTGCTTGATTCTGGTCAAGGTCAGCACCTGCAGACTGAATACGCTGGTCAGTCCATTGCCGCAATCGTAGGTGTAAGTTACCTGCGTTGCACCTGGCTTCACCTTCAGGGTGTTGCCCTCCACAGTGCCGCCAGCCCATTCACTGGTCTTATTTACGTCAAACTCAGCAGGGAGGGTACTCAAGTCAAACGTACGTTCGGTCTCATCAATGGTAATGGGGTACTTGTTTCCAGTGCACTTGAGGTTTTCTTGCGTTAGCTTGGTGTTGTAGCTTAGGTTCAAAGATGTCAGCTGGTTATTGGAGCAATTCAGCTTCTTCAAGTCGCGAAAATTCGAAATGCCCTTCAGGCTGGTAATTTCCATACCGCTGACATCGATCGTAGTGACAAATCTATATTCGCTTGGCTCCAGAATTCCATTCGGTTCTCCATCCTCCGATCCTCCTTTGTCAAACGTCGTTCTGGTATATTCCAGGAACGTTTTGTCCGGAAAGTTTTCGCTGTTCAGGGGAACCCAGAAAGGGACTTCATCGTCCGCAAAGGCGCTGAAGGGCAGGAAGGTGAATACCATAGCCAGCGTCAAAAGGGCACTGACAAGGCGCGTTCGTTTTGAGAATCGTTGTTTCATGGGGTGCTCCTTTCTGTGGTAAAATTTTTTTCAGGGCCCCATTCGGGAGAAGCGTCAGCTTCCCCCGAAAAAAGGGTACCCTTTTTCAAAAAGTGGTCATTGCCCGGCAGGGGGCAGAATGGTCATTCTGCCGTCCACTGCCGCGTCCAGCATCTCGTGCTCCCGGAAATACTCCATCAGGATATCCTGACAGGAGGTTGCCACGCTGCGGGGCTTCTGGAGCTTGCAAAGGGTGTCGTAGGAGATGTTGAAAAAGCTCTCGATGTTTTTGAAGTGGTAGTTCTGCAAGCCCACGGTGAACAGGGCGTCATCGCCGATCTCCTTGCCCACCTCTCTGCCGCAGTAGGTAAAGTAATCAAAATCGCCCTTGCGGCGGTCGTACCGCAGGCGCAGGGTGGAGGGCAGCTGGTAGAACTCCGTATGGCCGGTGTAGGCTTCCTCCCGCAGCATGTAGTGGAGCATCTGGCGCAGCTGCTGGCCTGTCACCTTGAACATGAACACGCCGTCGTCGTAGGGGAAGCCCTCGATGAGGTCGCCGTAGGTGACAATGGGGCCCAGCTTTTCGGCCCGGATGCTGCCGGAGCCGATCAGCATCACATCCACCCCAAGGCTGCGGGTAAAGATATCGGCAAACAGGTTGCCAAGCTCGGTCTCCTGCGTGCGCTGGGGGTGGGTAAGCTCCCGGCGGAAGCGCCCTACGATGTGGCTGTACTTTTCGTCCACCTGACTGGTGAAGCGGTGCAGCACCTGCTCCATGGCAGGGTTGCGGGGGCAGGTCTCGGCGCAGATGGGCACGGTGCGCCATGTGTAGGAATCGATGCAGTTGTTGTCCGTGTCCACAATGATGTCAAAGCGCCCGATCTGGTCGGTGCCGGTGCCCGCCTGCGCAATGACCACGCCGTTTTCCTCCACCGCGTGCTCCGGCAGGGTGTGGCTGTGCCCGCCGATGATCAGGTCCACCCCCCAGGCCGGGTCCAGCTGGCGGGCCAGATGGCGGTCCTCCTCAAAGCCGATGTGGGTCAGCAGCACGGTGAAATCAATGTCGATGCTGTTGTGGGCGTTGCAGATCTTGCCCACCTCGGCGGCAGCGGCGGCGGTGTCCACAAAGGAGCCTACCAGAGATTCGGATTTGGTCTGGTTGATCACGTCCTGCGTGATGATGCCGATGAACAGGATGTTCATGCCGTCCATCCGCAGGATCTTGTAGGGGGTGAACAGCCGGGTGGAGGTGTTTTTGATGTAGAGGTTTGCGTTGATGATGGGAAAGCGCGCGCATTTTTCGATGAACAGCAGATGCGCGATGCCGTAGTCCACCTCGTGGTTGCCTATGGTGACCACGTCCGGGGCAAGGGCGTTCATGATCTCGATGGTGGAAAGCCCCTTGTATTCGGAATCAATGACCGAGCCCCGGAACATATCACCTGCAATGGCGTAGATGGTGTTGGGCTCCTCTGCCCTCACCTTTTCGATGTAGCCGGACAGCATGGACACGCCGCCCACCAGTTTTTCGTCCACCTGCTCTGCCAGAAAGTCTCCGTGCAGATCATTGGAGTGGAGGATGGTGATCTTTTTGGTGTGTTTCATGGTGCATTCCTCCCGGTGTGGGTCGGCGGCGGTCAGCCCATGGCCTCCTGCCGCGCAAAGTAGACAGTATTGACAAGGCTCAGGTAGCTCTCTTCGCCGTCCAGATAGAACTTCAGGGCAAGGGTGTCCTCGTCCTCCAGGGTGACGGCGTAGCGGGAGCCGTCCTCCCCGGTAAAGGTAGCGTACCACTCCTGATTGGAACGGAAGGGTACCTCCGGGGTGCCCTCCTGATAGAACAGGTCGGCTTCCTCCACGTTCAGCTCCGGGTAGGGGGTGATGTAGCTGGCGGTGAAAGGCAGCTGGCTGCCCTCGGTGTCGGCATCGGTGGGCAAAAAGCACATCCGGTCGGCGTCTGCCGGGTCGGTCTCAGAATAGCCCTCGTCGGTGTCGCGGCCGGTCTCCAGCCAGTTACCTTCCAGCGACCACGGGCTGGTGTCGGTCTCCCAGTCGTCCCCTTCCGGGTAGATGGTAAAATCGCACACGCCCTCGGCTTCCACCACATGGCCGTTCTCGCCGGAAAGGAAGGGGCTGAAGACCAGCTCTTCGCCGGTGCTGGGGTACAGTTCCACCTCGGTGTTGGGGGCGATATCGCTGATGTTGCACAGCAGCAGGATGGGCTGACCGTCCTCACTGTAATAGAGCTGTTTACCGCGCTGGAGCGGGTTTTCGGCATCGTCTGTCAGGCTCGTCTCGTAGACGAACAGGGTGGCCTGCGCCTCCTGCGGGAAGATGCAGTACAGGTCGCACCCGCCATCCGGTGCCACGACCCAGTGATCCTGCGGGATGTCATAGACGAAGCCCCACAGATCCCGCAGATCGGTCTGGCTGTCCAGCACCTTCTGCACATCGGTGGTCACCTCGTAGGAGCCGCCCAGATACAGCACACAGGCGCGGTATTCGTCCTCCCCTGCCAGAAGGCGCATGTAGGTCACGTCCTCCGGCTCGGTGTACTCCTGTTTGGCGGAGGGCGATGCGATCATGTTGTCTCCGTCCAGCATTTTTTCGGGCTTGGAGCTGGACGCGCTGCTGCCCTTGGACGACCCGCCGCAGCCTGCAAGGCCGATGGTCAGCGCCAGCAGGGCTGCCAGAAGTTTCAGTCGTTTCATAAGTTCTCCTTTCTCATGCCCTGCCGGGGCGCACCTCAGGGGGCAGCGCCGGTCAGCGGGTAGTTGGAAAAATCATACACGTCATCCACCGGCACAGGGCGGCCGGTCTCGGCGGAAAGCTGCGGGTTCCAGTCCAGCGGGCGTCCGGTGCTGCAATAGACCGTTACCATGGTGTTGGTGTCCTCCCTGCTGCCGTTGCACAGCAGCAGAATGGGCTGGCCACCCTGCCTGCCGTAAAGCTCCTTGCCCGTCTCGTTCGGGTACTGAGGATCCTGCTTTTCATAGACAAAAAGCGTATCCTCCTTACGCACGGCAAAGATGCAGTACAGCTCCCGCCCGCCGCCCGGCGCAGTGACCCGGTGATCTGCCGGGATGTCCGTAACAAACTGCCACGGCTGTTCCTGCAGGCTGTCCAGCGCAGCGTCCACATCGGCGGTGCGCTCCGGGACGCTGCCCAGATAGAGCACTGCGGCAAGGCTGCCGTTCTGCTCTGCCTGCTGCCGCAGCTGCGCCACGGTCACAGCGTCCTGCCGGGGGACGTTGTCCGGGGCGGACGCGCCGGAGCGGATGGGGTCGCCGTCCACCGGTCCGCAGCCCGCAAGCCCCAGTGTCAACGCCAGCGCGGCGGCAAACAGCTTCATGGTCACGCCCTTCATCTTACGCCCACGGGTCGGCCGATGTCGGGATGCGGATACCGGTCATCAGGTACTGCTCCCACAGAAACCACTGCCCGTTGCCCTTGCGGCGCAGCTTGATGGGGCGGGGGTCATCGGCACCGCCGCAGGGGATGAACAGTTTGCAGTAGCCCTCCTCGGTGTTGGAGGTGTGGTCACTGCCCACCAGAAGCGTGAAGGGCTGGCGGGGGGTATAGCCGTTTTCCGGCGACGCACCCACAAAGTAGGAGAACGGGATATAGCTCTTGCCGTCCCGGAAGCGGTCGTTCAAAAAGGAGATATCCTGCCCGTTCAGCGGACGGGGGCCCCGCAGCCAGTTGAGCATTTCCTTTCCGATGTTCTTGTCGGCACCGTAGGCGCACAGCGCGCAGACGGTGAGGGCTGCGGTCTTGAAGGGGGTGTCCAGACTGGCCTCCGGCAGTGCCTGCATCTGGGCAAGGCTTTCCGGCAGAGCCTGAAAGGTAAAGGTGACGGTCTGGTTGCCGGAAACATTTGCGGCGGCCTGCTTCATCTTATCAAAAAGTCCCATGAAAATGCTCCTTTCTGTTTCAGCCGTAAAGGGTTCAGCTCCGGTTCGGGTCATGGCGGGGCACGGTCCGCCTGCGGACGATCTTCTGGTTCAGATCCAGACTGAGGTTTACAAAATAACCGTTTTCAAAATACCATGCAAGGTCCTTTGTGTCCATGCCAACGCTGTTGCACAGCCACCGCAGGGGCACCTCCGGCCCGGAGTAGCTCTCCACCCTGCGGGCGATGGTTCTTGCATGGTAGCGGCGTTTTTCGTTGCGTGCGAACAGAACAAGGGGCACTGCGCCCACCACGATCCAGAACACATACCCGACAACGTGGGAGGTGTCCTTGGCCTGCAGGTCCAGACAGAGGGTATACAACCCGCCAAAAGAGCAGAACACGCAGAAGGCAAGCCCTGCGTTCCGCAGCCATTTGAGGACACGGGGGATCTCACCCCGGGCTTTTTCCGAGAGATAAGGGTTCATAAACATGCTCCTTTCAGAACGAGCCGCCTCCACCGCCGTGGGTGGTGCCGCTGGAAGAGGTGTGGGTGGAGCTGCCGCCGGAGCTGTTGGAGTCCTTTTCCTCCACATGCTCCGTGCGCTGCACATCCCGGTACAGGAACAGCTCCCGGCTGTTGGTCAGATTCATGCTGCCCTCCCGCACATAGCTGGCGGCATTCTCCTGGAACGCCACGCTGCGCAGCTGGCTTTTCATCACATGGACGACGACCCATGCCAGCACAAGGCCGATGCCCAGCGCAAGGAACAGGTACATGAGAGACAGCGGCTCCCGGGGCAGGTTATTCACGTCATAGGGGTGGCCCTCCCGGGCAGCGTCGATGTAGGTATCCGACCACTGGACAAAGGTGCGGAATGCACCGGCGTAATCTCCATCGGCCATGAAGGGGGTCATCTGCTCGCCAAGGTACTGGATGCCGGCATCCGTAAAGGCGGTGATGCCGTAGCCGCAGGTGGAGATGTGCCATTTGCGGTCGCCCACGCTCACCAGCAGAAGCACGCCGTCCATATCGGAGCCGTAGCCGAACTGGCAGAAGTCATACAGGTCATCGGCATAGGCCTCCATGCTGTCGTAGTCCACGCTTTCCATCGACTCGATGGTGGCAATGGTCACATCGAAGCTCTGGCGCAGGCTCAGCTCTTCCAGTGCGTCCTCCAGCTCGTTGTCCTCGTCCTCGGTCAGCACCTCAGCGTCGTCGAACATGCGGTAGTACAGGTCGGCAAAGCCGCCCTCTACCGCAAAGGCCGGAACAGCCAGCGCCGCCGCAAGGACCAGTGCTGCCAGCGCCGCAAAGAGGGAGTGCAGTCGGTTGGAAGTCTTTTTCATCGTTCGTCCCTCCTTTACAGGATCCGTGCCAGCCACAGCAGCCACATCACGCCGTAGGACGCGGCGGAAAGGGCAGCCGTAAGGCCCAGCATCCACTTGCGGGCAGCGCCCTTGTCCACGGGCAAGTCACCCACGAATCTGCCGGTCTGACCGTTCATGGCAAACAGGTAGTTTTCGCCCCGCCAGCTGGTGCTCAGCAGCCAGACCGGGAACAGCGCATACTTTGCCTTGCCGCCGTGCAGCTGGATGCTGCTGTTATCCACCTTGACCGAATCGTAGCCGGTAACGGTCTGCTGGAACGTCTCCTCGGTGGAGCGGCGGATGCGCTTGTTGGCCCGTTCGATGCTCTCCTCGGCGTTCACGTCGTATTTGTCCGCCACATAGCCCGCCAGATAGGCCGTCTGGAAGGGGATGGCGTCCTGCATGGCGAAGGGCTCGATGGATTCCATCAGGTCGTCCTCGATCTTGGAGGAGCCGTCCACCGGCACGGCGTCAAATCCCAGCGTACCGTCCCGCCGGACGGAGTAGTAGTTGGTCTCGGTATAGTCGTATTTGCTGTCCGACCAGCAGCGGGTCCGGGTGGCGGTAAAGCGCAGCTGGGCGTCGGCGTCGCTGTCAAAGAGCCAGAAGGGCACATACACGCCCTTGATCTCGTCGATGTGGTTCTGGCTGCGGAACACCCGGGGCAGCAGGGTCTTGCCCTTGAGATGCTCCTGCAGCTTTGCCTTGGCGGCCTTTTTGTCCAGCTTGAAGGGGATGATGAGGTCGGGGCGCAGGTCTCCGGCAAACTGTCCGGTCAGAACGATGGGGTTGCCGCAGAAGGGGCAGGCCGAGGCTGCCATGGTGTCGTCGCCCACGATCTCGCCGCCGCAGCTCTTGCAGCTGTAAGTATGCAGACCGGCGGTCTCCCCTTCTGCCCAGCTGCCGCCGGGGGTGGCCCAGTTCATCTCGCTGGGCTTTTCGTCCTTCAGCTCCTCGTCATAGCCCTTGAGGGTATCCACGTCGAACTCGGTGTCACAGTAAGGGCATTTCATCTTCTGGGTGGCGCTGTCAAATTGGATGGCGCCATCGCAGCAGGGGCACTTGTATTCCAGCATTCCTGCCATAGCGTTTCCTCCTGTTGTTCCAAAGGGGGCCGAGGGCTTTTCCCCGGCCCCGCTGTTTTTGCGTCAGTCTTCCCGCCAAAGCGGTCGGCTCAGAAGTCCGTAGTGATGCGGAACACCACCGGCTCGTCCGGCTCGGTGGCTTTGCCGTGGTGGCCCACTGCAAGGAAAGCGTTTTCTTCCAGCGGCAGGAAGACATCAAAGGTGCAGAACTCTCCGCACAGCTGGCACAGGGTCTCGCGCTCGCCCACGGGGAGGGACTTTTCCAAAAAAGTGCCGTCCGGCGCGTACAGCTCCCACATATAGCCCGTGTCCAGCAGATAGCCGTTGGGGCGCTTCATCATCACGGCGTCAAAGCTGCCCACCGGCTGCGAGCTGCGGGCCACCTCATTGCCGTCCAGATCAAAGGCGGCAAAGTAGTAGTCTCCGCTGGAGTCCGGCTCACCCACCGTCAGCAGCTCGTCTCCGCTGAGGTTCAGGGAGGGCATGCTGCAGAAGGGGCCGATCTCGTTGTCGCCCTCCAGCGTCAGCTCAGTGTACTCGCCGTCCTGCACCAGCACCGGTGCGGAGTCGGTCCAGTAGATCACGGTCAGATCCCGGTCCTTGGAGGAATAGCAGCTGCCCATGTAGTCCAGTGCGTCGCCGGGCTCTTCCGGGTCGCTGCTGTTCAGATCGTAGCAGTAGACATCAAAGGTGTCCATGGCATACAGGATGCCATTGCGGTCGATGCTGAGGGCGTTGCTTCCGTCAATGTTGTACTCTGCCACCGGGGTCATCCGGTCGTCCTGGATGGCATACTCGAAGATTTTAGCAGACTGCTCTTCATCGTCCTCGTTGTAGAAGCTGAAGAAGTAATTGCCCCGGTAGCTGTCCGCATGGATGCAGTGATGCGCTCCGTCCAGTTCCCGGCGGACGTCAAAGGGGATGTACTGCGCCTTGAAGGTGTAGTCGCCGATGGTCAGTTCCCCGGTCTGGAACTGGGTCACAGGGGGCCCTGCGGGGGCGGCTTTGTCCTCTGCTGATTCCGGTTGTGCCGAAGCGGACGGGGCACTGCTGCTGGAAGCCGGTGCACTGGAAACGCTGGATGCGCTGGCGGCACCGGAGCCGCCGCAGGCGGTCAGCCCGAGGGCGGCGGTGGCAAGGCCCATGGCCTTGAGGAAATCTCTGCGCTGGATCTTTCTCATATCCGTTCCTCCTTTTGGGGTCACTGCACTTTTGCAAAGGCTTCGTCAGCACGGCGGCTGTACAATGCCATGCCGCCGGTCTGGGCGTCGTTTGCCAGATTGATGTTCTCCACAAAGCGGGCCTTTTCCTGCTCAGAGAGCTGCCCGCCCTTCATGGCGGCAGATGCCACGGCACCCATGGCACCGATCATGCCCATCTGGCCCTTCAGCTCCCGTTCCTCGGCCTTGGACATTCGGCGGCCGAACATGCTGGTCTCATTATCGTGGACCCCGAAGATGTGGTCCAGATGCTGCCGTGCGATGTGGGCATAGCCGATCTCCCGCCGGTCCCGCTTGCTGAAGCAGATGACCAGCTCCTGCTTGATGTAGGGGTGGGGACGCATACCCCGCTGGGTCTGGGCCTCGGTGATGCTGCGGGGCTGCACCAGCTTCAGCTTCAGGCCGCCGCCGTTGAGGGTGGGTTCCTGGCCCGGCTCCTTGGCGGGGGTCTCGTCCAGATACTCCTCATAGCTGGCGATCTGGTCGTAGCGGATCAGCTCCGGCATCTTGCCCCGTCCGCCGGTGCGATCGTCGATGTACAGCATTCCAAGCTCATCGCAGAACACCAGCCCCATTTGCGTCGGGGTGGAGGGGTATGCGTTGACCCGGAACTCGGTCTTGTCGAACACCTCGTCGAACACCCGCTTCATCCGGGCCATATACTCCATGTGCTCCTTGGCCTCGTCCAGCGTCAGCTCGCTGAGCCGGATATATTTGGAGCACTTGTTGCCGCAGTCATCGCAGAGGAACTGTCCGTCCCGCAGCTTGGAGCGGTGCAGGGTGCCGCACTCCTTGCCGCAGACGGCGCAGTTCTGTTTTGCGAACAGGTTGGAAAAGAATCCCATCATGGTATGCTCCTTTCATTGCTCTGTATTTGTCAGATCAGGTCTGGTCGCTGTCGTCAAAGGGGTCGCCGCACTCCGGGCAGAACTTGGGCGGGTGAGCGGGGTCTGCCGGCTCCCAGCCGCATTTGTCGCACTTATACTTGGGCGTACCGGCGGGCTTGGGTTTGCCGCACTCGGAGCAGAAGCGGCCCTTGTTCACCGCGCCGCAGCTGCAAGTCCAGCCTTCTGCTGCCGCCGGGCGGGGCTTGCCGCACTCCGGGCAGAACTTGCCCGTAACGGTAGCACCACAGCTGCAGGTCCAGCTGTCCGCAGCGGGCTTCGGCTCCGGCTTTTTGCTGCCACATTCCGGGCAGAATTTGCCGGTAACGGTAGCGCCGCAGCTGCACTTCCAGCTGTCTGCCGGGGCGGGTGCGGGGCGGCTGACCTGCTGGGGCGCGTCCACGCTGTCCGGACGGGCCTGCTGGCCCATAGCGAACAGGTTCTGGGCGCTCATGCCGCCCATACCGCCTGCACCGGCTGCCATGCCCATGCCCATAAAGCCGGTCATGGCACCGGCAGTGTTGCCGGCGGCGGTCTTCATGGCGTCGATCTGACCACCCACCAGACGGGCGGCAGCGGTGGTGGGATCGGTGGTCATGGCGTTCTCTTCCCACTCGGTGATCTTCTTCTGCTGCTCCTCCGGGATGGACAGGGAGTTGATGTTGAAGGAGAACACTTCAATGCCGCGCTTTTTGCGCCAGACATTGGACAGCTGCTCGTTGAGCGCCTCGGAGATCTCCAACGTGTGGGCGGGGATCTCGTAATACTGCACCTTGTTGGCCGAAAGGGTGGCAAGGGCAGGCTGCAGGGCGTTCATCAGCTCGCTCTTCAGCCGGGGTGCGATCTCGGATGCGTCATACTGGGTAGAGACGTTGCTGCACACGTTGGTGTAGAACAGCAGCGGGTCGCAGATGCGGTAAGTAAAGCTGCCGTTGCAGCGGATGTTCACCGAGAGCTTGTAGCCCCGCTCCTCGCTGACCACCACACGGAACGGAATGGGGGTGGCGGTGCCGTACAGGATCTCGCCCAGCTCCTTGGTGTTGATGTAGTACACCCGCTGATCCTTGCCGGTGTCGCCGCCGTAGGTAAAGCGCTTGGCTACGGTCTGGAAGGTAGCTGCCAGACTGTCGCCGAAGTTGCCGGTGAACACGCTAGGCTCGGTGGATGCGTCAAAGGTGAATTCGCCCGGCTCGGCGCACACCTCCACCACGCGGCCCTGCTCCACAATGAGCATACACTGTCCGTCTGCCACGGCGATGCCGCTGCCGTTGGTGATGATATTGTCCTCGCCGTTGTTGGAACTGCGGCGGGAGGTGCGCTTCTGGCCCTTTACCATCAGCACATCTTTGTCCAGAGAATCGCAGTAGAAAAATTCCTTCCACTGGTCTGCAAGAGTTCCGCCCAGTGCGCCCATACCTGCTTTGATAAGACCCATAGTAATTTCCTCCTGTATGTTTTATTTGTGCAAACGATAACTTTCTGTTATCGCACGGTTTCCGGTCTTGGTCACGGTTCAAGGGTTAGATCCGGGGAGTCGTTTTTCCAGTAAGCGGGACGTGTGTCCCGGTCAAACAACTGCTCTCCGGCGCGGTATTTCAGGCTGCAACCGCTGGGACTGCCGTCATCGTTCAGCAAAATGGCCCAGAACTCGCAGGGCTTGCCGTTCGGATCGGTCAATGTAAAATGCAGCTCGGTGCCGTCCTCGGTGCGGCCCTGCGTTCCCTCTGCGGTGCCGGTCAGAATGCCGTTCCACCCGTCCCATTCCACGCTCATGCAGCAGCTGCCGTCCGGCAGGAAGGTCATCCAGCGGATGCCATTTGCGGACTCGTCTCCGGCGCGGTAAGTGCCCCACAGCCTGCGAGGGATGGCGGTGTAGCCGATGTCGTCCCATGCCTCGGTGCGCTGAAAAACGTACCAGACCTCACTGCCCTTTTTGAGGCCGGTGGACTGCATCCGCAGCGAACCGTCCTCCATCATGGAGATGGTCCAGCGGCTTCTGCCGTCCTCGCTGAGGCTTGTCAGGTTCCAGCCCTGACTTTTTTCCCCGTCCCAGCCGGTCACAGTGCCGGCATTCAGCTCTCCGGTGCGGGTCTCGGCAGCGGACTGGATCTGCGGGCTGACGTATGTTTCCCGGATGAAGGAGACGGTCACCGTGCCGGTGATCTCGGCCTTTTCCAGCCGCAGGGTGCAGCTTTCGTTGCGGTCGGCGGGGGCATAGCTTTCACCCTGCGTCACCGCCGTGACTGCCATCCACTCGGCCAGCACCTGCTGCTCCCAGTCCTGCGGCAGCGGCTGCGCGTCCAGCGGGATGGTTGGGGCATCGTTCACAAACTCTCCCCCGGACGCGCTGAACCGGCGGACGAAAAAGGTAACGTTCCCTGCCTCGTCAAACGAAAGCGGCAGCTCATCCAGTGTAGCCCACCATGCGGTGTTGCCCTCTTTCAGGCTGCCGGGGGGCAGCAGCCCCCGCTCACAGGCGGTCTGCCGGTCCAGCTCATCCCGGCGCTTTATGTCGCGGTACAGTGCTTCTTCCAGCGCGGCGGGGTCTGCCCCCATGCGCTGCAGCAGCTGAATGGCGGTGAGCTGGTTTCCACTTTCAAAGTCGAAGCACCAGCCATTGTGGAAGGGCGCATCGGTACCGCCGTAGCAGCTGCTGACCACAAGGCTGACGCAGTCGCCGTACCAGCTGGCGTTCCAGTTCATCTCAATGCAGATGTCCCACACGTCCGGGTCGGCTGCCGCCGGGCAGTCGGCGTACTCCTGCACATCGTATTCGTAGAGCCGAGCGATCTCGGCGTTGATGCGGGCGGCATCGGCGCTGTCGCTTTCCAGCCGGGGCAGATGGATGTTCAGCCGAACCTTGCCGCCGTTTTCCGCCTGCACCACCTTTTCAAGGGTGTACTGCTCGGTGATCGCCGCGGTGGCATGCATGGAATCCGGCGGGGTCGATTTCAGTTCCCGGCTGCCAGCCGGGCGGGCAGAGGCTGCGGTCTCTGCCCCGCAGCCTGCCAGCAGCGCCGCCAGCAAAACTGCCGGTATCCAGCGGAACGCGTTGTGTTTCATGGTGGTTCTCCTGTGTTCTCAGCAGCTCCCGCCGGGGTCAGTTATCCGGGCAGCGGGTCAGCTGCAGCTGGGTCTTTCCCTCGGCAAAGGGGTTCTGCCCGTCGATCATGGTAAGGTTCAGGGTCTCGTTGTACAGGTCGTACTTCACCGCCGCCACAAAGGTGATACCCGGCATCCCGTCTGCCGTCTCGCTGGTAGAGACGCCCAGCACCATGCCCTCCGGCACCACGCCCAGATACGCGGCGTCGCCCTGATAGATGTGGCTGTTGTCCTGCACGCCCAGCTGAACGCTGCCGTCGCTGCCCAGATCCATCCAGTTCCAGCCGTTTTCAGAGGTGTAGTTGTAGGAGCCGGTGACGGAATAGGGAATTTCCTGCGCGCTCCACTCTGCCGACAGGGGAGCCAGCTCCAGTACAGAGCCATCCGCCCGGCGCAGGTTCACCTCGCTGCCGCAGAGTTCCAGCGCCACACCGTTGTTGGCAAAGTAGATGGGGTCCTGACAGATCATGGCATCCCCGAGCAGGAGGCAGCGCAGCACGTCCACATACTCCACCACGCCGTCCTTGGTCAGCAGATAGACCACCGGGCGGAAGAATCCGTCCTCCTGCTCCCCGATGCACACGTCCACATACTCGTTATAAGCGCCAAGGATGGGGTAGCTGTGCTCCTGTTCCACCCGGATGCCAATGTCTCCCCATTGGTCGGTCTTTGGCGTGGGGCTCAGGGTGATGGTGGCCTGCGTTCCCTCCAGCTGCACCTGCACACCATCGTAGGTGTCGGTCAGCACCGGGGTGTCAGTGGGGGGCAGCGAGAGCTCCATATCCAGCTGCTGCCAGCCTTCTTCGCAGCTGTACTTTCCCCGGAGCACCAGTTGATCCTGCTCCGGCAAAAGCAGGCACAGGTTTTCCAGCTCATTGTATTCCAGCGTATCCATCCGCATTTGCGAGAGCTCTCCGCCGAGACGCAGGCTATCGTAATACGCACCCTGCGCCATCTCCCGGTCAAAGGCCTGCATGGCCTGCCGCTGCACCTGCGCCTGCACTTCGTCCGGGTCCAGCTCCATGCACTGCAGCATCTCGGCTGTGGTGATCTGCCTGCCGGTGGCAAAATCGAAGCACCAGCCGCTGTAACGCCACGGGGCGGTGCCGCCGTAGCGGCTGCGCACCACCAGACTGACGCAGTCGCCGTACCAGTAGGCATCCCAGCCCACACCGATCTGCGGGTACTCGCCGCCCGGCTGCCCGGCCTCCTCGTAGGCCTCATATTCCCGGAAATGTGCCGCATAGATGTCGTTCAGTTCATCGTTGATGGAGGCGGCATCCGGGCTGTCGCATTCCAGCTTGGGCACATGGACGGAAATGCACTGCACCGCTTCCTCCCCCCACACGCCCGAAACGTTCTTTTCCAGCGTGTACTGGTCGGTGATGCGGTCTGTCTGGACGGCCTGCGCCACCGCGCCGGGGGTGCTTCGGCTGCTGTCGGAGCTTTGGTCGGCAGCAGCGCTGGGGCTGCTCTGGGTGCCGCCGCAGCCGGTCAGCAGCGCGGCAGCCAGCACAAGGGCCGCAAAGCGTTGGTATTTCATAGTAGGCTCCTTTTCTATGGTGTGGTTCAGCCGTCTCCTATGCCTTGCCACTTGTCGATGATGTAGGCGGCCCAATAGGTCTTATCGTTGATATCCACCACAGTGATGCCTACCTTATTCACCACCGGGTTGTCCTCATGAAGCCCCGGCACACCGCCGTAGTCCTTGATCAGTTCATCCACCAATTGCTGGAACTGGGCCTCGGTGGTGGGGTAGAGACGATCCATGCTGTAAAGGTGCTTTCCTTCGTGGTCGAAATCCACGCCTACCCGGTACTGATTGAGCATACGGAAGATGGCTGTGGAGCCGGAGCTGTAACCCGCCTCGTGCAGACCATCCCACATCTTTGCGGCATAGTCGCCCTCCATCCGCAGCCTGAGCCCTTCGTCCGACGGGAACTCCGGGCTGCCGTTATCCACAAACATCTGCACATCTGCCTGAATGGCGTGCTCCAGACCCTTGCTGTACTCGAACTTGATGTTCTCCACCTTTCGCCGGGCCAGCTCTGCGTTGAAAATGGTCAGAATTTTCTGCCCGTCCCGGATCACAGGGATCGGCGGCGAGGGAGGCGTTTCTGTGGCGGAGCCGGAGCTTGTGGAGCCGGAGGAGCAGCTATCG
>ERZ826242.2504-NODE-2504-length-15691-cov-3.277245_pt1 | contig 15691 bp, 14 predicted proteins | sample MGYA00519871_ERZ826242 | MGnify/ENA primary metagenome ERZ826242 (study PRJEB31778, sample SAMEA3449226) | human gut metagenome | biome: human gut; feature: human-associated habitat; material: faeces | place: United Kingdom | collected 2010/2012 ...
CTTAAGGAAAATAGAAGTAAGATATTGATAATAGAAAAGGTTACTACCCCCTTGAAGGATAGCAACCTTTTGTTTTTCTCATAGAGCGATAAACTAGTCGACTACGATCAAGTGATTGTCACTGAATACATTCAGTCCCAGTTTATTCATGACATATTGGATAGCCAATTGTGCTTTTACCGAATTGCCTGCACCATCCAAAGGAGGAGCGAATGCGGCAATACCGAACTGTCCGGGCAATACGCCCATTACACCACCGCCTACACCGGTTTTAGCCGGAATGCCGGAGGTATACATCCAGTCTCCTGTATGCTCGTAGAAACCTACGGCAGCGATCATTGCAGTGATCTTGGGAGCGAGGCTGGCATCGAATACTTCTTTCTTTGTCACCGGATTCACACCACCGTTGGCGATTGTCCCGGCTGCCACAGAAAGCTGCAAGGCCGTTACTCCCAATGAGCATTGGCGGGTATACAGGTCCAGCGCCATATCCGGATCATCATAGATACGGTTGTAGTTTTTCAGCAACCACGCAATGGAACGGTTGTTAAAGTTCGTATCCGATTCGGATTTGTACAATTCATCAATCAGTTGGGGAGCGCTGCCGCATAAATCGGTCACGTTCTCTACGATGGCATCCCACTTCTTGGCAGAGTCGCCGATAGGTTTTACCATACTGCAGGCGGAGATGGCGCCGGCGTTTACCAATGGGGTGGACGGATGGTCGTTTTCCAACAAGATGGCCATGATGGAGTTGAACGGCAGTCCGGTAGCATCGGCGCCAATCATTTCGAGCACCTTGGGAGCACCGTATTGGCGGAGTACCAGGATGGCGGTCAGCACCTTGGAAACGGACTCGATACCGAAACGGTACTGAGAGTCACCCAGTTGGATGATTTCTCCGTTCATCAGACAGATACTGATCCCGAACAGTTTGGGATCAATATTTGCCAGATAAGGGATGTAGTCGGCGTTCTTACCGTCTGTATTGTCCTTGTACAGATTGTAAGCCTCCTGGGCAACATTTGCTGGATAGTTATAGTTCTTTCCATAAATTAATTTGATTGAAGTAACCATCTACCTTAACGGCGGATGGTTGCATTATTGTTATCTATGCTTATTTTTTAGCGGCGTTGCTATGGGCATTGTGAGTGAACACAGTACCTTTTACAGCGATATTCTTGTCTTGGGCGATGCGGGTAGGAGTGGGATATTCCAGTTTCTCGAACTCGCAGATGGCATTCTTGATGTCGTTCAACAACATATCCGCCATGTCACGGCTGAATCCCTGACGTACCACAACACGCATAACTACGTAATTCTGGATATTTTCCGGCAAGGTGTAGGCAGGAACCATCCAGCCGCTTTGCTGCAATTTAGCCTGCAAATCGTACAGAGTCCATTTGGCATTCTTTGCATATTCGGGTTTCATGTACCAGATGAACAAAGGATTTACTACGTCATCGCTGTAATTTACGAACGGAGCCATCTTGGCTATTTCGCTGTGGATGTACTTGGTGATTTCCATGGAATTGTATTGGATGGCTTTGTATCCTTGGAATCCCAGACGGATAAATTGGTAGTACTGTCCCAGAATCTGTGCGGCGGGACGGCTGAAGTTCAAACCAACCTGTGTGATGTTCGCACCCAGATAATTGACACTGAACGACATGGCATCCGGAAGGTATTTCTTGTCTTTCCATACTACCCATCCCAGTCCCGGGTAAACCAGTCCGAACTTGTGGCCGGAAGTGCTGATGGAGAGAACCCATTTCAAGCGGAAGTCCCATTTTGTGTCGGGATTGAGGAACGGCAGGATGAAACCGCCGGTTGCAGCATCTACATGGATAGGAATATCATAGCCGGTTTTGGCGTTGTAGGCATCCAGTGCTTTGTCCAACGCTTCCACGTCATCGTTCAAACCTGTCCATGTCACACCTTGGATGGGAACGATGCAGATGGTGTTCTCGTCACACATCTTCAGTGCTTCTTCGGGGTCCAGAGTGGTTTTGTCCAAGGTGAGAGGTACTTGGCGCATTTCAATTTGCCAAAGTTGGGCGAACTTTTCCCAAACAACCTGAAAACCGCTTGAAATGACAAAGTTAGGCTTGTCAGTCGGTTTCCCCTGAGCTTTACGTCTGTCTTTCCAGCGTAACCAGGCGGCTACTCCTCCCAGCATACAAGCCTCGCTGGAGCCGATAGCCAGTGCTCCGGTTTTCCATTTTGCCTGTTCGGGCGAATTCCACAAATTAGCCATGATATTGATACATTTGGCATTCATCACTGCGATACGGGGATATTCTGTTTCATCAATGTAGTTGATGCTGATGGCTTCGTTCATCAGTTTGGTGGCATAGTCGTCCATGTAGGTGGTAACGAAAGTGGCCAGGTTAAGGCGTGGCTGGGTTTGGGCGAATGTTTCGTCTTTTACCATTTGATAAGCAATCTGTGGGGTGGTAGGTTCCATAGGGATGGTATCTACCGGGGCAGGCTGTAGCATTTCGTTTGAACCAAACACGGCTGTCTTTGCGTCACCGTCTCTCAAATCACAATTACATTCTTTCATTTTACTTAAAGTTTAGATTAGTAATACAATGGAAAACATGGGAGTTTCCCGCGTTTTTCTCCCTCAACAGGAGGTTTGGAGAAAAGTTTCTTGATTTTATGTTTTTTAATTTATGGGGGATAATGTGTCATGCGGAACATAGCGCAGCCAATTGGCATAGTAGCATATGGGCACATGATTGCATTGACCAATTATAAACCGGCTTTGAACCAATTCTTTTACACTTTGTTTCTATCACAATCTAAACCGATTTCATTATGAAAGTACAAACAGGGCAGGGGACCATTCCCCTCATTACGTTAGTAGGTATATTTTCCATCTCGGCACTCAATGCATTGCCGGGACTGGCGGTGTCGCCCATTTTGGGAGATTTGAATAAAATATTTCCCTCTGCTACAGATCTGGAGATCCAGATGTTGTCTTCGTTGCCGTCACTTCTTATCATACCCTTTATCTTGTTATCAGGTAAATTGACAGAGAAAGTGAACAACCTTTTGTTGTTGCAGATAGGGCTGGCTCTTTTCGGGGCGAGTGGTATTCTTTATCTGCTTTCTGATAAAATGTGGCAGTTGATAGCCGTCAGCGCCATGTTGGGGATGGGGTCGGGATTGATTGTTCCGCTTTCTACCGGATTGATATCCCGTTATTTTGTGGGAAGTTACCGTACAAAGCAATTTGGTTACAGTTCTGCCATCACCAATATCACGCTGGTGCTTGCCACTACGCTGACAGGATATCTGGCAGAAGTGAACTGGCATTTGCCGTTTTTGGTCTATCTGTTTCCTTTTGTATCCGTTTTCCTTACTCGTTATCTGAAAAAAGATCTCTCCAATTATCATTCCTCTGATGATATTCCAGCCGATACTGTCAGGGAAATGGGTAAGCGGGGAATTAATGTCAAGGCTTTGGTCAGGCTGATGGCTTTTTACGGATTGGCTACTTATCTGGTGATTATTATTAGTTTCAATCTGCCTTTCCTGATGGAAGAATATGGGCTGTCCAGTGGTAGGGCAGGCATCTTGATATCTTTGTTTTTTCTCGCTATTATGGCACCGGGTTTTGTCCTGAATAAGATAGTGCAGGTCTTGGGCCGCCGTATCTATATGGTTTGTTTGTTGATGATAGCCTGCGGAATGGGGATTATTCTGCTTAGTCGTTCCGAAATACTGATTGCTTTGGGATGTATTCTGAACGGGCTTTCATACGGTATTATCCAACCGTTGATTTATGATAAGACTTCTGATGTGGCGGTTCCTCACAAAGTGACGTTGGCACTTGCTTTTGTCATGGCGATGAATTATGTGGCCATACTGCTTTGTCCGTTTATTGTGGATGCTTTTCAGAATCTGTTCCATTCTCATTCGCAAACCTTTGCCTTCTGGCTTAATCTGATGGTAGCCTTGATGGGGATGTTTATTGTGATGAAGCAGGAAAAACTGAGTTTATAAGAAAAATACCCACGTAATAACATAACAATGAAGTATGAATAGACAAGTTGAAGCAAACCTTAGCATGGTTGTCTCCAAAGCGTTGGGAGGCCTTAATATGAACGCACTGAAGTATCTTTTACCTTTGTGGATAGCTCCTGTGACAGGGGTTACTTTCCGATTGGTATTTGGGGCCGCCGCTTTTTGGCTTATTGATATATTTTGCAAGCCCGAAAACTCCACTATCCGTCAGAAATGGCAGCTCTTTATTTTAGGGGCTTTAGGTATTTATGGATATATGTTTTTTTATTTGTTGGGTATCAGTAAGACTACTCCGGTTTCCAGTTCTATTTTTGTCAGTTTGGAGCCTATATGGGTATTCATTATCTCTGTATTGTTTTATAAGGAAAAAGTAACCTGGATGAAAGTGCTTGGCATTGGAATGGGATTGGGAGGAGCTGTTCTATGCATATTCACACAACCTAGTGACGATCTTGCCTCCAATGCTCCGTTAGGTAATTTGATGTGTTTGGCCAGTTCATTGGTTTATGCCGTCTATCTTGTTTTCAGTAACCGTCTGTTAAAAGGAGTGGGAGATATGACGATGTTAAAATATACTTTTTTAGGGGCGGCTGTTATGGCTGTTGTTGTCAATACGATTTATGGTTTTGATGCTCCTATACTGAAAATGTCACTTTTCTCTACGCCTATGTTGGTCTTGCTTTTTGTTTTGGTATTTCCTACCACCATTAGTTATTTATTACTTCCTCTCGGGCTGAAATATCTGAAAACGACATTAGTAGCCATTTACGGGTATTTAATATTGATTGTTGCTACGGTGACTTCTTTTGTTTTGGGGCAGGATCGCTTCTCATGGACACAGTTGGCGGCGATTGTTCTTATTTGTGCCAGTGTTTATCTGGTGGAAGTAGCCGAGAGCAATAAACAGATTACGTCGAAATTAAAATAAGACAGCAGATAAGGAGTGTCAAAATGAAAACGATAGTGCTGCCGGGGCTTTTACATACTTCCTTGAGTGTGAACTTTGTCGACAAGTGAAAAGGAGAACAAAGAGAAAAGAATACAATTTTACGTTGTATGTGAGTGTAAGGAATCAATTTTATTTGTAGCTTTGCACCCAATTTAAAAACAAGAGTGTTATACCTATGCTACAATTAGATGCAATATACAAAGCGGCTCATGTCCTGAAAGAGGTTGTCCGTCGCACTGATTTGATTTATGCTCCTCAGATAAATCCTGAGAGTACAGTTTATCTGAAGCCCGAAAACCTGCAACTCACAGGATCGTTTAAAGTGCGTGGTGCTTATTACAAGATTTCCCAATTGTCCGATGAAGAAAAGGCGAGAGGCGTGATAGCCTGTTCTGCCGGTAATCATGCGCAAGGGGTGGCATTGGCTGCCACTAAGTGCGGTATCAAGTCGTTGATTTGTCTTCCGGAAGGAGCGCCTATATCTAAAGTTGAGGCTACGAAGCATTATGGGGCGGAAGTTTGTTTGGTTCCGGGAGTCTATGATGATGCTTATCAGAAAGCCCTGCAATTGCGTGATGAAAAGGGATATACTTTTGTTCATCCCTTTGATGACGAGAACGTGATAGCCGGACAAGGTACTATCGGTTTGGAATTATTGGAGGAAATGCCGGATGTGGAGGTAGTCATTGTTCCCATTGGTGGGGGAGGACTGATTTCGGGAGTGGCTTATGCGTTGAAGGCTTTGAAACCATCTGTCAAGGTATATGGCGTACAGGCGTTGGGTGCGGCCAGTATGGCAAATTCTATTCTTCATTCGCGTATTGAGCGTCTTCACTCTGTTTCCACTTTTGCCGATGGAATCGCGGTGAAAGAGCCGGGAACAAATACTTTTGACTTGGTAAATCAGTATGTGGACGGAGTTGTAACTGTGACTGAGGACGAGATTGCCGCAGCTATTCTGGCATTGATAGAACGCCAGCGGATTGTTGCAGAGGGGGCGGGAGCTGTGTCTGTTGCTGCAGCCATGTTCAATAAAGTACCGGTAAAGGGTAAGAAAGCTGTCTGCCTGGTGTCCGGAGGCAATATTGATGTGACGATATTGAGCCGTGTCATCAGTCGCGGCATGGCGAAGTCGGGACGTACCTATGCAGTAACTTTGGACTTGATAGACAAGCCGGGGCAACTGTTGGGAGTCAGCAAAATTGTCGCAGAGCAGGGAGGAAATGTAATTTCTGTACATCATGAGCGAAATAGTGAGAGTGCAGATGTCACCGGATGTGCCCTTCGTGTCGTTATGGAAACCAGAAACGAGGAACATATAGCATCCATTCGTCAAAAACTGTTGGATGCAGGCTATGTGATAATGAAATAAATTATATACCTTACAAGTAGAAAGGAGGAAAATTAAATATTTCTTCCTTTTCTTGCTTCTAATTTTAATTTCTCCACACAAAAAATCGATTTTTATAGTGAAAATATCATTTTATACTTCTTAGAATCCAATTAAAGTCGTACATTTGTCGCAGTTTTGTAATGTAGAGTTTGCAAAAATGACCGATATAATCAAACATCGTGGTATTGTGGAAAACATTGAAGGTTCTCACGTGCGGGTGAGAATCGTACAAACTTCTGCCTGTTCGGCTTGTAGTGTGAAAGGGCATTGCAATGCATCTGAAAGTAAAGAGAAACTGATTGATGTTTTTGACATGAAGGCATCTTCTTACCGCATAGGTGAGGAGGTGATGATTTATGGTACTACTTCCATGGGGATGCAAGCCGTATTGCTGGCTTTTGGTATCCCTTTCTTGGTATTGCTGATTACTTTATTTATTTCCATGCGTCTTACGGGGGGGAATGAGTTAAGGTCGGCGCTTGTTGCTTTGTCAGCCTTGCTCCCGTATTACCTTATTATATATGTATGCAGGAATAAGTTGAGCAAGAAGTTTTCATTTACGCTTGAACCAATAAAAAATAATTAATAAATAACTAACTAAAATTTATGGATTTAATTCTGGTTGCAGTAATTTCGTTGGGAGCGATTGGCTTGATTGCCGCGGTAATCTTGTATGCCGCTTCTAAGAAGTTTGCTGTGTATGAAGATCCGCGGATTGCCAAGGTGAGCGAAGTGCTTCCTCAGGCGAATTGCGGCGGATGTGGTTATCCCGGTTGCTCTGGTTTTGCCGGTGCCTGCGTGAAGGCTGCCGATGCCGGTTCGCTGGAGGGTAAGTTATGTCCGGTTGGTGGTGCTCCGGTAATGGAGAAAGTAGCTGCCATTTTGGGATTGGAAGCCGTTGCTGCTGAACCGAAAGTTGCGGTGGTAAGATGTAACGGTAGTTGTGAAAATCGCCCTCGTACTGCTCTGTACGACGGAGCTAAATCGTGTGCCATCGCTCATGCCACTTCAGGTGGTGAGACGGGTTGTACATTCGGTTGTCTGGGTTGTGGTGATTGTGTGGAAGCGTGTCAGTTTGATGCTATTCACATGAATCCTGAAACCGGTCTTCCGGAAGTGGACGAAGAAAAATGTACAGCTTGTGGGGCTTGCAGCAAAGCTTGTCCGCGTAAGATCATTGAAATTCGTCCGAAAGGAAAGAACAACCGCCGCGTAGTGGTGATGTGTGTGAACAAGGATAAGGGAGCTGTTGCCAACAAAGCTTGCAAGGCTAGTTGTATTGGTTGTGGAAAGTGTGTGAAAGTGTGTCCGTTCGAAGCCATTACGTTGGAAAATAATTTGGCATACATTGATCCGGCTAAGTGTAAGTCTTGCCGTAAATGCGAATCGGAATGTCCGAAAGGGGCTATCCAAGCTATCAATTTCCCGCCACGTAAACCGAAAGTAGAAGTGCCGGCTGGTGAGGCTGCTGCAAAACCTGCTGTAAAAGTAGAGGCTTCAAAGGTGGAAACTCCGAAAGCGGAAGCGGTGAAAGCTGAGGCTCCGAAAACGGAAGCATAATCAAAATTCAAAGTAAGTAAAAATTAAAAAGATATAACAGTGAAGACATTTAGAATTGGTGGAGTACATCCAGCAGAAAATAAATTGTCAGCAGGCAAAGCCATTGAAACACTTGCACTTCCTAAGCAAGCGGTATTTCCTTTGTCACAGCATATCGGTGCTCCTGCTACTGCCATCGTGAAAAAAGGCGATGTGGTGAAGGTAGGTACGAAGATTGCTGAGGCGGGTGGCTTTGTTTCAGCAGCCATCTTCTCGTCTGTATCCGGTAAAGTGAACAAGGTAGACGCCGTAATCGATGCTAGCGGTTACCGCAAGCCGGCTATCTTTATCGATGTGGATGGTGACGAATGGGAAGAATCAATAGACCGCAGTTCGACATTGGTGAAAGAGTGTGCTCTCACACCCGAAGAAATCGTTGCTAAAGTGAAAAATGCAGGTGTAGTAGGTATGGGCGGTGCTTGTTTCCCTACTCATGTGAAACTTTCTCCTCCTCCGGGCTGCAAGGCGGAATGTGTAATTATCAATGCTGTAGAATGTGAGCCTTACCTCACTGCCGACCATCGTTTGATGCTGGAAAAGGCAGACGAAGTACTGGTAGGTGTAAGCATCCTGATGAAAGCTGCAAAAGTGACCAAGGGATATATCGGTATTGAAAATAATAAACCGGATGCTATTAAGTTGATGACTGAAAAGGCTGCTCAGTATCCCGGTATAGAGGTAGTTCCTTTGCAGGTGAAATATCCGCAAGGTGGTGAGAAACAGTTGATAGATGCTGTGATCGGTCGCCAGGTTCCTGCTCCTCCCGCTATTCCTATCAATGTGGGTGCGGTAGTTCAGAATGTAGGTACTGCATTTGCCGTTTATGAAGCCGTTCAGAAAAACAAACCTTTGTTTGAACGTATCGTGACCGTTACGGGTAAGTCTGTCAAGAACCCCTCCAACTTCCTCACCCGTATGGGTACCCCGATGAGCCAGCTGATTGATGCGGCTGGCGGTTTGCCCGAAGATACGGGAAAAGTGATTGGTGGCGGTCCGATGATGGGTAAAGCACTGGTTAATACGGAAGTTCCCATTTGTAAAGGTAGTTCGGGTGTGCTGATTATGAATGATAAGGAAGCTGCCCGTGCGGAAGCTCAGCCCTGTATCCGCTGTGCCAAGTGCGTCAGTGTGTGTCCTATGGGATTGGAGCCTTTCTTGTTGGCGACACTTTCAGCTCATAAGGACTGGGAGAGAGTAGAAAAAGAAGATGTAATGTCGTGCATCGAGTGCGGTTCGTGTCAGTTTACATGTCCGTCTCATCGTTATTTGCTGGACTATATCCGTTTGGGTAAGGGCACAGTAGGCGGTATCATCCGTGCACGTAATGCTAAAAAATAATTCGACAAAATAGTATGGCTAATAAATTAATAGTATCATTATCGCCTCACGTTCATAGCGGTGACAGCATACAGAAGAATATGTATGGTGTACTCATTGCGTTGATACCTGCGTTGCTGGTGTCATTTTATATGTTCGGACTGGGCGCCGTGGTGGTGACCTTGACCTCGGTTGCCGCCTGTGTATTCTTCGAATGGGCGATTACCAAGTTTATTTTGAAGAGAGAACGCTCTACCATCTGTGATGGTTCGGCTATTATAACCGGTGTGTTGCTGGCATTCAATCTGCCTTCCAACTTGCCGCTTTGGATTATTATCATCGGTGCGTTGGTGGCAATCGGTGTGGGCAAGATGACTTTCGGCGGATTGGGTTGTAATCCTTTCAATCCCGCGCTGGTAGGTCGTATCTTCCTGCTGATTTCTTTTCCTGTGCAGATGACTTCATGGCCGTTGGTTCAACAATGGGGAAGTTATACCGATGCTGAAACCGGTGCTACTCCGCTGGCATTGATGAAAATGGCTGTAAAGGGTGATGCAAATGCTTTAGGTCAGTTGCCCGATACATTAAGTCTGTTTCTGGGTAATAACCCGGGTTCACTAGGTGAGGTGAGTGCATTGGCTTTATTGCTTGGTCTGGGATATATGCTATGGAAAAAGATTATTTCCTGGCATATTCCTGTATCTATTCTGGTGACAGTATTTGTATTTGCCGGGCTGATGCATTTGGTTGATCCGGTTGCTTACGCATCTCCGTTGGCTCACTTGTTTACAGGTGGTTTGATGTTGGGAGCTATTTTCATGGCAACCGACTATGTTACTTCGCCTATGACTCATAAAGGTATGATTATTTACGGTGTGGCTATCGGTTTCCTGACCGTGGTTATCCGTTTGTTCGGTGCATATCCCGAAGGTATGTCTTTCGCTATATTCATTATGAACGCATTCACTCCGTTAATCAATACTTATTGTAAACCTAAAAGATTCGGGGAGGTCGTGAAGAAATGAAAAAACTAGAATCATCTTTGAAAAACATGGTTATCGTGCTGACAGGCGTAACCGTGGTAGCCGGAGCATTGCTGGGTTATGTGAATGAGTTGACAAAGGAACCCATTGCACAGGCTAATGCCAAGGCTTTGAGTGATGCCATTGCTATCGTAGTTCCGGGATTTGACAATAATCCTGCCGAAGCTCCTGAAACCATAGAATTGGAAGGCGTTACTTATAAGATATATAAAGCAACCAAAGGAGGAGAATTTATTGGTGCAGCCGTAGAGTCTTCTGCAAATGGTTTTGGTGGTGCGTTGAATGTATTGGTAGGTTTCGATAAAGAGGGTAATATTATAGACTATTCTTTGTTGAGTCATGCAGAAACTCCGGGACTGGGATCAAAGGCAGCCGATTGGTTTAAGAAAGGCGGCAAAGGCGATATTACTGGTATGAATCCGGGACAGAAAGCATTGGTTGTAAATAAAGATGGCGGTCAGATAGATGCAATCACTGCTTCTACTATCACGACACGTGCTTTTCTGAAAGCTGTGAATAATGCTTATGCGGCATATAGTGGCCAAAATGTGGATGGTTCCAGCGGTGCGACACAGCAGGTGTCTGAAACTGCTGCCGATGCCCCCAAAGCAGCTAAGGCACAATGTGAGGGAACTCAGGATTGTTGCGGACAAGCCTGTGACTCTGCTGCCTGCAAAGCTGCTTGTGGTGGTAAATGTGATCCTGCTAACTGCGACAAGGCGGACTGTAAAAAAGCAGAATGCCCAAAGCAAGATTGTAAAAACAAAAAATAAGGAAGGAGCAGACTATGAATAATTTTAAAGTATTGATGAACGGGATTGTCAAAGAGAATCCTACGTTTGTACTCCTTTTGGGTATGTGTCCTACATTGGGAACCACTTCTTCTGCCATCAATGGTATGGGTATGGGACTGGCAACCATGTTTGTGTTGATTTGTTCGAATGTGGTAATTTCATCTATCAAGAATCTGATTCCTGATATGGTGCGTATTCCTGCATTCATTGTGGTTATTGCATCATTTGTAACCTTGTTGCAGATGATTATGCAGGCATATGTGCCGGCGCTGTATGCTACTTTGGGATTGTTTATTCCGTTGATTGTGGTAAACTGTATCTTGCTGGGACGCGCCGAAGCGTTTGCCGCAAAGAACGGTCCTGTTCCTTCATTCTTTGACGGATTGGGTATGGGACTAGGATTTACACTTGCATTGACCATCCTTGGTGGTGTACGTGAGTTCCTTGGTACAGGTAAATTGTTTGATATCGCTATTATGCCGGAGCAATACGGAATGTTGATTTTCGTTCTCGCACCGGGAGCCTTCATTGCATTGGGTTACCTCATTGCGATTGTGAATAAACTGAAGAAAGCATAACCCGTAAAAAGTAAGAAAATGGAATATATATTGATATTTATCACCGCTATATTTGTGAACAACATTGTGTTGTCACAATTCTTGGGTATTTGTCCATTCCTCGGTGTATCCAAGAAAGTTGAGACAGCTACGGGTATGGGAGCGGCTGTTGCATTCGTGCTTACCATCGCTACCATTGTTACCTATCTTATCCAGAAATTCGTGCTCGATGCTTTCGGGTTGGAATATTTGCAGACCATTGCATTTATCCTTGTCATTGCAGCATTGGTACAGATGGTGGAAATCATTTTGAAGAAGGTATCTCCCGCCCTTTATCAGGCATTAGGAGTCTTTCTTCCGTTGATTACTACTAACTGCTGTATTCTGGGTGTGGCTATTTTGGTAATCCAGAAAGACTTTGATTTGTTGACGGGGGTGGTTTATGCCTTCTCTACAGCTCTTGGTTTTGCTTTGGCTATGGTGTTGTTTGCAGGTATCCGTGAACAATTAAGTTTGGTGAATATACCTAAAGGAATGCAGGGAATGGCTATCGCATTGGTTACTGCCGGTCTGCTGGCAATGGCATTCATGGGATTTTCAGGTGTAGACAAAGGCTTGGGTGTTTTGTTTGGAATAGAATAAATTCACTTCATCGTTAAAATAAACCGATTCAGAAGTCCGGAGCACAGCTTCGGACTTTTTTATTAGAAAGAAATCCATTGTTCTTGTCCGTAAATTCAATTTTTATGCTTATTTTTGCATTAGAATTAATAGAGAGATTAAATGGCTATGACCTTGATTGTACTCGCGGCCACTATGGGGAATAAATATGGTGGATTGAAACAGCTGGAGGGAATAGGTCCTAATGGCGAAACAATATTAGATTTTTCCATATATGATGCCGTAAGAGTCGGATTTAATAAGATCGTATTTGTCATAAGCAGACATTTTGAACAAGAATTCAAGAAACTGGTATCAGGCAAATACGAACATGTGGTAGAAGTGGAGTATGTTTATCAGGATGTGGAAACGATTCCTGAAGAAAAGCGTAATCCGAAGCGCAAAGCACTGTACGGTTCGGTAAGAGCTGTTCTGATGGGAGAAGAGTTGATTGACTCTCCATTCGGTGTGATAAATGCCGTGAACTTTTACCAAAGAGAAAGTTTTGAATTGTTATATAATAATCTGGTGATGTTGGGAGAAGCTGACTACCATAGTTTCAATATTTGCTACAGGCTGAGAAATGTATTGGCGGAAAGCGGAGGGGTTACCCGTGGTATTTGTGAAGTGGATGAAAAGGGATATCTGTTGTCCGTTACAGACCGTGTAGGAGTAGAACGGATAAGTGGAAATCCGATGTATCCTAATGAATTACATAAATGGGTGGCTTTGGATGACAACAGCTTGGTTTCAATGAATATGTGGGGATTTACTCCTGAGTTTCTGAAAACACTGGAAGAGGGATTTAAAGAATTTTTTGAAAAAGAAGTTCCGGCGAATCCGCTGAAAGCAGAATATCTGATTCCGACATTTATCGGAGAACTGTTATCAGAAGGAAAGATGTCTGTGAAGGTGCTGCGCACCAATGACACCTGGTACGGAATGACTTACAAAGAAGATGTTGTAGCAGTAAAAGAAAGCTTCAGTAAGATGCTGGAGAACGGTACATATAAGGGAGATTTATTCTCTGATCTGTAATGCATGTAGCCACGGGAAACCGTGGCTATTGTGATAACTGGCAAAAACTCAATTGACATTCTTAGCCCATTTTGTTATATTAAAATTACATATCTGGGAAAGTTCTTTAACCGTTCGGTTATCTAATCCCCATATGAGAAAACAAGAAAATATGGTGGAGAAGATGGAACGGAACATGTAAGATATCGGCATTCTTCTTTGCCATCATAAGAAGGGAGAATGTGGATGCAGAAAAGAAAACTGGAAGAATTGAGTCTGATGGATGATTTCCTGTTTAATGCAATGTTGACCCATCCGGAGACAGGAGAGAAGTTTACCAATAAGATTCTGAAGCTGTTATTTAATCGTGAGTTCCAAAATCTGAGGGTAAGTGCACAGAAGGTTTATGCAGGGATGAATACAGATTTGCGAGGTGCAAGGTTAGATGTCTGTATTGAAGGAGATTGTGTAAGCATTGAAGGTGATGAGATTCCTTCGGTATATGATGTGGAACCGGATCAGAACAATAAGGCAAAAGATATTGCGGCGTTTCCAAGGCGGTCAAGATTCTATCATGCAATCATTGACAGCAGGAGCCTGAAATCTGGAGAAGATTTTGGTAAGCTGAAGCAGGTATACGTCATCTTTATCTGTAATTATGATCCGTTTGGTTATGACAGAGTATTGTATACGATAAAGAACCGGTGTCTGGAAGAACCAGAGATGAATTATGATGATGGTGCTGAAACTATTGTGTTGTATACAAAAGGAACAAAGGGAACGATATCAGAAGAACTCAGACAGTTTTTGAATTACATGGAGAATACGGACCAGAATAATGCAGTGAATGAAGATTTGAAGGACATCCAGGAAATGGTGGATGTAGTCAAGCGAGACGGGGAGGTGTCATTACAGTATATGAAGAGTTTTGAACATGATCAGTTGATGTATGCACAGGGTGAAGCTGCTGGACGTGAAGATGGACTTAGAGCAGGACGTCTGGCAGAAATAAAAAACACAGAACGTGAAAAGAAGCGTGCTGATATGGCGCAGAGCCGGATTAAGGAATTAGAGGCAGAGCTGAAAAAGTATAGGGAAAAACCTACTGCATAAGATTGGTTGTAACAACAAAATCTTGCTTTACGCTATTATGTGATATCGTTATTTTTGGAAGCATCACCTGGATGGTCGCAGCGACCGTCAGGTGGTGCTTTTTAGTATATTTGTGTCGAAAGAATGTGTTGGATTTTTGGATAGATATATAGTAAGATATAAGAAATAATTTGACTTAGTGGATGCTATCCAGGAGGAAATAAATATATATGGAATTTTCAATTAGGGGAATTGGAATTATAAAAGAAGCTGATATAAAAATGGATGGACTGACTGTAATTGCGGGAAGTAATAATTCTGGAAAGACAACGGTTGGCAGAGCACTATATGCTGTTACAAGTGCGGTTGAGGATTTAGCGGAAAAACAGCAACAAGATCAGGCCAAGGCTGTTTTTTACCGAATAAGGAAGATAGTAGAACCATTTGATGGATGGTTGAGCAGAAGTAGATATTTATCGCGGAAAGAAGTGGTTTCTGATAGGTAAGGTGCCCAGTGAAGCACGGGGCAGTAACTACATTGGGGTCTGGTTTCGCGGAATATATAAGATTCCGTGATGTATATTGCAAATATAGGAGCAAAAAATGTTTTTTATAATAAAATTTTGGAAAGAAATATCGAACATTATTTCATTTCTTGCGAATATATGTGTATTAGTAATAACGGTATATACTTTATATTTAACTGCTTTTTGTAGAAAACTTAGATTTATAACAATTGGTTTTAGTATGACTCAGTTTTTTGGAGAAAGTATGTCTATTAGTATCGCTAATAAGTCACTCCATGCCATTTCAATTACTGAAATATTTATTATGAAGAAAAAAGACGGACAATTCTATCGTATTACTATAAAAAAATTCGAAGATCCATTGATTATTAATCCATGGCAAATAAGCAATATTAAAATGGATGCGTATACATATATTTTGGAAGAATCAGGAGAAAGGTTTGACCATTCTGATATACATATGAATTCAGTAATAGGAATTAATACAGGAACTGAAAATATGGTATGGCTGAAACCATATAAAAAAGCACCACGTATGCAGGCAGAACGGGCATATAAAAAACGTGATTATAAAGAATTTGTAGTTATAAGAAAATCATACGGGGATAAGACATTATCTGAAAGCGTTAAGTATGTGATTTCTTTAAAGAACACAGATATAAACGGAAATATGAGTTGGGAAACAATATTTGCTATACCGTTAGAGAA
>ERZ826242.2507-NODE-2507-length-15666-cov-4.785792_pt1 | contig 15666 bp, 23 predicted proteins | sample MGYA00519871_ERZ826242 | MGnify/ENA primary metagenome ERZ826242 (study PRJEB31778, sample SAMEA3449226) | human gut metagenome | biome: human gut; feature: human-associated habitat; material: faeces | place: United Kingdom | collected 2010/2012 ...
ACAATATGGAAATAAATATACTAAAATGGTTGGTTAAAATTTGCGAAAAGTGGTAGTTAACACGTCCAGGTAAATATCCCAGCGAGTATATCTCGTACTCGCTGGGATATTTTGGTATCTTTACAACCTCGTACGTATGGAACAAATGGATTAAAGTCCTATAAACCAAGTAGTGTTAAAATAAATATCTCCTTCTGCTGGTGGATTTGGTAGGTTAGCAAGATTTATTGTACCATTTGGATAAACACGCATAATTGTCGTGCCTCTTGTATCTAATGTAGAGGTGAATAAAAAACAAGGGAAATATAGCCCTGTATTTGGTCTAAATTCAGACCCGACAGAATATAAATTTTCTGACGTTGCAGTTGTAAAATGTATGTTTCCTGAAAAGGTAACAAGGGAATTTTGTCTTATCAATCTTACATTTCCAGTTACACCCTCAGCAAATGACGAATCTGCTCCTGCAATTGGTGAATATTCACCATTCCAACCAAGCAAGAAAGCCGCAATATATCCCGAACATAATTGATAACCACTTTCATTTAAGTGAATATTATCACCTGCAGCGTAACTTGTTCTACCAAAGAACCAGTATATAGAGTTGATAGTTGATTTAGCACCGCAAGAAGCCGCCGTATTTACAATCAGTCGATATACGTTAAAGTATCTCATGGCTGTAAATCCCGTATCACAGAAAGTTGGCACAATTACAATATTAGCATTTGGAAATAATTCCTTAGCCAAATTACAATAGTTATTTACCGCTGTTACAATTTCATCCACGCCTGCGCTATTATCATTAATACCGCCAGTTGTTAGTAATATTTCTATACCTTGTCTTTCGTTAACAGTCATAGTTGTTTCAAAGGTTTGCAGGAATTGATAATATGTCATGTTGTTAAAATCACCCGAACCAGGATTCCCTGGTCGAGTAAAACCAGCACCCCCATTAGCATAAACTGTTACATTGGCTTGTGAAATTAACGGGAAATAATATCCAATTCCTCTGCCAATTGTTCCTCCAGTTCCTCTTACATAACTGTCTCCAATTAATATAATATTTTTTCCTCTTAAAGATTGATTTCTAAGTATGCCACTTAATACACCAGATTCAGCCATTTCATCTAGTTTATTATCTATTTCATTTTGCACGTCCAGATTATCAAAGTAATTATTTACATAATTTTGTAATTCATTATAAGCATTTTGTAAAGCTTGCACGTCTTCATATAATCCATCGGCGTTTTGTATTACATTGTTAAGATAATTTACTACCTTACAGAGTAATTCATAATATGAGAGAGAGTCGTCATATACTAATGGGAGTACCTTTTGGCACCAAAATTTAAAACTGCCTGTTTGTTTATACGGTTGCAATTCAGGCGTAAAATTTACACTCATATTTACCTCCTACCATAACTTAAAAAATAAATCTGCTAAGTCATTAATAATCATCATGTCGATGTTTATCAACGCATCTCTATACTTATCCAACATTTCTGAGTAACTAGCCCCTCCACGTTTACCCGTAATTTTCTCCAAGTATTCATCACTACTTGTGCTTGTTCCCGTGGCGTTAGTGTCGTTAATATTTGCGCTGGATAAATAAGTATTATCTTCAATATTCTGCAAACTACCTTGCGGCGTATCGCTAAATCTATCAGTTGATTTTCCTGTAGTCGTTTGACTGGATTCATTATCCAAAGTATGTTGTGTTGTAATATCCGTATCATACAACGGATTAAATTCAGCCGCCCATGCCGTATACAATTTGTTATAATACGGCATTATTTCATTCATTTTAGCGTTCAATCTTAATTTCCACAGCCCTACAGTCTCCTCAGAAATTTCCCTAGTATAATAATGTTTCACAATTTTCGTTTCCAACACAGTACGATATTCTTCATCGAAAATCGGAAAATCAAAATCAAACAATTTCGGCAACGCCCCAGCGATAACTTGTTCCACATTACTATATCCAGTTGATTCAGTCAATCCAGCGTAGTTTTCACAGATAAACCGTAATTCTGTTGTATACATACTCATTTTTTAAACACCGCCCATAAAGCAATACCAGCTCCTATTAACCCAGCCTGTAAACAATACCATAGGATTACACCGAAACTATAACTAAACATCAGTATCTAGTGGCGTCCTCATCGCCATCTATCGGGGAATCAAACTCATCAAAATCTTCAGGAAAATCGCCATACCAACGATTGAAATCTTTTACAAATTTTGCTGTTTCTTTCACCCACGAGCCAATCAACAGCAATGCTACACATATAATCGCATTAATTGTCATAAATATGGCGAATAGGAACACAAACGTATAAACACTAATCATTTATTATTTCCTCCTCTTCAAACACTTTTCCGTCGTAATCATTGTTTCCCGTGTCTTCTTCAAATTCCACAGAAATTTCTAATCCGAACATATCATTTATCATGTCAGCCGCCTGTTGGCGTGCTTTCAATCTGGACTTTCTACTAGCGATTGTGCCGCCAATGGAACGTTGCACTTCATCGGTTATCAGGCGTTCTTTTTTATTTACTGTTAAATTTGAAATTCCAAGACATGTCAACGCCTCATTCCATACTTTTTCTTTCAAATTATAAATATCTTCAGCCACATAAGGCGCACCAGTATTCAGCGTTTCCAGCGGTGTTGACGATAACGATTTATCGCCCCAGATAAATGGTTGATTCCCATCATATTTCAGATACAAATTTTGCATTGTTAACCGTTCCGTTTCATCGCATTTTATCATTACTGGTGTTTTCTGTGCGTTTACATTGATATCTATTATCCTGTCCATTTGCGCTAAACGTCCAGCATAATATCGAACATCTCTAGCGGAATTCATGTGTAATAGGTTATTATAAATAACAACACTGTCTTTATTTGTTAACTGTTTCTGGTAACCATTCGTCGCATATGCCCGTCTGAGTATTGGTATATTATAAACATCCCAATTACCATTCAGTGCATTTGTCAAACATAGATACCCCATAACTTCATCTTCAAAAAATACCGCCTGCCCATATCTGAATAACACTAATTCCATAAATCTGGAATCAATCGTATCAGGTAGATTATTCCATTTTATAGATGATATTGCTAATTCAGTCAATCGGTCATAATAGTACCGATATGCCATATTGTTCATGGCGCCTGATGTCCAAAACTCTCTATTGTTTTTATTCCTTCCCATAATTTCCACCTACAAGGTATTATCCAGTGAATAGTTACCCACTTCCGAACCATTACGCCAGAACGTAATACCTTTATTATATATTGATACTATCTTATTTACATCATCTGCGGGAGCATTTCCTACTAAATTAGTAGTTTTATTTTTCACATAATTCCAATGTGCTCTACCCGACCTATTAGGAACCTTGTGCTCGTTGACTGCATACCCGTATACGTCTAAAAAATTGTCGATTCTTTCGGCGAAATCTGCTGTAATAGTTGCGGGATAGAAATAAAAATCTTTTTTTCCCTGTGAATAGTTTACAGCTGATTGAGATGTTCCTTTTACTTCTGGCGGATTTACAGCGGCTAAACCTCCTCCGATAGCTGTACCGAACAATGCAGTAGCGGCACCAACTGCGGCACCCTGTAAGCCACCGACAGCCGCACCCGAAGCGGTCGATTGCATCAAACCAGACCACGTTGACGGATTTGAAGCAGTCTGAGATAACCATGCCTTGAAAGCGTCTATGTTAAAAGTACACTGGGGAAAACCTGATAAAATAAGTTGTTCATTTCGTAAAAACGAACATCCCTTATAATTTAACGGCTGTAGAGATATTTGAGGATTAGCCGCAACACTTCCAGCCATAACAAATTGACAATTTGAGGTAGAAAAATATTCATATCGCATGTCAATACTATCGCCTTCATCGGTTGTAACTAACATGTAGTTGTATGGGTATGTAAACAATTTATTGTTTTTAGGGGTATATCCATTCAAATTACTATAGTTTTTAGATTTTGTGACAGTGTACGATGCACCTCTTCTCATAGTTATCACATCATTATCCATAAATTCAGCGTAATACATGAACACTGCTGTTATGGTTTCATTCATTTTATCCCACGATGTCAACACGTCAGACAAATCTTCACGCACAGCTGCTTGTCCTGATTCTGTAACGCTATACGGTGCGTAAGCTGTACCGTGTAATGTATTTGCCGCAAATGTTGGCTGTACTTCTTGCCCTGATGAACCAACATTTGACATTACAACAGCGCATGGCGTTTCACAATGCCCTGAACCTGAAAAACTGTTATACACATATTCCCCCAAATCCACTGGCTCTGGCTGTAAATTTGCACCTATTGTATCATCCATAACGTGTTCACGTTCCACAAAACACTGTTCCAACGTGATATCAAAAAACCACGTCTGCATTACGTCTATTTCAAATGTAATTAATGACACCTCATTAGACACATATTCAACCGCTGTTATAAATGCATAAAACCATCTGTCCCCAAAACTAGTGTTTTGAAACATCATGTAATTGCAGTTATACATGTCTTCGGCTTTTCTCTGAATTTTTAGCTGTCCTCTGTTTACACGGTTGTATGACAGATTAGTGTGTGTGTATGCGGTCAATGATTGAAAATATGTGGATTGTGCACTAGCCGATGAAAAATAAATCGTATGGTCATACGTGTTATCTAACGGGCAGTTGCGCAATATTCTAACTACTGAATTAGGTGCTATATACATGAAATAACCTCCAAATCAGGAAGGGATATAAATCCCTTCCACTATGCATCTTTATTCATGGTAATCGTGCTATCAACTTCAGCTGTTGCGTCAATCTGCGTTGCCGATGTGTAACTAGCATTTCCTACATTCATTTTCACTGTAATTTTTGTGGCCGCTGTAACTTTCGGTTCTGGTATCAGGATTGCACCGTATGGATGCATTGCAATTCCGTCTTCTGTCATCTGCTCAGTCTGCACGAATCTGAACTGCTGATTAAACACAGCTGGTTGTTCGTCTGCTGTCTCAACTCCCAACGTCAGTGTGGTAGCAAAATCAGATTCAGATTTATCTGTAATATGAACTGTAAATGTCGCTGGCATAGCGATATCAGCAGAACCAGTTACAAATACCAACGCATTGCTGAATGGAGATATAGAGACAGTTTTCCACACATTATAGAAATAATTCCAGTATTCCCCAGATGCGACATATTTTTCTGTGAATCTAGCCTGATTATCATAAATCTGGAACCATTCAGCGTCAACGATAACAGCGGATACATTAGCCATCAATGCCAATTCATCATCAGTAACAGGTTCTATCATGTCAGAATTTGTAACTATTTCAGAAAATCTATCATTATCAAATGTAGTCCAATCGTCAATCAGCTGTAAATGTCCGAGAAATGTTGCCTTATCCATGTTGAACGCACTAGCCAATACATCAACATCAAAATCAGCATTAAATCCAGCGGACATGAATATATACTGGTCATCTCTTGGTGTAAACGTGTGTACTCCTTCTGCATTATATTCAGTTTTCATAAATGTTATCAGATTAGAAAATCCTCTGAACGCTTTGGCGGCATTGTGAATATCGCTATTATCAAACTGTACTGGGTACATTTTACCCGATGTTATTCCCTTTATCATGAGATATTTGAACAGCAGAAACTCATCATAATTTGCAGATGAATAAATACTATCAATTATTTTAGCGATTAAATCCTGTACACCTTCCTCAGACAGGAACGCCGTATGCAAATCCATATCCTGAATGGTTACAGGATACTGCACCCTATAATTCATTATATGCATTGCTGTCCTGACATCTGGCACACTTCTTTTCAGCTCTCTATCGGCGGCTTTTTCTACAGAAAACTCCCGTGCCTTAACAAGATTTACAAATACTTCTTCAACCGTTTCCCCGTATTCCAGAAAACCTTTTTTAAACATAGAATATGCATTGTTAAAAAGTTTACTGTTTACTCTAACTAATGCTATTCTATTTATCAGGGATGACAAAAACTGATTAGCCATCGCGGGATAACCCCTGAATACTTCGCCTACAACTCTCACTCCTGTTTCTGGCGATACTTCTGGCACCAGTGACTGATATTCCGCAGATGCATTCTGTCTAATTACATTCAGAATATCATACGTTGACGCATTTAGCGTCGATATTGCAACTTTCCTAGGCATTTATTTCCCCTCCGTTTCAAATAATTCATCGTATGTTGTTTTCGGTTTTTCTTCCTGTTCATCGATAAAATCCTCATCGTCATTAACTTCTGATGCGGAAAAGAAACGTTCTTTATAGCGATTTCTCCATTCATTATCTAATTTACTATATTTTCTTTCCCATTCTGCATTGTTTTCATTTAAATCACGTACAGTATCATTCACGTCTTCAATAAATGCCAACGCTTCATCACTGTTATTGTCACCTACAATATTAGCTACAGCCTGTAACAATTCCTCTACTGTTTTTACAGCCATATTTTACCTCCTATCTATAATATCGTTTGAACCAATTAGGAGCATAATTCCAATATTTTAATTGACCTGGTATTCTCCAACTTGGGCCAGGTCCTGGGTCGGGTCCTGGGTCTGGTGGTTGGTCTGGGTCTGGGTCGTATTGCCCCGCATATATAAACCCCTGTAAATAATATCCAGATGAAGCCCATCCAGCAGGCAAATAATTGTTCGCTGGCGTGTTATTTGTAAGGAAAAAATATGTTCCTCGCCACGCCGAATTGGAAACTGTTAATGTTCCATCATCTGCAATATATTCAACCACGCACACATGGCCAGCATAACCACGCCGCCCCATACATAATATTGCTCCTAACGCTGGTTGACTACCCACTTCAAATCCTCTGGAACGTGCAGTATCATACCATGTCCCAGCGTTCCCAGTGGGTAAATTGTTCGGGCGTTCGCCCGTAACTTCCCAATATCTTCCCCACGCATAGCACGTACAATTCGGAAGACCATACCCAGATTGATAGAATGGATTATCCGAATACCACATCGGATTCCCACGCATTTCTGTTGGACTGGACGTGCTATAACGTGGAACATATGTAGGCATTTTATGCCTCCTTCAACATTGCATTCACAATGGTCTGGACGTTATTATAATTATATCCGTGTGTTTCCAGATTTTTCTTTCTGCTTGTGCCATTTCCATATTCACCACGTATCACTGCTTGTGCCGCATTCACATTGACCGAATCTGCCAATATCGCATTTACGCATTCCTGTATTTCACTGTAGTTATACCCTTTAGCTTCCAGTTTTTTCTTTCTTGTTTTTCCGTTTCCATAATCGCCACGGATAACAGATTCAGCCACGTCATAAATTGTGTCATATGAAACATTAGTAGATGGCGAACTGTAATATGGCGGTCTGTAAACTGTCAATACATCTGCCTTACTTCTGGTTTTTCGGTATACACCTTCTCCGTTTGCGCCTGATGTATTACCCTCGATAGTCGTTATGGTGTTCCCTGAAACAGATTCACAAATTCCGATGTGATCGCCGTCGCCATCGCCATCCCAATCATAAATTAAAATGTCACCCTTTCGCATATTGGATTTTGAAACAGTATATCCATTTTTTCGTGCATACGAATCTACATATGGTACATATGCAGTTTTGGTGCCACCGCAAAATATAGATGTACTATTCAGTTTGTTAAAACACCACCAAATAAACACAACACAGTAGTCAAATTGGCTACCGCTGACAACACCGCCATAATAATCTGTATTATATTTTACATTATTTATGTTTTTTTCAATTGTACCAATTTCGTTTTTTGCTACGTTTATTATTTCCGTCGCGCTACAACTCATTGCTGTTTTTATCCCCTTTCTTATTTAATGCGGATACCGCATTCTCTAAAACGGTTGGAAGAGGCACGCCCATTAACCCCATATTTTCAATTATGGATAGTAGCTCATTGGCCAAGAAAGAATATATAACCACATCGCGAATGTAGGAAGAATTAAAGAGAACATCTAATTGAGCGGCGATGAGCACTATGGCTAAAACAGAAAATTTTCTGATTAACCCCTTCCAACCAGCTTTAGATTCTAAGCCACCATCTGCGGTCTTGGTAGATTTTTTAAAAATACCCGCCACAGCAAGGCCAGTTAAATAATCTATAACCATAAAAAACACTAATGCTGACATCGTATTATCCCATCCACCAAATGCGGCAGATATACCTGTACTTACAACACCGATACCAGCGCATATTCCTATTTTTTCCATATAATGCTCCTTTTTCTTTATTATACCACCTTGACAAATTTTGTCAAGTGTTTTATAATAAAAAGGGAGGGAAAATTATGTCTTTTTATGATGGAACAAAACTTTTATCACTCCGAGATATTAACGGAAAACAACCAGAAATATATATATGCACAGCCAATAGAACAGCGGGCAAGACCACCTATTTTAATAGGTATTATGTCAACAGATATATGAAGCATGGCGAAAAGTTTGCGTTATTATATAGATTCCAATATGAATTGGATGGTTGCGCTGATAAATTTTTTAAGGATATAAATTCCCTCTTTTTCCCTGATGATGTGATGAGCAGTAAAACACGGGTAAACGGAATTTTTCATGAGCTATTTTTAAATGATAAAGCGTGTGGTTATGCTATATCGTTAAATGCCGCTGACCAGATTAAAAAATATTCGCATTTTTTCAAAGACGTTGAGCGGATTTTATTTGATGAATTTCAGTCTGAAAACAACCACTATTGTCAAAATGAAATTCGAAAATTTATCAGTATACATACCAGTATAGCTCGTGGCGGTGGTAAACAAATACGTTATGTACCTGTTCATATGGTTTCTAACCCTGTTACGCTACTGAATCCGTATTATACATCAATGAAAATATCGGCCAGATTGACCGATGAGGTGAATTTTCTGCGTGGTGATGGATGGGTCTTAGAACAAGGATTCAATGAATCCGCCGCAAGCGCACAAAAAGAATCAGGCTTTATGAAAGCTTTTGCGGGTGATAAATATGTAAATTATTCAATCAATGCAACATACTTGAATGATAACTCTACTTTTATTGAACAGCCTGAAGGATATGGCCGTTATCTATGCACATTAAAATACGAGGGTTGTGACTATGGTTTGCGTGAATATGCGCACAACGGAATAATATATTGTAACGATAAACCCGATAAAACATATAAACAGAAAATCGTGGTTGATGTAAATGACCACGATATAAACTATATTATGTTAAAAAACAATGACATGTTTCTTTCAAATATGCGTTACTTTTTTGAACGTGGGTGTTTTAGATTTAAAAATCTAAAATGTAAAGAAGCATTGTTAGCCGCATTATCATATTGATATCCCCGTAAATTTATACCACTGACGAAACAGGAAAGCACGGATGGAATAGGCCGCCTGTGGGATTGTCGAGATTGCTACTCGCTTTGGTGTTGTTTACGACTAGGATATATGAAACGGGGATGTTATTCATCCCCGTTTTGAATTTTAATCTTTCTTCGAACATTTTCACTTTTAAATTACCACCTTTCTAATTTATGAAATATTTTACAGGCAATTTCAAATAAAAATCTACAAACAACAATAGCCGCCAAAATAAGAAATATAACGCACAGCGCAATTACAACAATCTTAGCGAACGTAAACAGGTAACTGAACATCTAATTCACCTCATTTTATACGTTGTATTTTTTAACACAACTCCACCTTTTATCGTCTTTGGTAATAACTTACTAGGCACCTCTAACCCAATATTAAAATCTTCCAGCGACCGATGAACACTTATAAACTCCCTTTCTTCGTCTCGCATTTCTCCATCAATTTCTACGTCATATTCCCTCCCTTCCATGCTTCGCAAAAATAAATCCTTGCATTTCTTCGGCATACCCGCACAGGTAACATTATAAAATGGCTCTATTGGCTCTCCATCTTCGTGTGTTACATGTTCAATATACGTTTTTGGACGGACAAAAAATGCTTCATCCCAATAGCTTTCTAATTTCCAACAACAGAAATTTTTATCATGTATTTTTATGCCCTTCACTTCTTCTGGTTTTAAATCGCAATGTATGCTATCTGTGTCAGCATATATAAATCCGCGATTATCACTACCATAATAATTTTTCTGTGCCGCTCTAATTGTAAAATTTCTAGCATAACTAGTAATAGCAGAACCAACTGGAATATAGCCAGCCTGTTTGTTATACTGTACTATGGTAAAATATCCGATTGAACCGTCATCACGCACATATGCTAATTTAAAACTGCTGTTCGTACTACTACCCATTTTCCCATATAGATTATTTAAAAATAATTTCGCTTCTTGCTTTTTCGCTCCTTTGCTTTCCAACTTTATTTTCTTATATTTTTCAATATATTCGTCAAAAATACCTGGCTCCGTCCAGAACCAACACCCGTCTAAAATTTCAAAATCTAACAATTCATAATGTTCTTTTATTAATTCAAAATCCGTTTGTGTTAATGTTAATTCCACCCGTGCGTCAACAACATTCCCATTTATGTCTATGTAATATGGATAATATTGCCCTGTTTCACCATTAAATACATCACTTGTTGTTAACATTTCTCTTGGCGGGTATAACATATTTCCTTTCACTTGTATCGTGGGCAACATACCATCTTTTATATAGAATCTTGTTTTAATTCGTATAAAATAATATGTATGTTCAAATTGTGCTTGCTTTGGTATAAAATTTCCGCTCCAAAATTCTGGTGTGCCTATTGGATAACGATTCCCAGATTCACTGGACATCATAGACGGGTATAATGAATTTACATCTGCGGTTAAACCTTGTGTATATTTTATTCCAGCTTTTTCTGGTACCAAATAACACCAACCTCCACGATAGCTTTTACGAATATATTCGCCAACATTCTCAGCACCATATTTTTCTGTGTTTAATTCAATTGCAAATAAATCTGGATACCTACGTTTGTATTCATAATTACCCGTTAATTTTTTAAATTCAGATAAACAACATGAACCAATCGTTAATTTGTTATGCCCATCATTGAACATTATTTCTAATGCTTCTTTCACAACTAATACATCATTTTTAATGTATGTCTGTTCTTCAGGCGTTATTTCACACCCAGCATATCTAAAACCCTCATATTTCATGTCTAATTTTTTATGCTGTGTTCCGAAACTTTCACCTATCATTTTAACCGAAAATGGAATCAATTTTAAACTGTCACGAATCTCTATAATTTTATGGTTTGTTTTGATAGTTATTCTATACCATTGTCCCATGTTGGATATACTGTAATTAAAACTATCGTTCGGCATATCTTTTCGTGGAATTGGTTCTATTTCGTCAGGTTTTTCTATTTTATCTACATCTGTGGGCATGTTATAAAACGCCTGTTTAAAACCCATCTGTGTTAATAGAAATGACATCCAAAACGCACCATCAAATTTTAAATTATGGAAATATATGCATACATTATCATCAGTCTCACTCAAATAGTGAAAAATTTCTGATATGCTGTGAAAAATTTTAACGTCTTCTGTGTATAATTCAACACACGCCGCCGCCCATACTTCGGTATAGTCTTGTTCCTCATAGACCGTTGTTTCAAAATCGCCGACAAAATACCGAAAATTCATTGCTTTGCCCATGGCAACACCTTTTATAACATATCGTTTTCAAAAGTATATTGTATAGACTGCTCCAAAGTGAACGCACCATTGAATAATATGACAGCTAATTCATTTAAATCCAAATTAACTTCAGTTGGTTTACTATCCCATGCAATACGTTCAGCTAATTCACTTATACGCATAGCGTTGTCCTGTATTCTTTGTGCTACAATTTCCTCACCGAATTGCGCAACGGCTCTTTCTACCATATTAACCGCTCTGTTTCTGTCTTCTGTTTTCGTTTCTCGCATGTAAGCTGACCATGTTGTGTCAAAACCAGCTTCGGTAAATGTTCTTAAAAAATTATCTAACGTTAATCTACCTCGTGAAGGTAGTTTAATTTCTCCTTTTTCGGCTCTGGTGCGTGCGGCTTTCCTTGCCGCCGCTTGTCTTTCAATCTGTCTGCCTCGCAGGCCTGTAGTTGTTTGGCCACTTGCTAAATGGTAGGTAGCTTGCATATATAACCTATTTGGTGTTGTCTGTCTTCTTAATTCCTGTAACGCTTTTTTCGTTACACGCTTGGGCATTTCTGGAATTATGTTTGCGTCAAATTCAAAACCACGTTTGCTTGCGCGTTTTATAAAATTTCTGATTCTTCTTACTTCTTTAGACCATAATTGTTGATTAATTGTTTTCATGACTGCCTCCTTAGGGATTAAAAAACCGCCATAATAGTATGGCGGTTAGATGATGTTATTTTATTCTATACCGCAGGTTATGAACCGTTTACCAGTATAGTTTTTCGAATCTCTCTTATATACTTTTATACCAGTCAATTCCTCGCCTGCTTTCTCTAATTCAGAAATAATATCTTTAAACGATGTCCAAAATGGGTTGGAACCTGTGTAATATTTCTTGCCGTCTGTTGCGATAACAATAAACAGTGGATATTCTTCTTTTTCAGATTTACTATTGTGAACCAACAATTCAGCATACATATCTACATCCAATGTGATGGCTCCATCCCATTCGATAGCATCGTCTAATTTAATTGCATCCGTTGTATCTTTCAACTTGATTGCCTCTCTCGCTGTCAAATCCTTACTCGCTTCAATAATCTCAACCATATAATTTCTCTCACTCATTTTTAAGCTCCTTTACTTACTCTCTTTCAATTTCACTGTGTGCTATAAATTCATCTTCTGGCATTACATACTTTTCGGTTTCAAAATGGTATGCCTGAATTATAGTGTAAACATAACCATCGTTGCGCTGATTTAATGTCTCAATCATTTTGTCGGGATTTTCATAATGACCACTTAATACAAATGGTACACTTTCCAGCTCTCGTGTTTCTTTGTCCACTGCGAGCGCTTCGCCCTGAGTTGACTTAATTGTTCTACTTACTATTCTTATTCTTGGCACTTTTATCACTCCTTTCCTTTTTAGTGCTGGCCAGTGGGGTGGGATTCGAACCCACATCTTTTCAACTCGCCTAGGTCACGGTCACGATCGTTTTAACATACGGCCGCTTTACGATTGATTGTTTCTCCCTATTGAACTACCCACAGATGTTTGGCGGCCTTCACAGCCGCCGGAAGCAGTTATGAAATATTAGTCTAATTTTTATTACATGTTTATTTTAGCATGAATGTTATAGTTTGTCAATAAGTGATAATGTAATTAATGAGGTTATTTTTAATTCTACTACGTTTGTTAAAATGCGTACGGCTTCATCGGTGAGAAGCGAGTAGGGTAACTGGCATTTTTCGGCAGAGATTACAAGGATTATTTCTCGGTAGATTTCTAATACACTGGTGACATCATTGCATTTGTAAATTTTTTCTAACCCTGTTATTAATTTCATTATGATACCTCACATAAATATTCTAGTTTTAAAACAACAGCACGTGTTAATTCTTCCATATCTTTATCATCCAAATCAAAAACATCTTACGATATATCCATATAACTCAACTATCACTTGTACATCTTCACAATAACTTATTACAGCTTTTATTTTTCTGTTAAAATTGACATTTATTACCTCCAAATATTTTCTAATGTGCTTGGGATTGACATGTATAGTATAAATAATATAACTAGAATGTATATTTTAATCTTCTCCATACTTTTTCTCCAACCATTTATATGTAGCATCTAAATCAGCGCAAAGTCTCTTTAATCCACAATTATCACATCCAACTGTGTAGTATACACAATCTATATCTCTTTCTATCAACATATTATTCCATAAATTTAATAAACATCTTTTTTCATAATCTGTGTATGAATTATCTAATATTCTAATCATTGTTCCTCACCTTCCATTCACTGGCAGATATTATTTTGCTAATTCCGATTTAACATTCAAATCTGTTGAAGCAAGCCAATGTATGTATAATGAATGCTTACCAGAACATACACGCTCAGAAAGAGGGCATAAACCGCATTTTCCTTTTACTTCTTCACATGCATAACAGACATTTTTAATGTCATTAGGATTATCACCTAATTGTCTTATTGCGTCCTTTATAGTAGCTTCTGGATAAGTCGAAAGATAAGTCCACATGGCTCTGAATTTTTTCTCGTTATCATTTATCGCATGCCTATCCACGATATCAATAGCTTGTTCAGGATGTAAATTTTCAAAATCTCTACAAGTCAATAAATATTCGGTTGCACCTTCACCCAATGGGCATGTAGTGCAATCATATGTGCCACACATGATATCTCTTTTCTTTAAATATCTAAAAGCGTCCATTTTTATACCTCCTTACATCCCCATTGCTCTGCCATAGCTTTGGCAATTCCTGGAAATGTTTTACTTCTGACCTTTGCCCTTTCTTTAGGCTCTAAAGACAGTGTGTTTATAAGCCATGACCCGCACGCTCCTTTCCCGTTTTTAAATTTATACATGGCTGGTTCAACTATATTAGTCGGTGTGAGTTTGTCAACACCTTTTAACCATAAGCATGTTGACTTTCTTTCAGGGTCACCGAAATAATAAGGTTGAATTATCTGGTCTGGTTTTCTGTATACACTACTCATGACCCCTATAGGATTTTCAACAATAATTTTATTGCATTTGCTATCAATAATTTGTTTAAAAAATTAATTGCCTTGTTTCTTTCGTTATATCGTTCAATAGCTTTTTGCCCATATCGTTCTATATTGAACCATCTGTTTCCACTTACTGTTAAATATGTGCATGGCGGAAAAGCTATAATCATATCCCATTGTCCGGAAATAATATGCTTTTTTCCGTCCCTTGTTGTAAATTCACAATCGCCATTTAACAGTGGCAACACATCTTGCATGATATGCCATTCTGGGTGCCCTCCACTTTGGTCTATAATGTCGCAGCTATATGCTTCATGTCCTTTTTTCTAAATTCTGCACAAACTCTTTGCGATTCTTCGCATGCAACTAATATTTTCATGTTAAACCTCCTTAAACTTTTAAGTGTTAAAATCATTCTGTGTATACATCAATTTCATGGCCGTCTATGAAATAAATTGTATGCCAATCTAATCCTGGGTGCATCCCGCTCCTACCATTCCATTCAATGCGTTCAACACATTGTTCAAAACATAACTCTTCGTATTCTTCATCGTCTAATATTTCACCTTCGTATTTCTCAATTATAGTTTTAATATTCATGTTAAACCTCCTTGGTCATAAACCCATTCTGTATCTTCGTCTGTTTTAGCTCTGAATATTAATTGTTCTGGGTCAAGTCCAAACGCTATCAAATATTCTTTTATTAAATCAAATGCCTCTAAATAACTTTCTGCTACGGCAATTTCTAAATACCATTCTCCCGTGTAACATGCTGTATTTTCTGCTCCTGTAAATTCTACTCTGTAGTTTCTCATTTTTTTCTCCTTTCGGTTTCCTTTTTCCCTTTCTGTAATTATAATACCACTCACAGGAAAAAATGTCAACACTTTTTTAAAATTTCTCGTACTTTTTTCATGCAAAATATTGACCAATCAATCTAGTAT
>ERZ826242.2525-NODE-2525-length-15535-cov-16.386240_pt1 | contig 15535 bp, 16 predicted proteins | sample MGYA00519871_ERZ826242 | MGnify/ENA primary metagenome ERZ826242 (study PRJEB31778, sample SAMEA3449226) | human gut metagenome | biome: human gut; feature: human-associated habitat; material: faeces | place: United Kingdom | collected 2010/2012 ...
TCATCGTAGCTGTGATAGGTTGATATTTTCAAAATCGTTACCTCCAATAGAATTCAGAGAAAAATTACTTGCGTTTCGGAGGTCCCTCTGTTAGACTGTTTGCAGATGGAGTCTGCGTTTTCCGAAACGCGGCGCGCCGCTGGACTGCTGCAACAGTTCAGCGGCTTTTCTTTTTGTCAGAACAATATACGGCTCTCACCTCTTTCTGCTTTAGGTCTGCCATGCACCATACCCGTTCCTGCCCCGCTTTTTCTGCGCGGCGTATATCTCTGCCTTGGTACGCTCGACCGCTCGGTTACAGTGTCGTGGCGATACTTCCCCGGCGAGTATCATCTCTGGTGATGGGTATTCAATTGTCAAGGTGCAACCTCCGGATAAGCAGTCTTTTTCCCATTGACAATATCTTGTTTCTGTGTTAGACTTATCTCAATCCGTTTTTGACAGTCTTTCCGTGATCGTATGGTAACATATTTTTTACCCCTTGTCAAGACTGCTCGTATCTTTATATTACAATTGTCTATTTTGAGGTGATCTGCCATGTGGTATGCCAAAATGTATTTCTCTGAGGGCAGAGAGATTTTCCAGTATGATTCCCTTGGTACGCAAGGCGTTCCGGACGTCCAGAAGGAGTTCCCCTTTCTAGAAAGCCTGCTTGCCTTTCAAGAGTTGGACTGCGCGGAAGTGACGCCGATACTGCAGAGCATCACGGATAACTGGAGCCGATTCGTTAGCGAGGATGACAAAGAGGCTCTTGTGAACGCCATGAAAAAGCTGGGTGGATTAGCCTCCGTACACATTTATTTTCAGCTTCTCTATGTCCACTGTTACTACCGTCAGACAGCGATGTTCATTCAAAATGACCGAGGCAGTGCGGAGGATGCGCAGATACTGGACGAGCTGCGCCAACTCCCCGAACGGCTTCCGCTGTATCAGCAGCAGGTCCAACGCTTTTTTGAGTTGGTGCTGGATGTGGACAGCGCGGGACGGGAGCCGCAGGCACAGGCGGCAAGGAATTATACCTACGATATGCCGAAAGATCCCGGCCTGTTTTGTTTCCACCCCATCCCGCTCAGCTTTGAGCCGGTGGAGCCGGGGCGGTGTTCGCCGGTGCTGTATTCCTCCGGCATCCGGGACATGATCGACTACTCTCTGCGGAGCTGCGTGGAACGGAACATCACCGTGCGGCGCTGCAAGAACTGTGGCCGCTGGTTTCCGCAGACCGGGCGGGTCAGCGCAGAGTATTGCGAACGACCTGTTCCAAGAGGAGAGCAGGTCTGTCGGGAAATCGGGGCTTTCAAGCAGTGGACAAAGAAGCAGTCGGATGACCCAATCTTCAAGGCATACCGTAAAGAGTATAAGCGGCGCTTTGCGTGGATCAAGGCCGGGCGGATCACCGACCAGCAGTTTTACGATTGGAGCGAGCGGGCCAGAGCGCAGAAAAAGGAATGCGACGAGGGGACCATCGCCTTGGAGGACTTCCAGCGGTGGCTGAAGGAGTCATAAAGCGTAGGGAGCCGGTCACATGACCGGCTCCCTACGCTTTGCTTATATTGCTGCCTGCCGCAGAGGTTGAAGCGGCATTCTTACGCTGCCTTTTATTGTTTCCAGCAGCGCAAAATGCACCGTCTTCTTTGTACTGTGACAGCCCTTGTCTATGCGGTATGTTATGATGTTTTTCACCACAACGGACAAGGAGGGCGTATGATGACGAAGGATTTTCTGTTACGGCTGACGGAGGAGCATTACGGCGCGGGAGCGTTTCCCGTCTACGGGCGGCTGTTGGAGGAGCAGCGGCTGACGCGGGGTGGGCCGCTGCTGCCCATGTGGCACTGTACGGCGGCGCTGCGGCGGGCGTTCGGGGAGGACAGCGTGCTGGTGCTGGGCTGCACCAACGACTCACTGCTGGCACACCTGCTGGGTGCGACGCCGGTGAACCCACTGCCGCCCCACTACCACTGCCCCAACTGTCACCACCTGAGCTTCGATGCCCACGCGGATGACGGCCGGGATCTGCCCGACCTTGTCTGCCCTGAATGCGGCGCACCGATGGCGGCGGACGGTCATAACCTGCGAAGCCGGTCGCTGATCGGCGAAAGCGTTGTGTCCCTGCAAGTGCCGCAGGAGCGGTTCGCACCGGTGTGCGCGTGGCTGCGGGACTACTGGGCGCAGCGGGACTGCCAGACCGATACCGAGCCGTACAGCGACGCGGAGGTCATGGGGCTGCGGCTCACGCTGCCGGAGGGCGTGCAGGGGATGTTCGAGGTGCGCGTTCTGTACCCCACCGACCGGCTCGACCCGCTGCCCGCCGATGTGCCGCCGCTGCACACGGCGTACCGGCGCATCAAGGGCATGGGGCTGCGGCTGGCCACCGACGCATGGACGGGGGCGGAGCGGGACACTGTGGAGCGGGGGCGTATGGCATTTGAGGACGTTCTCACGTTCCGGGAGGACGTGTACGATCTGCTGCGGCAGCACACGCCGCCCAAGCAGCGGCGGGAAAACGGTCTGCCGCGGGCGATCTCGGAGGATGTACGCAAGGGCAAGTACGCCGCGCAGGGGATGCCGAAGCCGGTCGAGAACTATCTGCGTAAGCAGCTGCGCGTCCCGGCGCACTACATCGAGAGCATGAAGCACATCCAATATCTGCCGCGCAAGGGGGATTGCGTGGGGAGGATGTTGTTCGAGGGGGAGAAGTGAATAGAAAGGGACAAAGGGAGGGAGCTTTACCGCTCCCTCCCTTTCCTCTTTTAGCCTGTCAAATTATAAATACCCTTATGTTATCACAGGCTTCTCCCTGCCGCGACAAAATAATTGTGCACAGAAATAGGTTATTTTAGAATGGGTAATACGTTACACTTAAAAAAGAACCACATTCTTTCCGGAATTGATGGCGATAAGCAGCTCCTTGGAAATATCTTTTCCAGCTAAAAGGGCAGCTGCCTTTTGGGATTCAGCGCCAGCCATAACAACACCTATACCAAGAGTCGCTCTCAACTCTGGACTTTCTCTTAAAAGTGCCATCATTTCGGATTCTTCATCTTCGGTCAAAGAACCGGCACATGTGTTCTCGTTACAAATCGAATAAACTTTTTCTTCAACAAAAGATTCAATAATCTCCAAAGATGAAATAACATTTGCCGGAATATCTGGCATGGTTTTAGACCAATGTAATTTAGCACACTCAGCATTAAGCTTCAACAATTGACTGATTTGCTTTGCTTCATTTTCGTTATTAATCAAATAGATTTTCATTCTCTTGCCACCTCCTTAATTGCTTTTTCTACAGCAAAAACGCTCACGTCTAAAGCCACAAGATTAGCGTCATATCTATTACATACACTTGCAGCCAATCCATCCGGCGTCCCTTTTATGTCAGACGTTGTAAGTAATACTTTTGTGCCTTCTTGACCAGATAGCTGATTCGGGATATGGGTGTTCAATTGATTCGTCATATACGAAGTTCCACCGCATTTGCACTCAATAGATAGGGTTTCTTCAGGTTGTATCGAAACACCAAATACCTCGATAGGCTGGTCTGTATTGTTGACAGCGATTACGTCGGGTCTTGTTCCACCGCTTTCTCCCTCAACAACACGCTGCTGCGCTTCAACATCGAATCCCACATCCATGAGTGCGTCTTTTGCAGTGACCTCCATAATTTGCCCTTTCAAAATACTGAGTTTTGCTTGGGTACTTCGGATTTCGACAGGAGATGCATCGGAATCGTTTAAGGTTTCAAGCGCTTCTAATTGGTTTCCCCACAATTCTGCCTTTTCCGGATGGCTCTCCATCAGCTCCTTTATTCCTTCGGGCGTGCTCATCTTTTTCGCTATCTTTTCAGCAACAGGGTCGCTTTCTTCAATATTTGCTTCGCTATTATCGCTCTTTGGTACTTCTCGGGATTCTCGGAGATTTGCAGAAGAAGCCGGAACACTCGCTTCTTCTTGGACAAGGCGATCGATTTTTTCCCGGTAAGACTTATATTCCTGATAATCTTTTCCGTCTGTATCGCCGGTTTTCTGGAAGCGATCCCATGCTTCTGCAGCCTTTCCTTCGCAATACTGAGCGACTTTTTCATAGCGGTCAGATGAAGCCGAAGTTTCCTGCCTTCTGCCTGCCAAAGAAGTTTCAATATTGTTATTGCCAGACAAGCCTAACCGTTTCAGAGCGGAATGATAAAGGTTTTTATCCGGCTTTTGGGGATGTATCGCACCGGTTTCCTTTTGCAAACAGGGTACACTTACATCGCTCTTTTTTTGCTCGACTTCTGGACGTTTTTCTGCAGCAGGAGTCTCTTGGGCAATAATATCTTTGAAGGTGCTCATACAATCCCCCCTTCCGATACGCGCTGTGCAAACTCTCGCCACACGGGATAATCAATGAGATAGCGATTTGTGTATTCGCTGATGATTAGTGTGAGCAGTGCATTTATCTGGTCGTCGCTATACTGCATGATGGATGGTTCAAGCTTTGCCAGAATTTCCATCTTCAGCGTATCCACAGAAGGACTTTCAATTGTTCCTTCCAGCGCTTCTTTTGCATTTTTGAAGTGGTCAAATACCAAAGAACTCAGCATATGGATACCCGCTGTTGTCTCTCGGTTATCGAGATAGTCCAGCAGTTTGACCTTCACCTCAGTCGGTGCGGTAGACCTGATAATCGTGCTGCGGAACAAATCTTCCTCGTCGCGGTTCATATCTACCTTTTCCCCGAATCCGGAATCGAGCAGATTGAACAACAGCGAATCTCCCGGTACTGCGGGGTATGTGCCGGGTGATCTATAAGGGGTCTCTTTCAAATCAGGCTTATCTACGGCACAGAGTACAGCATTAACCCAGTCGCTCTGATATACAGCAGCAACGCCGCGGGGCAAGCGTGCCAATTCCCCAATCTGATCGTCATTAAGACCTGCAGATTTTCCCACCAATTCTCTATCCGAGAAATCCGGAAGCCGCATGATGATTTTGGTGTTTGTATTACGGATCACCGACATATCGAGCAGTCCCGGCGATTGATCCGCAATCACAAAAGCCTCGCCATAGGTACGCATTTCCGCAATAGAATTGGCCAGCATTTCCACAGACTTCCCCAGAAGATTAGCTGTCTCAGCGCTCTGCTCTGTGCTGGTCCGCTTCAGCAAATTGTGCGCTTCCTCCAGCACAGTAATGTGCTTCAACTGGCTATTGCCCTCGACTTGCTGAGATACGCGATACTCTTGCAGCTTCAAAATCAGAATACCCATAATCAGAGCTTTCGTTTCGCCGGAACCGACCCGACTCAGATCGATAATCACGTTCTTGTCAAACAAATCACGATCACTGATGTCATCTGCGGAGAAAATCAGGCCATTAAGCCCGTTGGTCAGTGATTCGAGCCGGGTCAACAGCGAGCCCTTATAATTGCTCTTATTTTCATCAGAGTATTCACTTCGGTTGATGTACTTCTCTACTTCGAGTGCCACATCTACGAAGTTCGGAAAAATTGCACCATGCGGGTTTACCGAACGTGTCAGATCCCAGCCCGCACTGCGGTAAGCATTCTCCATTGCAGCTTTCAGGACAGCGGGCATGGCAGCATACATGGGCCAGCACACGTTGAATATCTCCGTAAGCTTGTCCAGATGCTCATAAATATGAATGCTCTCGACAGGAAAGCGGAAGGGATTCAGCCGCAAAAGTGCTGTCAAAGCAGGATTCGTACCATAGACGGACACATCGCGCAGGGAACCGAATATTGACTTATACTCGCCCTTTGCCGGTTCGATAACCAAAAAGTGTTTCTCCTTCTTCCTGCCGCAGAGCTGGCTGAGAAGTTGATAAATTGTAGTGCTCTTTCCGGAACCGGTAGATCCTGTGATAAAGGTGTGCGCCGTCAACTCATTGGCATCGAGAGCAACATTGGCGCGCTCCCGATGGTGCATGTGGTAGACCTTGCCCAAATGGACAGCATCCACATTCTTTTGCGAGAGAAGCGCTACTTCACGGCCAAACTCTGCACAGGTCTGAATGGAAATACCAGCAACGGATTTTTGGGGCAAAGGCATCTGATACGCCAGCTCCTTGCCGCTAATCAGCATGGATGCCCGGACGGGGTAATTATGCTTTTTCCCAACGGACGTCTGGAAAACCGGGTGCCAGCAGCGCATCAGGTAGTCTTTCATGCGGTTAACAGCTTCTTCGGTTTCCCAGGTGTTGATAGCGGATGCTTCCACAGAAGAATTCTCCCCACGGGTCACAGAGCGGAAAGCACTTGCCGCCGCAATCGTCGTTCCATAGTCAGGGGATGCAAAATATGCGCATGTATCAAACATCCCAAAGTCTTCACAGCTGCGCATCCTCTTGATCTGCTCATCCAGTCGATCCAGCAGTGTCTTGATGGCGCGATTCTCATAGGTGAGCTGAAGCGATTCACCATCCGCCGTAGAGAGTGCCTTAGCTACGGAATTTTGCTCTGTCAAAGATTTTGCAGTACCATCGGACGTTGTGTCAGATTCCGCCTGGTTTTCACTTTTTGTGGTACTCCATGTGTGGTTATAGCTTACGCCACCCCCAACGACTTTACCCCCTACGCCTACATGTGCGCCGGCACTATCGCTGTGTCCCTTGGAAATTGATGTGCCATGGGACAGGGATTTTGACAAGGTCTTGTTTACGGTATCCGTAGTGCCTTTGATGACGCTTGTGGTTTCCGAAGATGACGTTTGCCGGTTTATCATCTGCACCGAGATCTTGAAAGGAAACATCTGCGAATAAATATCCTCGTATTCTCCGCACATTTCCTCGATTTTGTCGTTATGAACGGCATCCGCAAGAATCAGGACGCAGTACTCCTGTCCCCGCATGCTGTCAATGAACTTCTCCAAGCCCTGCACAAACTCGGGATTCTTCCGTTCGGTGTTGTTCCTCAGCGCGGGGATGCTGCTAACCGCGGATATAAACTTCGCGCGGGCAAAGGCGTTCTGGATCACAGTTTCCTTATCCAGACTATCCCTGCATAACGGTGCCGAGTTATCGGTTTCGTTTTTTACCGGGATAAGCTCTGCACCGGCAAAATTCCCCAAGAAAGCATTCTTCAGCACCTTTCCATTCCGGCTGCAGTCTGCGGCATCGACCAATGGCAAATCTTTGCTGTCGTCGTTATTCCGTGCGATCAGCTCCCGGGTAACAACACCAACGTATAGATCTGCATGATCTTTTTTGGCATTGATCAGCATCATAATGCCGCAGTTGCGGAGAGAGAATACGCCGGAATACACGGTAGTCAGCTTGTCCTGAATATTTTCGTTTTTATCATAGACAATACTGCTGATCCGGTACATCGCCACGTTATCTCCGATACGCAGTGCTTTCAGTTCATTGCTGATGGGAATGCATGGTGCCTGCGAGAGATTCGTGATGTATTTTTTCAGCACAACATTGTCAACTGCTTCAAATGCGGCGTACAGCTCCTGCAACTCACGGGGGTCTGCAGGTTGTTCCTTACGTTCAGCCATATTTTTTCTCCTTTTTATGTGGGTTGGCTTGGGATATACTTTTTGTTTTTGCACATAGCCTTTCGCGCATCTGTGCGCTATCCTTACAACTTTGCCTGCTCTCGGCAACCAAAGTGCGGACATCTTTCTTCCCCTTTACCGGCCCAGCAGACGTACCAGAGCGAGAACGATTAGCACCAGCGCTGCGATTCCCGCTGCAATCACTGCAAGATGAGCCCTGGCCTTGCGGGGCTGCTTTTGCGCTGGTGCCGTTGTAGGGTTTTGGGGTTCCTTCCGCGGCTTGAGCAAGTCCTTATAGACTTCTTTGCCAACCTCTTTGATATAAGGAATTCGGGTTAGCGCAAAGTTCTCCTGGAACCGAAAGGTCAGTTTTGTGAAGTAAGGTCTGTCCCATTTAGAGCGATCCAGCCGCTCCTCATATGGCAACGTGATTTCTTCCTCAAATATTTCTGGCACCCGCTCTTTTAACACAGCCAACACATCATCCACTTCATGCCCCGAAAAAGTCGGGTCATTTAACATGGCACTTCGTGTGTCTACCTTCAGACTCAAGAGATCCTTTTCCTCGATCTCTTTCCAAAAATCAGCCTCAACGAAAGAATGAAACATCTTTAAATATCCTCCATTTTATTGACCAGCTTTTTCAACCAATCACACTGCCTGCTTAATTTTTCCTTTTCAATTTCTAACTTTACCCTGTCACCGGATAGCGCATCATATTTTTCCTGCTGCTGCTCGATCTCAGCCGCGAAGTCCGACAATCCCGTTGACATACGGTGTATTTCTCTTTCAACAGTTGCTTTGTTCTTCGACATCATGTCTTCAAATGCTTCTGCCGTAAGGGCACAATCTTTTTCAAAGTTTTTGAGGTGTTTGGCCAACTCTTGCCGAATCCCCTCTGTTGAATAGTAGCCGTCTTTGGGAGTAACCAAAACCGGCTTGTATGTTGGCAGCAGATGTGAAACAAGACGCTTAAACGGGCTGAAAAAGCCAATACTATATTGATAGGAAAACTTTTTTGTGTTGACTTCTTTATCCACGTGGAAACCTTCTTTTTCTACAATTCCCTTCCTCATTTGCGTTTCAAAGTCGGGAGAAGATGCAAGGCTGGAAAATTGCAGCCAGTTGGAATTCTTCCTGAAATCATACCCCCCCATGCTGAATACATCCGCAGATTCCAACTCTCGGGCTATGTTGGTTACTACAGCGAAAATCTCTTCCAACTTTTGGTCATAATCTCTCTTGAGCGTTTCGAGAGTGGAGAGCGTGCCTTTTCCCGCTTGGGTAAAAACACTCTGAATGTGGGCGGATTTTTGCTTGATCTCTTGCTTGACATCATCGGCAGACTTTTTTCCGGTAGATATCTTCTGTTTGTGACGGAGTTCATGAATAATAGGATCTGCGTCAATGCTGGCCTCAAATTGTTCGCGCGCTTTTCCAAGTGCGGTAGCATCAAATTCAATCTCGTCCAACTTATCAAGCTGTGCATCAATGAGTTTTTTTGCTTCTTCGAGCTTGGCGCTTCTTTCGGCGGCCAGCCTTTTTCTTTCTTCCGCCTCCTTTCTTGCGCCGTCATTTTCCCCCAGCTTGTCAATCCGTCTCTGTATATCGGCAACGGTGCTGTCCTTAAAGGAACAGACATCCGTCAGAATGTCCTCAAAGGTTTCCAGCAGGTCGCGTACCTTGATGGGATAAGCGTAGCGTGCGATGTAGTCTCTGATAGCACATTCCACCGACATGAGCCCGCACTGCAGTTGCGTTGCGGTAATTATGTCGCCCGCCTTTAGTGCCTTTCGGAATGCCGTATCCATTTCAACTCTGCGATACGCAGGAATGTCGCAGAATTGAGAAAGATAGTAATTGCTGTCCGTATAACGACAGACGTTTTTTTGGAATTCCTCCAATCTATTACAAAGTGTGCGTTTCACCGGCTCTTTTGTTAGTTCCTCTCCAGAATACTTGTCCGCGCCGCGCTGGATGGCAGAGGCAACGATTGCCGTAACGGGGAATATACGGGGAACAAAATGTGCCGCTTCCTGAATACGCTTCTCATCCTCCTCAGATGCGATGCCCCACTTACCGCTGTCACGCAGATATTGTGCGAAAGCAGCCTTTCGATCCTCAATCCGCTCGCCGTTACCGTAGGTCAGACTGTCGCATTTGTTCATCAAGAAGAGAAACCGATCATTGAAACCGCCGCGTTCATCCACGGATTGTTGTATGATGTCCCCCATGAATTCGCCAATGCTCTTGTCCTCATACTTCTGGGCATCCGCGCATAAAACCACCATTGGTTTGCTGTTATCATGCGTGATCGCGAGCTGTGCAAGCCGTGCGTGTTGATTCACGCCGTGTTCGTCAATAGACTGCGCACTGTCCATACCCGGAGTGTCCACCAAAACAAGGGTAAAGTTCTTCTCACTGACACTTTTGGGATAGAGGTGTGACAGGTCTGCGCCGATCTCAATGGTAGTCACTTTTTCATACTGCGGATTTACCTTGCCGGTCGGGCAAACCTCCATAAACTTGGATGCGCAGGCCTCGTCCGAATCAAATACGCTCTTGGGAAGTACAACCTTCTGGTCTTCATCCAACCCCAGCAGAGAAACTTTATTTCCCAGAGATCCGTCATGCTTGATGCGGCAGTTTTTTGATGTACAGGTGGAATCACTGGTAGGAAGAATGTTGTGACGAATCAAGGTATTCAACAGTGTAGATTTTCCGGAGCTATACACGCCTGCAAAAACGACATCAAACTCGCGTTCTTTTGCCTTTGCATAGTTTGTTTCCAGCGCCTCGTATTTTTTCTGCAGAGTCTGGCTCCGGCTCCGTTCCTCAATCAACTCGCGAAATCGGTCAGACTGCAGCTCTTTTACAATATCCTCTATATTTCCGGACAGCTTTTTGTCATCCAACTGCGGATCCTCTTGCCTGAATCGCAGCGAAAGTCTGGTGCCTTCTTCGCGATTCTTATTCTGATCCTCGAGGGACCTTTTCAGGTCTTCAAAATCGATTTTTCTGCCCGAAAAGCAAAACTCTATCTCGCCGTTGTTTTCCGGGTCAGCAATTTCATTAAGCAGACCCGGCCAGTTGAGATAGTCAATAGGCTCGACCCATGTTTGCAGCGGCGTTCCTCTTCCAATGAAATCATCGATACTGCGATAGTTTGAGTTGCCCTTCACATCGCTCCCATCTATGCATATTGATGTTTTCATTTTGTAGGGGTTATACTCCATCTTTACAACACGCATTTTTTAACTCCTCTCCGCTTGTTTTCCTACACCTGTTTTTTGCTTTATTGAATTTGCTCCACCCACTCCCCCTGGCTCCTCAGCCACATATCTATCCCCTTGCCGAACACCTCGGCGGAGATGAGCCAGCCGGTTTCGTCCTGCGACAGCACCTGCGCCGTGGGGAGCCTGTCCAGCACCGCCTCCAGCGACGGGCCAGTGTAGCGGAAGCGGATGTGCTCCAGCCGCCCGCCGTACATAAACTGGACGCGCTTGCGGAACTCGCCCTCCTCGAACCGCTTGGCATACGGCACGCGGAAATGCTCATTCAGCACCTTCACCGACCGGATGCGGTCGATGCGGTAGATCGTCGGGAACAGGTCGTCGGGGTTGTCGAAGTCCGTCTTGTCCTCCAAAAACGCCGTCAGATAGAAGTAATACTCGGAGAACATGATGCCCACCGGCTGCACCCGGCGCTGCACCAGCTTCGGCTCCTTCATGCGCTCGTACCCGATCTCAATGACCTGCTGATTGCGGATGGCCTGCCCCAGCTCCCACAGGCTGCCCAGCACGCTCTGTCCGTGATGGGGCGGGATGTAGTGCAGCTTCTCGTTGGCCACCAGCTCCCGCACGGCCTTCTGGCTCTCCTGCGGCACGGCGCAGTCGATGAGCTTGTCCAGTATGCCGCCCATGTCCCTGGCGGGCAGGGAGCGGCTCTCCAGCAAAATCTTGCACACCGCTAAAATCTCGCTGTTGGTCAGCCCCCGCGGGTTGCCGGACACCATGCGGTAGCCCCGCTGCTTGCCGTCGTAGACGACCTCCCGCTCCAGGTGGCGCTCGGCGAGAAAACAGCGCAAGTCCTCCACGTCACGCTGGATGCTCCGCTGCGTGACGTGAAATTCCTGCGCCAGATCTGCTTTTTTCAGGGTACGCCCCTGCTCCAAGCGGGTGTATATCTCCAACAGACGCGCCGATTTCAGCTCGGATCGCTGTTCCATATTTCCTCCGTTTCTCATGCACCGTCAAACACATATTTATATCCACTAAATATAATACTATGTCCGTTGGCTCATGTCAATTATTGTCCCTTTTCGTTACCATAGTAGCGGGAGATGATGTGCATGAAGACTATCTATGCGGACAAATACCGTCAGATCGGGCTGAAGATCGCCTACTACCGCAAGCTGCGGGGTCTGACGCAGGAGCAGCTGGCCGAGAAGCTGGAGCTAAGTCCGGCGTTCATCGGCCATGTGGAGGCGCCCAATGTCAACAAGGCAGTGTCGCTGGACACGCTGTTCGACGTGGCCGCCGCATTGGATGTGCCGCCCTACAAGTTCCTGCAATTCGACGAGTGACGCGGTCAACCGCCCACAGTATACCACAAAGCCCGCGTTGTGTCAGCAAATTTTACCAAATTCCGCGCGCTGCGCCGTCTTGGATATGGCATTTCCCATAAAATGGTATATGCTTCCTACGCCTCGTCCTCATCGTCCTCGTCGGGGTATCGCGCCGCGATCTCGCACAGGCCGTCCAGCAGCTGCTTCGCGCCGGTCTTGTACAGCAAGTAACCAACCAGACGCACCCAGCGGCCATCTTGGAACCTGATCTCCAGGGTGCTTTCGTTGTCCTTGGGCTTCGGCAGGATGATCTCGGTCTTCGCCACGTCGTTGTAGCGGAAGTGTCCCGGCTTTTCCAAAAACTCCTTGTAGTACACGCCGTCCACGGTGAACAGATACCCCTCCTTGCCGGTTTTGAGGAGCGTGGTATCCAGAAAACCGACGATGTCGAAGCTGTATATTCCCGGCACAAAATACTTGCGGATGTTCTTCATCTGCAAGCTGCTGATGGCCTGTATCTGTGTTGTGCCGGAGTCCGCCAGCTGCCCATCGCAGAAGCGGTCGAACTGCGCCCGCATTTCCTCACATTGATCCATAAACTTGCCCTCCTTGTCGTTTCTGCTGTCGAGTATACCGCAGAGGGTGGACAGCCCGTGTCACTCTGCTGATATTGATAAAAGTTCCGCCGGTGCGACTGCACCGGCGGAACTTTTTGCTGGAAAGGACAACGGTTGTCCGACCCGTTCGCTATACTGCAGGTATCAAGATACGGAGAGGAGCATTTTCATGGAAACTGTTTTGGCGATTCTGTATAGCCTCGTGGGCTACTGGGCGGTGAACCGCACTATCTACGCCCACTACGTCATGATGGGTGATATCGGCAGCATCATTCTGCGCAAGTGGATGGTGGGGCTTATCGCCGGACCGGTCTGCATCCCGTGGGCTGTCATCAAGCTGGTGGCGGCGAACAAAGGCGAGTGAGAGAGGAGAGACGAATATGAAACGTTGGATAACCGTGATTTTGGCCTTGTTGATGGCAGCCGTATTTACCGCCTGCGGCAATGCAGGCGCAGAAACGCCCGACACAAAAGACCCCGCCGACATTGCGCGGGATATTGCAACAGCGGAGGTGCTGGGTGATACGCTGGCCACAGCCTACGAGAATGGGCTGCCCACGGCAGAGGACTGGTTAGATCTGTATTTCATGGGTTCATCAGATCCCGGACTCGAGCGACGTATCGAAGTGGAGGAGCAGTATCCCACCAACGAGGAACTACTGTACGGCATCAGTGCGGCCGACGCGGATGCCGCTGGCTGGTATGATATTTGGTATGCGGTGCATAGTGACCTTTGGCAGAGCGACTATCAGTATGAGGGTGACGACTACAGCGGCGGAGACTCCGAAATGATCAGCGAGTCCCGCGTACAGAAGATCAATGAAGTGACGGTCACGCAGATGGCCACCCAGTGGAAAAACGAGAACAACTATTCACGACCCGTCAGCTCGAAGATCACCACCGTAAATGTTCGGATATTTCTGGCAGATTACCGTTACAGCGGCAGTGTTGTCACCGCTACCACTGAGGTGGAGTATTGGATCGGCGGCGGCAGCCCGACCGGCTCTGTGTACGCTACCGTAATCATTGACCTGTACACGGGCGATGTGTTATCGGCATCGATCGGGTGAGGCTTGTGTGCAGTTTCAACCGTGGTCGGCGATGAGTTAATTGCTTTGGCTGCGTATGAAATCTTCGAAAGTTCTCTCGTCGTCCACATTGTATACTTGTATACATGGAGGCTCAGCCAGGGTCAAATCCTGCTCTCGTCGATAGTACTCCAAAATACACGGAAATCGGCAGTATGATGATTGCCTACGGCATCATGCTCTCTATCGACAACGGTTTTACCGGGGACGTGGTGCTTGAGGCAAAGACAACGCAGCTCGCGCAGCACTATGAACGGGATTTTGATGCAGTGCCGCTTCCTGCATTTCACTCCACCGCTCCAAGATATCTAATTGCAGACGAAGCTGCAAAACGGATAGTCTTCACATACCTTGCCTGACTCTCGAGAAAGAGGTGTCGCATATGAATGACAGCAAATTCCGCCCGACATCCAACGCAGAGTGGTATTGCCGCAAAGATCCCGAAAGTGAACGTTTTTATGAAATGTTTTTCCGTCTATGCCAGAAGTATAATGTACGCTGGGCCAGCGTAACACCGCGAGAAAAGGCATTCATTGAAGAGGTCACCCGCGTAACCTATGAGATGGACAGGGCGCAGCGGCTTGGACTGCCTCTGTCAGAAGTCTGCCCTTCCTTTGCGTCATAAACGCTTGACCCACACGGAAAACAACCAAAAGCCTGCAGAGCCACCTGGTGGGAGCATTGCGCTCCGCCCGGTGGCTCTATTTCTTCGTTTTGATATCTTTTTATTGTTTCCAGCAGCGCAAGATGTGGGCATCGTAAGCACTTGTGAAATCCCCATGTTTGTGGTATACTGCATGGTAGGGAACATTCAAATTCATCGAAGGAGGTGCGAAGCAAATGTCTGACAGGGTCTATACACAGGACGAAATTTTTGCCGCTGTGCGTTGGCTGCTGAAAAAATATCATGCCGAGCGTGCAATCTTGTTCGGCTCTTATGCACGGCAGGAAGCGAATGCCGCTTCCGACATTGACCTCATCGTGGTTGGCGGAAGCAGATTCGACCCTACCGATGTTTTCTGTATCGCGGAGGAGCTGCATCGCACCTTAGGAAAGCCCGTGGACGTGTACGAACTGCGGGAGCTTAACGCCGGCTCCGCTTTTTATGACACCGTGATGGCGGAGGGGGTGCAGATCGCATGAAGTACAGCGACCAGCAGAGAATTGCGAAAATGCGAGAGACTGCGGAAAAGCTCCTGCGTTATGTGTCAGAAGAAAACATCACGCCGGATAGGATCTTCGCGGAGGAGACCGTCCAATGGACTGTCACAACACCGCTTTATAACATCGGTGAGCACGCCGCTAACTTGACGGAGGACTTTAAGTCGCAGCATCCCGATATTCCGTGGGTGAAAATTGCGGGCTTGCGGCACAGGTTGGTGCATCATTACGAGGATACCAACTGGACTGTCATATGTGCGATCATCTACGATGTTCTGCCGCCGTTTCTTGATGCGCTGAAAACGCTTTGACCCACATTTTGACCCATACCGAAAACCTGCAGAGCCGCCCGACGGGAACGCAGTTCTCCGCTGGTGGCTCTATGCTTTTTCCAAGGTGCTCTTTTACTGCTTCCAGTAGTGCAAAACGCAACGATTCTCACACCATCGCAAGTTGACCCACACCGTGACCCACACGGGGAAATGAGCGAACGGAAACAATGGAACAAACAGGCTGTGCGACCTCATCCTTTTTGGACAAAAAACCGCCGAAAAGCCTTGTACAGCAGGGGCTGGAAGGCTCTACGGCAGTTGGTAAGGATGAGGTCGGC
>ERZ826242.2526-NODE-2526-length-15533-cov-16.459814_pt1 | contig 15533 bp, 12 predicted proteins | sample MGYA00519871_ERZ826242 | MGnify/ENA primary metagenome ERZ826242 (study PRJEB31778, sample SAMEA3449226) | human gut metagenome | biome: human gut; feature: human-associated habitat; material: faeces | place: United Kingdom | collected 2010/2012 ...
GAATTTTCGAGAATCGTATGTGTTTCACTGTTTAGTTATCAAGGTTGTCTGTCTTCGCCTCTCGGCTGACAGCTCATTTATTATATCACTTGCTTTTTGCTTTGTCAAGAACTTTTTTATTTTATTTTTTAAGTTCTTTTTCATCTGCATCAGCAACTCTGATATAATATCATGTCTTCAGTTTCCTGTCAACACTTTTTTTATATTTTTTTCAACTTTATTCAACCAAATCTCTGTTGTCTGTCAAAAAAAATCCGCCTCACTCAGAAGCGGATTTATCATATCATTATTTTCTTTTTGCGTCAAGTATTATTTTACATTTTTTTACATATTTTTTACGCCATCTCCGATATCGCTATAATATCCTCATTTTTAACGCCCCAATATCAGAGTAAAGATTTAAAAATCGTTCGCATTTGCGCAGGAAGACATTCGGATCCGATACCTACGGTCCACAGATACCAAACCTTTTTAATAGAAGATACTCATAAATATCCTGATCAGGATATCTCTGTCATATATGAAACTCAGGATGCAATCTTTCTTAATGATCTGAAGGGCCGCCTCACCAGCCTTTGTATTGCACACAATGGTGAGAGCCAGAAAGATAATCCATATTACTATAAGGAATTTAACTGCCCCCAGCAACGCTCCTGCTACCTTGTTCATGCCATGCAGCACAGGTAATCTCGTCACAAGATTCAGCATCCATGTGATACTCCTCACCATAATCGTCGACATCAGCAGAGAAATCAGGAAAGAAATTCCGTTCACTGCCATTCTCGCCAGATATTGGGCAATATAATCCGAAAATGTAGTTACAGCCAAATACTGGTAACTGTCAGAATTATTATTCTGAACCAGTCCATTCCTCAGCAGCTCCGGGAGATTCATTTCATTTATAAATTCAGTCTGGCTTTCTCCACTGCCTGTCCATGTGCTGTATTCCTCTCCTACAAACTCCCGGCAACTTTCCTGTACTTTTTCATAAATTGATGTATTTTCCCGAATAAACTCATTTACATAAGGATTTATCAACCACACGATCGCCATCGACAGAAAAACACATACAAGCGAAACCAGTTCTTTTATCAGTCCCCGCCTATAACCTCTGACACATGCAGCCGCCAGAAAAAGTATCGTAATGACTCCGGCCCACGTTAAAGCCATTTTCATCCTCCTAACTAAGTTTTATTATCTCTACACCGCTGTCCAATACCAGAAGATATCTGTTCATTCCGATTTTGAAGAAATCTTTGATCGTTCCATCCACACTGCCAAGATATTTCTGTACTCCCCTGCTGTTCATTACACACATCTGGGAACTGTTGTACATCAGAATATTTCCACCGCTTAATTTAATCGTCGTATATGGAATGTTGAAGTTTTCTTTGAATTTCAATTTGCCATCTGTAGTATAAACTTCCATTGTATACTGTTTGTCTTTACTGTCATTCTTAAACACAAGACCAATCATATCATTATCATAAAAAGTACTGACAATTTCTTTATCTACTTTTACTGTTTTTACTTCCTTCGGAATCTGGCTTCCATGATAAATTGTAAATCCATTATCTTTAAGTGCTACAGACCGGTTATTATCAAGATACTGGATCTGCGGAACTACCACGCCTTCATACTTATATCCACTGACAATTCTGTCATCCTCGTTCTGTCCTACATCTCCAAAATTGTAAAATGCCACATAACTGGTCGTATCACTTCCATCTACGAACTGATAGGTTACCATCATGATCACTCCGTCTTCAGATACAGCAATATCAAGGGGATATCCCGGATCATCTATCTTCGTCTGATTCTCAGCAATCAGACTTCCATCTGTACCATAAAAATCAATCCACGTATCATCTCCGCCATCCAGGATTGCCGCAACAAGACCGCTTTTGGATACTTTTGCTTTGACAATACTGTAGGAAGTAGTTACACTGCCTGTTTTTCCAGATTTATCATAAATCTCCAAAGTTGTTCCATCTTTATCCGCAATCACCGCATGAGTTCCGTTAACATCTGCCACAGGATTCTGCATCTGATAGGTTTCGCTCCAGAGTGTACTCATCTTATCAGAAACAAAGGAAACCCCGTCCGGACTGTATCGAAGGATATTTCCATCCATTTCAACATAATTTGTAGAAACAATATCCTCCTGCTCACTTGTCTGGACTACTTTATAAGTATGATAGCTTCTCTTCTCTATGTAAAATCCCACAGCCGTTACAGCAGCAGCTATCGCCACCACTGTAATAACTGTCTTTTTCACTACACTTCTTTTGTGGCGGGACAATCTGCGCTCATAATCATCTGCATATTCCTCTTCAGCTCTCTCCCGGGCTTTCGCTTTTCTGTTTCTCTCTGCCTGAAGCTTTTTCTTTTTATGTTTTTTTATTATTTTCTTAAATGTATTTGCCATTTTAGCCTTTACCTTATTTCTCACTTTCATTTTGTTGATTATCAGGTTTCAGTTTTTGCCATTTATTATAGCACAGTTTTCTAAGGTAATACAATTACTTGTCCCGGATAAATGATTTCGTCCGCTGACATCCCATTCAATTTACAGATTTGGCTTATGGCTTCGATACTTCCGTATCTGTCCATACTTATCTGAAAAAGAGTATCGCCGGGCTGAATCACATATGACTCATGGGCTTTTCCCGCTGCTTCGCTGTTTTCCTTCTGCACAGCTTCCCTGACACGTTTCTGTGCTTTACGTTCATCTGCTTCCTGCTGGTAGATTTGTTCGGTTTTATCTGCTTTTTCTGTCTTTACATCCGGAAGCTGTTCTGTTTTGTCCGATTTTTGTTCTGTATCTGTCTGCTCTGCTGATATTTTTTTCTCTGAAGTATTGTTTTTCTTTTCAGAATTTTCTTTTTCACTGGTGCTTTGATTATTCTCTTCATTATTCTTTTTATTCTTCCCTGCATCATTTTGTATAATATCTGTTCGGTATTGTTTATGCTGCCTGACAGCTTCATTGTTCGAAGTCCCGACAACAGGAGACGGCGTTATCTCCTCAACGATCACTGAAGAAACCGTCGCGCTCTCCTTTTCGTTCTGTTTTACATTCTGGTAACTTCTGTAAAAATTAACACCCACTGTCAGTACTGCAATTGCCAGACATGCAGTTAATCCATATGAAAAAACAGAAGGAGCTGCCGGCTCCTTCCTGGTTTCCTTTTTATCTGCAATTATTTTGCGAAAATCTTTCACAGCCTGATCTTCATATTTTTCCTGAGGTTCCGGCTGAAGTTCTTCATTTTTGTCGATCATATACGTCTGCATACCGGGATTTTTTTCATAATAAAGATAATACCCTCCCAGACGCACCATTTCATTGTTTTCATAACGGAAGAAAGCATCTTCCCTTTCCTGAGGTTCCATAAGCATCAGGACTTTTTCTCCTCCAAAATGTTTCATGTGTACTTTTGACATCACTTCCGATACTTTCAGGAGAAGCTGAGGCTGTGAAAAGAACCATCCCACAATCTCCTGATCTTCGAAGTACTCCTTCTGGGCTTCCTGTATCTGCTTCCATTGATTTTCCGAAAAATCGATATAATCAGGTGCTGCCTCCATCTCCTCCGCTATAATAGCACCTTTGATAAACAGATAAGCTGTCTGAGAACGCCATTTAAGATTTCCTGTAAGAACTGCCACTCTGGTTTTTGCTTCTCCCAGAGAGTCTTCCGCTCTGGCAAGTCTTACCAGAAATGTGTACACATAGTCCTCCATATAAATCCTGTAATCTTCGGCTGCCAGGCCGATCTGGCGTATATTTCTGGGTAATCCAAACGGTTCCTCACCATTTTGTCCTTCCTGAGATTCGTCCTTATAGATTACTTCTATCATCTCTCATCACCCCTTCGGGTATCAGGATAACACAGATAAATTGCAGATTTTATCACATTGTAAGAGGAATTTACCAGAATTTGGCGACAGATTTTGCACAGTGCATATTTTTATCCCGGTAAGGATATGATGTTATCAGAAGCCTCTTCGCAGCTTGTTGTTATGAAGCAAAGGGACTATAGCAATTAAAAGATATAATCAATAATGTGCTCTCGAAATCTTTTTGTGCAGGTACAATAGAGACTCTGCGAGTACATAAATACGATCAGGGAGGTTTTATGGTATTTTATGTGGACTCACAGAAAAGCAGTTCTGCTGAGGAAATCGCTTTTCTTTTAAATAAATGTATTCTTCAATATCCCGGCAGATGGTCGGAACTGGTTTTTCTGTGTATCGGAAGTGACCGCGTGACAGGAGACTGTCTCGGTCCCTATATCGGACACCAGTTACTTGAACATCTGAATACGGACACTCATGGCGTTTATGTTTACGGTACCCTGAAAAGCCCCGTACATGCTTTAAATCTTTCCAGAATTTCCCGCCAGATCAAAATTCTGCATCCCGAAGGTCTGGTTATTGCAGTGGATGCCTCTCTTGGACAAAAAAAGCACCTGGGGTATGTGACCATCGCAGATGGTGCACTTTACCCAGGTGCTGCAGTTCAGAAAGAACTTCCTCCTGTTGGTGATATCCATATCACAGGGATTGTAAACATTGCAGGTGTACTGGAACAGCTAACCCTTCAGACTACCCGCCTGTCTACGGTAATCTCTCTGGCAGATACCATCACACAGGGAATCGTAAATTATACAAATTCTTTGATCTGTTTGTAGATACCTTCTGCATCAAGACCATATTTCTCAAGAAGAGCTGTGGCAGGACCGGATTCTCCGAATACATCATTTACACCGATACGTTTTACAGGTACAGGTGCTTTCTCAGACAGGCATTCGCATACTGCTCCACCAAGTCCGCCGATTACTGAATGCTCTTCTACAGTTACAACCTTGCCTGTTTCTTTGGCTGCTGCAACTACAAGTTCTTCATCCAGAGGCTTAATCGTATGGATATTGATTACTTTTGCATCTACGCCGTCTGCCGCAAGCTTCTCTGCAGCTTCAAGAGCAGGAGCTACGCAGAGACCGTTTGCAATGATCGTAAGGTCTTTTCCTTCACGAAGGACAATACCTTTGCCTAATTCAAATTTATAGTCCGGTCTGTCATTGATAACCGGAACTGCCAGACGTCCAAATCTCATATATACAGGACCAACATGCTCATAAGCTGCTTCTACCATAGCTTTTGCTTCAATATCATCAGAAGGGCAGGCAACAACCATTCCCGGAATTACTCTCATAAGAGCAAAATCCTCACAACACTGATGGGTAGCACCATCTTCACCTACAGAAATTCCGCCATGAGTAGCGCCAATTTTTACATTGATCTTCGGATATGCAATAGAGTTACGAACCTGCTCAAAAGCACGTCCTGCTGCAAACATTGCAAATGTGCTGGCAAATGGAACTTTTCCTGTAGTAGCCAGACCTGCGGCAATGCCCATCATATTACACTCGGCAATACCACAGTCAATATGACGCTCCGGAAATTCTTTTTTGAATACGCCAGTCTGAGTAGCTGCAGCAAGGTCAGCGTCCAGAACGACCAGGTTCTCATGTTTCTTACCTAATTCAACCAGCGCAGCACCGTAGCTTGCTCTTGTTGCGATCTTCTTTACTTCTGACATAATGCTTCACCTGCCTTTTCTAACTCTTCCATTGCCTGTGCATACTGCTCGTCATTCGGAGCTTTTCCATGCCATCCAACCTGATTTTCCATAAAGGAAACACCTTTTCCTTTTACAGTTTTCATAATGATAGCTGTAGGCATTCCCTTAGTAGCTTTTGCTTCATCAAAAGCAGCTCTTAACTGATCCATATCATTTCCGTCTGCAACGTTAATCACATGGAAGTTAAATGCCTCAAATTTCTTATCAATCGGGTATGGAGAACATACTTCATCAACCTTACCGTCGATCTGAAGTCCATTATTATCCACGATCACTACAAGATTGTCCAGTTTTCTGAAGCCTGCAAACATAGCAGCTTCCCAAACCTGGCCTTCCTGAATTTCGCCGTCACCTAATAAGGTGTATACACAATAGCTTTCATTGCTTAATTTGGCAGAAAGCGCCATACCAACTGCTGCAGAGATTCCCTGTCCCAGAGAACCGCTGGACATATCAACACCCGGGATATGTTTCATATCCGGATGTCCCTGTAAATAGGAACCCAGATGACGAAGAGTCTTCAGATCTTCTTTTGGGAAAAAGCCTCTTTCTGCAAGTGCAGAGTAGTATCCCGGTGCTGTGTGGCCTTTGGAAAGTACAAAACGGTCACGATCAGCCTTCTTAGGATCCTTTGGATCAATATTCATTTCTTCAAAATATAAATAAGTGAATACATCTGCTGCAGACAGAGATCCGCCCGGATGTCCTGCTTTTGCAGAATGTAATGCAGTAACGATGTCTTTACGGACTTCGTTTGCAATTTTCTGAAGTTCTAATTTTTCCATTGTGGTAAATTCTCCTTATTCGCCGAATACTGCTTTATAATCTTTCTGGAATTTCTCAATACCTGCATCTGTCAGAGGATGTTTTGTCATCTGTACGATTACATTGTACGGAACAGTTGCAATGTCAGCACCTGCAAGTGCACAGTCTGTTACATGAATCGGATTTCTTACGCTTGCTGCGATGATTTCTGTCTCGATTCCTGCCACTTCAAAAATCTCAGCGATCTCGCGGATCAGATCAACACCTCTTGTAGAAATGTCATCCAGTCTTCCAAGGAACGGAGATACATAAGTAGCACCTGCTCTTGCAGCCAGAAGTGCCTGGTTAGCAGTGAAGATCAGAGTAACGTTTGTCTTGATTCCTTCTGCATGAAGAACCTTAACTGCTTTCAGACCTTCTACTGTCATAGGAATCTTAACAACCATATTCGGATGAATGGCTGCAATCTCACGTCCCTCTTTGATCATTCCTTCTGCATCTGTTGTAGTAGCTTTTACTTCACCGCTGATCGGTCCGTCTACGATAGATGTGATCTCTTTGATTACTTCCTTGAAATCTCTTCCTTCTTTTGCGATAAGAGACGGATTTGTGGTAACACCACAGATTACACCCATATCATTAGCTGCCTTAATATCTTCTACTTTTGCTGTGTCAATAAAAAATTTCATGTTCTTAACCCTCCTGATTTTTGCTTGTCATAATCGTTCATTGATCTTATGGTTTCATTATAACAGACTTTACATTCAGGTCAAGCGTGGCAAAAGATTATTAATAATTTCATTATTAATAATCGCATGTTTTATTAATTCTTTATTTTTCAGTCAAAGCATATATTCGTTGTTATCAACATGCAATATACAATATGTTTTATAACCATTTCTTTTCGTAACTGTTCGCTGTCTTTGCTGTTGCAGGAAACCTCCGTCAGAAATCATTTCTGATATCGGATTTCAGCCACACATCCTGAAATTTTGGTACGTTTCCAGAAAATGCCTGCCGGATAGATATTCGCAATCTACCTCGCCACACAGCTCTATACCAAATAACTGTTCTGCAGTTTCGATAAATTATTATTAATAATTTTCATTCGACGTATTTAATTATTTTTTTTGGTTCTGATATACCCCGTAGTGCGTCTCGCTATCAGCTTGGGGGTATATTCAATATTATAGAGACTGACAGGAGCAGAATCTGTGAGAAAACGGTCCTGCTCATCGATTTTGCGCAGTATAATATCACAGGCATCTCTGCCTTTAAGGGCTACGAAATGATCGATCGTAGTAAGAGAGATCTTCCGTATTCCCGAATAAAAGATATTATCGCACCCAATCACCGATACATCCTTGGGTACATGAATCCTTGCTTCATGGAGAGCATCCAGCGCACCAATAGCCATCATATCATTCTGGCCTGCAATAGCTGTAAATTCCCTGCCTTCATCCAGAAGCTCCATAGTAAGCTCATAACCCATCGAATATTCCGAATCCATCCGTGGGATCTGCATATCGATAGCTTCATCCGCAGCCTTAATGATCACATGATCCTTCAGGCCTTCTTTCTCAAACTCTTTCACAAAACCATTTACACGTTTTGTTCTCTGCCATTGTCTCCTTGTCAGGGGCGGAGTGATAAACGCTACATCTCTGTGCCCCAGATCAAGCAGATGTCTTGCCATCATCCTTCCCACAACTGTATTATCCTGATTAATGGCATCTATAGTTGTAGTTTTCTCTTTATTACTGATGATAACCAGTGGGATTGTCTGCGCCAGTTCCTCTACCTGCTGCTGAAAATCCGGATTTGGATTACAGCAGTAGATAATGCCAAGCGGCTCTATTGTACCCATCATGCGCAGATACTTCTCCTCCAGACGGGGATCTCTCTGTGTATTACAGATAAAGACACCATATCCCTGCTTGTTCGCCACTGCTTCAATCCCCTGCAGAAGCAATACATAATACGGGCTTGTAAGCGTAGGGCAAAAAACAACGATCAGCTTCTCTTTCCGGCTTTCTTTTCTGTTCTTTCGTCCGGGAAGATGATAGCCTAATTCTCTGGCTGCCTGCTCTACCTTCTCAACTGTTTCTCTGGAAAAAGAAACATTATATTTCTTATTCAGGACCATGGAAACAGTTGCCTGGGAGACTCCTGCCCTCTTTGCCACGTCAGAAGAAGTTGCTTTCTTTTTAGACAAAGTGATGCCTCCTTTTCCGATGATCTTTTGTCAGAACAGTAACCTTAAAGCTCCACACGCCCCTCAAGAGCACGTAAAAGAGTCACTTCGTCAATATATTCCAGATCTCCTCCTACCGGAACTCCGCTTGCGATCCTGCTGACTTTGATCCCGGTAGGTTTGATCAGCTTACTGATATACATTGCCGTTGTTTCCCCCTCCAGACTGGAGTTGGTAGCAATAATCACTTCCTTTACCTCATCCTTTGCCAGACGCTGCATGAGTTCTTTCAGTTTAATATCATCCGGCCCGATTCCAAGCATTGGAGAGATTGCACCATGAAGAACATGATAAACGCCATCAAACTTGCCTGTTTTTTCATAAGCTGCAAGATCTCTTGTATTCTCTACCACCATAATCACTGAATGATCTCGCTTATCATTGCTACAGATGGGACAGATCTCTCTGTCTGTCAGAGTACAGCAGCACTTGCAATACTGTACATTCTCTCTGGCACCGGTAATGGAAGAGGTAAGCTGCTCTACCTGATCCTTTGGCATATTCATGATGTGAAATGCCAGTCTCTGTGCTGATTTCGCACCGATTCCCGGAAGATGGGAAAGCTGCTCGATCAGCTTATTGATATGACTGCTGTAGTATTCCATCAGAATGGAAGACCTCCGCCAAGTCCGCCCAGACCACCTGTCAGTTTAGACATAACAGCCGTAGATTCTTCTTCCACTTTGCGAAGTGCTTCGTTTGTAGCTGCAACGATGAGATCTTCCAGCATTTCGATGTCATCCGGATCTACAACTTCCTCCTGAAGCTTTACTTTTGTCACCTCTCTCTTACCGGAAATAGTTACCTCTACAGCTCCGCCTCCTGCAGTAGCCGTAAATTCTTTCTCCTCCAGAGCTTTCTGATTCTCTTCCATCTGGCGCTGCATTTTCTGCGCCTGTTTCATAAGATTATTCATATTTCCCGGCATACCCATTCCCGGGAATCCTCCACGTTTTGCCATTTGTGGTATCCTCCTTGCTATTTATTGCCTTATTGTTTACTGCCTTTTCCTGTCCGGAGAATATTTAGTTACTGTTCACTCCGTTCACAGTAACGTAGCCAAAATTCATTCCAGATTGCCTGCGGCAATGGAATTTTGGCTTGTATGTCTCGGGATTTTGGCATATTCATGCCAAAACACCTCGCGGGATAGTGGTGTGTGAACAGTAACAATATTTATTCTCCTTTTTCCTCATCAGGATCTTCCTCTATCACAACATCCATGTGGATATTATTCTTTATCGCCTGGTCCACTGTGATATTTGCCAGATTTGTATGCTGATGCTTATCTGCCACCAGCATCTGGATCTCTACTGTTTTTCCTGTCTGAGCAGTGATAATGTCCTGAAGCTCTTTCTTCGCTTCCGGATTGTCCACATAGGACTGCCCCAGAAAATCCTGAAATTCCACATAAAGAACAGGTTCTCCTGTCTCACTGTTATACTTCGGAACAGATTTCTGAAGCATCTGCTTGAACATCCCTGTCGTCTGTCCTGTGATCACTCTCCAGCCTGCCACGATCTTCTGCAAATCTTCCGGTGCAGCTTTCGCCGGTGCTTTGTTTCCCGCCGGTTCCTGAACTGCTCCGGTTTCTGCCGGCATTTTCCCTGAACCCTGCTGCACGATCACCTGCTGTACCGGACGTTCATCCATCCGCTGTTCCAGCACACGCAGTCTGTCCAAAACAGAGTCCAGATTAGTCTCCATTGCAGGACGGCACAACTTGATCAGTGCAATCTCCACGAGAACCCTTTTCTGGGTTGCATATCGGATCTGGTTGGACAAATCCGAAAAAATACGGATATACCGCATCAGCGTCTCCACATCCAGCATGGTGCTCTCTTCTTTCAGAAGCTTCATGTTGTCGGATGAGACATCGATCGCTTCCTCCGGATTCTCAGAAGTCTTAACGAGAAGAAGATTTCTCATATACCAGGTAAAATCTCCCACAAACTGGCTCAGTTCCCTGCCTCCTACGATCAGTTCCTCCAGGATATGAATGGAACCTGTCACATCTCCCCGGATCACTTTTCGCAAAAGCTTGCTAAACACTTCGGTGTCAACGGCTCCCAGAACCTCCAGAACTTTATCATAGGTAAGTTCCTGTCCAAGATAAAAAGCAATACACTGGTCGAGAAGGCTGAGCGCATCTCGCATGGAACCATCTCCCGCTTTCGCTACATATCGGACTGCTTTTTCCTCAGCTTCTACACCTTCAACTTTGAGCAGTTCATCCAGTCTGGCCGCGATAGTGTCTATGGTGATTCTGTGGAAATCATATCTCTGGCATCTGGATAAAATCGTAATCGGAATCTTGTGCGCCTCTGTAGTTGCCAGGATAAACATAACATAAGACGGTGGTTCCTCCAGTGTTTTCAGCAGGGCATTGAAGGCACCTGTGGAAAGCATATGAACCTCATCAATAATATATACTTTATATTTACCTTCTGTAGGGCGGTAAGAAACCTCTTCTCTGATCTCACGTATATTATCCACACCATTGTTGGATGCAGCATCGATCTCGATCACATTCATTGCAGTTCCTGCCTGGATTGCCTTGCACATGGCACATTCATTACAGGGGCTGCCATTTACGGGATGCTCACAGTTGACTGCCTTCGCCAGAATTTTGGCTACTGTTGTTTTACCGGTTCCTCTGGTGCCGCAGAACAGATACGCATGGCCGATACGGTTATGCTTAATCTGATTTGTCAGAGTAGTCACTATGTGATCCTGACCTTTGACATCCGCGAAATTATCCGGTCTGAACTTTCTGTAAAGAGCAGTGTAACTCATGAGTAAACTCCTATCGTAACTATTCAGCACCCCCACTGTCAGCAGCGCGCCAAATAGTTATCTCTATCTTATTATCACAGCCGCCGCGGAAAAAATTCCCGCGGCGGTCTTTTTTACATCCATATCTTATATGAAAAAGTATCTGTCAGTCAAGTACTGTTTCACTTAATCAGTCACCAAAGCTGATACCGATCTGTTTGGCAGCAACTACAAGCTGATCTTTCGGTGATACCATCTTAAGCTTACCTGCACACTCTTCAAGAGGTACACGTTTAATTTTGCCGTTTACCACGCCGATCATGATGCCATATTCACCATCCATGATCGCCTGCGCTGCACCTGCACCGATTCTTGTGGAAAGAACGCGGTCATACGGACATGGTTCTCCGCCTCTCTGTGTATGTCCCGGAACTGTAACGCGGACTTCGCTTCCGATCTCTTTGTAGATCTGGTCAGCAATCTCATAGGAAACGGACGGATATTTCTTTGCTCGGGCTTCCAGTTTCTCTTTGTATTTCTTTTTAGGAAGTTCTGCGTCTTCTTTGGAAATCGCACCTTCTGCAACTGCAAGGATTGTGAAACGCTTGCCTGCTTTGGCACGTTTCTGGATCGCTGCGGTAACTTTTTTGATATCATATGGGATCTCAGGAATCAGGATGATATCCGCACCGCCTGCAACACCTGCATGAAGTGTCAGACTTCCTACCTTGTGTCCCATGATCTCTACGATAAATACACGTCCATGTGAAGATGCTGTCGTATGGATACAGTCAATGGCATTTGTGGCAATGTTTACCGCACTCTGGAAACCAAAGGTCATGTCTGTGCCATAGATGTCATTATCAATAGTCTTTGGAAGATGGATAATGTTCAGTCCTTCTTCTCTCAGAAGGTTTGCTGTCTTCTGTGTACCATTTCCGCCAAGGATCACAAGGCAGTCCAGGCAGAGTTTATAATAAGTCTGCTTCATTGCTTCAACCTTGTCCAGGCCATTCTCATCCGGGACACGCATCAGTTTGAATGGCTGTCTGGATGTTCCGAGGATTGTGCCGCCCTGTGTAAGGATTCCGGAAAAATCTTTGGATGTGAGCATACGGTATTTACCATAGATCAGTCCTTTATATCCATCATCAAATCCATAAACTTCCAGTTCATCCAAATTGTTACTCAGTCCCTTTACTACTCCTCGCATGGTAGCGTTAAGAGCCTGACAGTCACCGCCACTGGTAAGCATACCTATTCTTTTAATCATGATAGTATCCTCCATTTCTGTGTTTTAAGAATTATCCATATCCATACATACAAGACATGTTGTGTACTCTGGCATATCCATTTCCAGAATAAAGATAGTTTATTTCTGTTTATTATATAATATTTATCGTTTTCATACAATAGTGTTAGAAAAGTTTTAGTTACTATTCACGCACTACGTTCGTTACTGTTCACTCCGTTTGTTACTGTTCACTCCGTTCCCAGTAATAAGTTTTACTATAATGATTCACTATTGACAAAACAGCCTCCTGCCTATATAATCAGAAATGCGCAGCCGGGGAGATAGCGGTGCCCTGTACCTGCAATCCGCTACAGCAGGGGTGATGCCAATCCGAGGCTTGTATCCTGTGGAGCTGCCCTCTATAAGTGGCGTTGACGTTTGGGTCTTACGCAACAGGAATCTGTGAACCGTGTCAGGACAGGAATGTAGCAGCACTAAGCAGAAGCTCTTGTGTGCCGTAAGGGTGCCTGGGCTGAGTTAACTGTAGAGGTAACGTCTGTGGGACCATTCCGAAGTGCGGCGCGCAAAAAAGAATATTCATGATGCAGGTCATCATATAAAAAAGCATTCAGAATTTTATCTGTTGATAATTTCCTGAATGCTTTTCTTATTTTTGTAATTTGCAAAAAGTCCATATATTAACAAAGGTTGGAAAAAATAATTAATCCTCCACTGCCTGTACCTGACTTTTGTTCTTATATTTCTTCATCACATGAAAATAATAAGGAATCAGTGGGATCAGTGCGGCGATCCATGCGGTCGGGTCAGCCATACAGACACCGGCAAAGGAAGTATGTCCCGCAATCAATACGACAATTCCGGTTCTCGCCACCAGTTCAAATACCCCGCCAAGCATTGGTACAAGTCCATATCCCATTCCCTGCAGAGTATTTCGATAGAGGAAAATACTTCCGAGAAACGGATATGCCCAGAATACTGTCCGGAAATAAGTAACAGACACATTTACTACGTCCTGTTCCGATGGATCTACGAAAAGATATGTCAGATATTTTCCGAAGAAAAACATCAGGAACATAACAAAAACGCTCCATCCCAGGACCATCATCTGCGTGTAACGGACTCCCTGTTTCACACGATCCATTTTTCCTGCGCCCCTGTTCTGACCTACATAGGTTGCTATGGTTGCACCGAAGGCTGTAAATACTGTGGCAAAAATATTCTGGATCTTACCGGCAGCAGAGAATCCGGCCATATGTACAGGTCCGTAAATATTGACCGCGCCCTGTACAATAATGGTTCCGATTGCTGTAATCGAAAACTGCAGTCCCATAGGAATTCCAAGCTTCAGAAGTCTGCCGAAACTGTCCCAGCATATCTCAAAATCCTTCCGTTCCAGATGAAGGATCGGAAATCTTTTTACAATATAAATCAGGCAGCACACTGCCGAAATTCCCTGTGCGATCACTGTGGCATATCCGCATCCTTCTACACCCATTCCAAAGGCTACAATAAAAACTACATCCAGAATAACATTGATCACAGCTGAAATGATCAGGAAATACAATGGCGACTTGGAGTCACCCAGCGCACGCAGGAAAGCCGCAAGTGCATTATATGCACCTGTGATAATAAGACCTGCATAAATAATTCCCATATATGCAGTTACATCACCAAATACCTCTTCCGGTGAATTCATCAGATGCAGGATTGGTTTGTTCGCAAGACTGAATCCTATGGTCATGACAATGGAAAATGCAGCCATAAGGTAAATGGACATGGCAACATAATGGCGCATCCTGTCAAATTTTTTCGCTCCGAACATCTGGGCTACGATAATCGCAAATCCACTGCTGAGTCCATTCAGCCAGCCGGTCACAAAAAACATCAGTGAACCGGTGCTTCCGATAGCTGCAAGGGCATTTACTCCGATAAATTTTCCGGCAACAATGGAATCTGCAATATTATAAAACTGCTGAAAAAGATTTCCCAGGCACATTGGGATCATAAATTTTATTATCAGACTCACCGGACTGCCGACGGTCATGTCGTTTGTTGTATCTTTTTTCATTCTTTTTATTCGCCTCTTTTTATTTCTGCCTGTAACATTACTTCTGTTATTTTTATTACTCTTATTGCCTTTAAGATTCTTCCTGTTTTTGTCTGTCTTTTACTTTTATTATTCCGGTTCTCCCTCCGGATTTTCCTGTGCAGCTTTAAGGGCTGCCTTTTCCTGCTTCTTTTTCTCACGAAGCTTTCTGAAAAACTCAGACAACATAGAAGAACATTCCTCTTCCAGAATTCCCTGTATAATCTTTACCTGATGATTAAATCCATCCACCTGCAAAAGATTCATCACAGAACCTGCGCAGCCCGCTTTGGCATTCATACAGCCGATCACTACTTCATCTATTCTGGACTGGACAAGTGCCCCGGAGCACATCTGGCATGGTTCCAGCGTCACATACATAGTGCATCCCTCCAGCCGCCAGTCTCCAAGTTTTTTACTGGCTTTGCGGATTGCATTCAGTTCTGCATGGGAGAGTGTATTTTTATCTGTGTTTCTTCTGTTATATCCACGTGCGATGATCTTACCCTCATGCACGATCACACAGCCGATTGGCACTTCTTCCAGAGCTTCTGCCTTCTTCGCCTGACGGATAGCTTCTTTCATAAAACGTTCCTGATCTGTCAACTTTTCCTTTCCTTTCTGCTGTTGCATCACTACCAGAATAGCAAAAAGAAAGCCTGAAAACCAATTGGTTTCAGACTTCCTATGCGTAGTCGAAGCGACGGGATTCGAACCCACGACCTCTGCGTCCCGAACGCAGCGCTCT